>Ga0209629_10000689_pt1 | contig 19235 bp, 12 predicted proteins | sample TergutCu122P5_FD_187286 | JGI IMG/M metagenome (GOLD analysis project Ga0209629, IMG submission 187286) | Cubitermes ugandensis P5 segment gut microbial communities from Kakamega Forest, Kenya - Cu122 P5 (SPAdes) (version 2) | ecosystem: Host-associated > Arthropoda: Insects > Digestive system...
CCACCGATAGGTGGCGTATAGGTCGGGGCGCGTTAGCGCCACCGTTTCGCCGCTTTGAGCGGCTCACATCATAAAGCCCCCGGCTTTGCCGGGGGATATTTACCCACGGTTCGCGCCATGCACATTCACATTCTCGGCATCTGCGGCACTTTCATGGGCGGTATCGCCCAACTGGCCGTGGCCGCCGGCCACCGGGTCACCGGTTGCGATGCCAACGTCTACCCGCCGATGAGCGACCAGTTGCGCGCCACCGGCGTCGACCTGATCGAAGGCTATGGCGCCGACCAATGCGCCCTCAAGCCCGATCTGTTCGTGGTCGGCAACGCCATTTCGCGCGGCAACCCTTTGCTCGAAGCCATTCTCGACCAGGGTTTGGCCTACGTTTCCGGGCCGCAATGGCTGGCCGACAACATCCTGTGCGGCCGTTGGGTGCTCGGCGTCGCCGGCACGCACGGCAAAACAACAACCAGTTCGATGCTGGCCTGGATGCTGGAAGAAGCCAGGCTGAAACCGGGCTTCCTGATCGGCGGCGTGCCGCTTGATTTTGGCGTCTCGGCGCGGCTTGGCGAGACGCCGTTCTTCGTCATCGAGGCCGATGAATACGACACCGCGTTTTGCGACAAGCGTTCCAAGTTCATCCACTACCGCCCGCGAACGACGATCCTCAACAACCTCGAATTCGATCACGCCGACATCTTCAGCGATCTGGCGGCTATCGAGACGCAATTTCATCATCTGGTGCGCACCTTGCCCGCCTCCGGCCTGATCGTCGCCAATGCCGGCGAAGCCAGCCTCGACCGCGTGCTGCAACGCGGTTGCTGGACGCCGGTCGAACGCTTCAACGATCCAGCCGGCTACCGCACGGATGGCGACGACGCCAGCGGCGAACTGATTTTGCACGGGGCAACGGGCGAAATCGGCCGCGCCATCTGGCCACTATCCGGCGCGCACAACCGGGCCAACGCCTGCGCCGCGCTGCTCGCCGCCCGCCACGTCGGCGTGCCCTTCGCCCAGGGACTGGCCGCCCTGGCCCGCTTCGGCAACGTCAAGCGGCGCATGGAAGTGCGCGGCACGGTGCGCGGCATTACCGTCTACGACGATTTCGCCCATCACCCGACGGCCATCGCCACCACCATCGCCGGCCTGCGCCGCAAAGTCGGCCAGGCCCGCATCCTGGCCGTGCTCGAACCGCGCTCGAACACCATGAAACTGGGCGCCATGAAAAGCCAGTTGCCGGACAGCCTCTCCGAAGCCGATGCCGTTTACTGCTATGCCAGCCACCTCGGCTGGGATGCCGGCGCGGCCCTGGCCCCGCTCGGCGAGCGCGCCAGCGTGGCCGACGATCTCGACGCCCTGGTCGAACGCATCACCGCCGCCGCCCGCCCCGGCGATCACATTCTGGTCATGAGCAACGGCGGTTTCGGCGGCATTCACGACAAGTTATTGCGGCGGCTGGCGGGGTGAAACCCGCCGTCGAGAGGCTGCCAAGCTTCTTGCCGCATTTCCCGCGCGGCAAACAGTATGACAATACCTAATTGCCGGGCGAACAGGATAAGCATGAGCGGGGCGCATGGTAATATGGGCACCCATATTGTTCAACAGGGGAGACCCGCGTGAAAACCACCATCGAGATGCCCGATGCCCTCTTTGCTCAGGCGCGGCAGTACGCCAGCGACCACCGCATGACCATGAAGGCGCTGATCGAACAGGGGTTGCGTATGGTGATGAAGCAAAAGCCGGAAGCGGAGCCGTTCAGGCTCGCCGACGCCAGCGTCACCGGCAATGGTATGACGCCGGAATTTCGGAATGCCTCTTGGGAAGAAATCCGCGACCTCATTTACGAGCGTGGCTGATGATTGCGCTCGATACCAACCTGCTGGTGTACGCGCATCGTGGGGAAAACCGCTTTCATACCGAGGCCGCCAGATTGGTGCGTGGTCTGGCTGAAAAAAAATCGCCATGGGCCATTCCTTGGCCCTGCCTGCATGAGTTCTACAACATTGCCACTCACCCGCGCCTCTATTCACCGCCCAGTACGACAGAAGAAGCGATCAGGCAAATCGAAACCTGGCTGGGATCGCCCACGCTGCATCTGCTCTCGGAAACCCCCGCCCACTGGCCAACCTTGCGTGATCTGCTGACCAAAGCACGCGTACAAGGGGGTATGGTGCACGACGCCCGTATCGCGGCGCTTTGTCTGGCTCACGGGGTGCGCGAATTGTGGAGCGCGGATCGGGATTTCAACCGCTTCCCCGCGCTCAAGGTGCGTAATCCGCTGCTTGCGCCATGAGTGAAAACCAGAGACAAAACCATTCGCCAGTGACCTTCGTTGAAAAATTCAAGGGCGTGGGAGGGCAGGTCTGATGCGCTTGGGTCATCGGGCCAGGGCGATTCCGTGCGTCATTTTGCGCGCTGGCGCAATGGCTGATCCGGCATGAACCTCTCCGCCCTCTTCATCGACCGCCCGGTGGCGACCACGCTGCTGACGATCGGGGTGGCGCTGGCCGGTTTTCTCGGCTTCGCGCTGTTGCCGGTGTCACCCTTGCCGCAGGTGGATTTTCCGACCATTTCGGTGTCCGCCTCGCTACCGGGAGCCAGCCCGGAGACGATGGCGGCGACGGTGGCCACGCCCCTTGAAAGAGCGTTGGGCCGCATCGCCGGCATTACCGAGATGACGTCGTCGAGTTCGCTGGGCAATACCCGCGTCACGGTGCAGTTCGATCTTTCGCGCAACATCGACGGCGCGGCGCGCGACGTGCAGGCGGCGCTGAATGCGGCGCGCAGCCTCTTGCCGACCAGCCTGCCGAACAATCCGACCTATCGCAAGGTCAATCCGGCCGATGCGCCGATCATGATTCTGACGCTGACCTCGGCGACGATGACGCAGGGCCAGATGTACGACGTGGCGTCGACCATTCTGGCGCAGAAAATCTCGCAGATACCGGGCATCGGGCAGGTGAATGTCGGCGGCAGTTCGCTGCCGGCGGTGCGCGTCGAACTCGACCCGGCGGCGCTGACGCACGCCGGCGTGTCGCTGGAGGATGTGCGCAACGCCATCGTGGCGACCAATACCAACCGCCCCAAGGGCCTGGTCGAAAACGACGCGCAGCGCTGGCAGATTCAGGCCAACGACCAGGCGCGCACGGCCAGGGAATACATGCCGCTGATCGTGTCGTGGAAGAACGGCGCGGCGGTACGGCTCGAAGATGTGGCCAACGTCATCGATTCGGTGCAGGACGTGCGCAACGCCGGCATGGTCAATGGCCAGCCGTCGGTGGTGCTGATTCTGAGCCGCCAGCCGGGGGCCAACATCATCGACACGGTGGATCGCGTCAAGGCGCTGATGCCGCAGTTGCGCGCCTCGATTCCGGCGGCGGTCGATTTCAATGTGGCGCAGGATCGCACGACGACCATCCGCGCTTCGCTGCGCGACGTGGAATTGACGCTGATGATCTCGATTTCGCTGGTCATCCTGGTGGTTTTTCTCTTCCTGCGTAACGGCCGCGCCACGCTGATTCCCAGCGTGGCGGTGCCGGTGTCGCTGGTCGGCACGTTCGGCGTCATGTATCTGGCCGGTTTTTCGCTCAACAACCTGTCGCTGATGGCGCTGACCATTGCCACCGGCTTCGTCGTCGATGATGCCATCGTCGTGCTGGAAAACATTTCGCGCCACATCGAGGCCGGCATGAAACCGCGCGAGGCGGCGCTCATCGGGGCGCGCGAGGTGGGTTTCACGGTGTTGTCGATCAGCCTGTCGCTGGTCGCCGTGTTCATTCCGATCATGGCCATGGGCGGCATCGTCGGCCGGCTGTTCCGCGAATTCGCGCTGGTGTTGTCGGTGGCGATTTTCGCGTCGCTGATCGTCTCGCTGACGACCACGCCGATGATGTGTTCGCGGCTGCTCAAGGCGCGGCGCGAGGATGGGCCGCAGCATCAGGAAGGCCGTTTTTCGCGCGGGGTCGGCCACTTCCTCAAGCGCCTGGCGGCCGGTTATGGCCGCACGCTGACCCTGGCCCTGGATCACCCGCGCCTCGTGATGCTGATTCTGTTGGCCATGATCGGGCTGAATGTGTGGCTCTACATCATCGTGCCGAAGGGTTTTTTCCCGCAGCAGGATACCGGCCGCATGACCGGTTTCGTGCAGGCCGACCAGGCGATTTCCTTCCAGGCCATGCGGCAGAAAATGCAGGCGTTTGTCGAGATCGTGCGCCGCGATCCGGCGGTCGATATCGTCAGCGCTTACACCGGCGGCGGCCAGCGCAACAGCGGCTTCATGTTCGTCGGCCTGAAGCCGCGCAGCGAAAGAAAGGAAAGCGCCGATCAGGTCATCAATCGCCTGCGCGGCAAAACGGCGGTCATTCCCGGCGCGCAGCTTTTTCTGCAATCGGTGCAGGATATTCGCGTCGGCGGCCGTTCGGCCAACGCGCAGTATCAATACACCCTGCAAGCCGACAATCTGAGCGAGTTGCGCGCCTGGGAGCCGAAAATCCGCGTGGCGCTTTCGCAACTGCCGCAACTGCAAGATGTCAATACCGACCAGCAGGAGGGCGGCCTGCAAACGACGATCGAAATCGACCGCGACGCCGCCTACCGGCTCGGCCTGAATGCGCGCCAGGTGGATTCCATCCTCAACGACGCCTTCGGCCAGCGCCAGGTGTCGACCATCTACAACCCGCTCAACCAGTATCGCGTGGTCATGGAACTGGCGCCGCGCTATCTGCAAGGCCCGGAGTCGCTGCGCGACGTCTACCTCATCGCGCCGGGCGGCGTCTCGGTGCCGCTGGCCGCCATCGCCAAATGGGGGCCGGACAAGACGCCGCTGGCGGTCAATCACCAGGGCCAGTTCGTCGCCACCACCATCTCGTTCAATCTCGCCGACAAGGTTTCACTGTCGCAGGCCAGCGCCGCCGTGGCCGACGCCATGGCGCGCATCGGCGTGCCGACTTCGGTGCAGGGCAGTTTTCAGGGCACGGCCAAGGTTTTCCAGCAATCGATGAGCAGCCAGCCGATCCTCATCCTGACCGCGCTCATTGCCGTGTACATCGTGCTCGGCATTCTTTACGAAAGCCTGATTCACCCGATCACCATTCTGTCGACGCTGCCCTCGGCCGGCGTTGGCGCGCTGCTGGCGCTGATGCTGTTCAAGACCGAATTCTCGATCATCGCGCTGATCGCCGTGCTGCTCCTGATCGGCATCGTCAAGAAGAACGCCATCATGATGATCGACTTCGCGCTGGTCGCCGAGCGCGAGCAGAAACTGAGCAGCCGCGAGGCCATTCACCGCGCCGCCGTGCTGCGCTTCCGGCCGATCATGATGACCACCATGGCCGCGCTGTTCGGCGCCATTCCGCTCGCCCTCGGCCGCGGCGAAGGGGCCGAGATGCGCCAGCCGCTCGGCATCGCCATCGTCGGCGGCCTGCTCATCAGCCAGTTGCTGACCCTCTACACGACGCCCGTCGTCTATCTCTACCTCGACCGCCTGCGTTTGTGGCATGAGCGCCGCCGCGCCGCCAAACGCGGCCTCGAACCCCAACCCAACCCTGCGTCCTGAGCCGCCCATGAAATCCGCATCGAGCCATTCGCCCCACGATCATGGCGCTTGCGCCGCCCCCCTCACCCCTGCCCCTCTCCCCCTTGCAGGGGGCGAGGGGTGTGCTCCCTCGCCCCGCTTGCGGGGAGAGGGTTGGGGTGAGGGGGCGTTCTCTCACACTAACGATGCCCGTCCCTCGCCCCGACGCCCCCTGCTCATCCCGCTCGCCTGCGCCGCCGCGCTGCTTTCCGCCTGCGCCGTCGGCCCCGATTACGTCAAGCCGGGTGCGCCGACGCCGCAAAATTACAAGGAGAGCCAGGGCTGGCAGCCTGCCGCGCCGCAGGACGACAGGGCGCGCGGCGACTGGTGGGCGGTGTTCGGCGACGCCGCGCTCGATGCCTTGATGCAGCAGGTCGACATCGACAACTACACCATCCAGGCCGCCGCCGCGCGCTATCGCCAGGCGCAGGAACTGACCAGCCAGGCCGGCGCGGCGCTGTATCCGACGCTGCGGGCCAACGCGGCAAAAACCCGTTCGCAGGGACAGCAAAGCACGACGACGACCGGCAATTTGCAGGACAACTACAGCGCGCTCCTCACCGCCGCCTGGGAACTCGATCTGTGGGGCGGCCTCTCCCGTGGCCGCGAAGCCGCCAGCGCCACGGAAGAAGCCAGCGCCGCCGATCTCGAAGCGGCCCGGCTGGCGGCGCGCGCCCAACTGGCGACCAGTTACTTCCAGTTGCGCGTGCTCGATGCGCAGCAAGCACTGCTCCGCGACACCGTGCAGGCTTACGAGCGCGCCCTGCAAATCACCCGCAACCGGCTGGCCAGCGGCGTCGTCACGCCGGCCGATGTCGCCCAGGCCGAAAGCCAGCTTGAATCGGCGCGCACCAGCCTGCTCGACGCCGGCCTGGCGCGCGCCCAGACCGAACACGCCATCGCCTTGCTGGTCGGCAAGGCTCCGGCCGATTTCAGCTTGGCTGTCGGCGCGTTGACCGGCGCGGTGCCGGAAGTCCCGGCTGGCGTGCCGTCGACGCTGCTGCAACGCCGTCCCGACATCGCCGCCGCCGAGCGCCGCGTCGCCGCCGCCAATGCCCAGATCGGCGTCGCCGTCGCCGCCTTCTACCCCAATTTGACGCTGTCGGCGCAAGGCGGTTACCAATCGCGCACCTATGCCGACTGGTTCACGCTGCCCAACCGCATCTGGTCGGTCGGCCCGCAACTCGCCGCCACCCTGTTCGACGGCGGCGCGCGCAGCGCCGCCAAACGCGGCGCCGAAGCCGCCTACGACGCCGAGGTTGCCGCCTACCGCCAGACCGTGCTGATCGCCTTTCAGGAAGTCGAGGACAACCTCGCCGCCCTGCACAGCCTGGCGCAACAGCAGCAAACGCAGGAAGCCGCCCGCGACGCGGCGCAAACCTCGCTGACCATCGTCAGCAACCAATACCGCGCCGGCACCGTCACCTATCTCAACGTCGTGCAGGCGCAAACCACGCTGCTCAACGCCGAGAACAGCCTGCTCAACATCCGCAACCGCCGCCTGGCGGCCAGCGTCGGGCTGATTAAAGCGCTGGGCGGCGGCTGGGCAATGCCGGCGGCGTCGTAACGAATCCTTCCATTTTCAAATCCGCCGCATGCCGCTACTCGACCCCATCCTGCTCAAAACCCGACTCGGCGAACTGGCCGGGCGTTTCGACATTGATGCCCTCGCTGTCTGCGATTCCACCAACAGCGAGTTGCTGCGCCGGGCCGAGGCCGGCGCGCCGGCGGGCAGCGTGGTCGTCGCCGACCGCCAGACGGCCGGTCGCGGCCGCCGCGGCCGGAGTTGGCTGTCCTCGCCCGAGCGCAGCCTGACTTTTTCCCTGCTGTGGCGTTTCGCCGTTTTGCCGGCGGGCCTCGGCGGTCTGTCGCTGGCTGTCGGCGCGGCCTTGGCGCGGGCGCTGGAGGCGCTGGGCGCTCGCGGCATCGGCTTGAAATGGCCGAACGACGTGCTGCTGGCGACGGCCGATGGCGATTACGCCAAGCTGGCCGGCGTGCTGGTCGAACTGACCAGCGACCGGCGCGGCTGTCAGGCGGTGATCGGCATCGGCCTCAATCTCGGTCAGCCGGTGGATGAACTGGCGCAGCCGGCGGCCGGGCTGGATCGGGCCGGGCTGGCGGCGGTCGACCGGCACGCGGTGCTGGCGGCCATCCTGCGTGAACTGGCCATGGCGCTCGACCGTTTCGCCGAGGCCGGGTTCGCCGCCCTGCGCGCCGACTGGCAGAGCCGCCACGTCTGGCAGGAGCGCCCGGTGCAAGTGCTCGGCGAAGGCGAGCCGCTGGCTGGCGTCTGCCTCGGCGCCGATGCCGATGGCGCGCTGCTGTTGCAAACGGCGGCGGGCGTGCAGCGTATCCATAGCGGCGAAGTCAGCCTGCGTCCGGCATGATCGTCTGCCTCGACAGCGGCAACAGCCGCCTCAAATGGGGCGTCCATGATGGTCATGCCTGGCTGGAGCAGGGCGCTGCCGGGCATGATGACGCGCTAGCGCTGGCGGCTGCACTGAGCGCACTGGTCGGGCGCTGGCCCATGCCGCGCCGGCTGCTGCTGGCCAATGTGGCCGGCCCTGCCGCCGCGTCGCGCCTCCGCGAACATCTCGGCGCCTGGTCGCCGCTGCTGCAAGAGGTGCGCAGCAGCGCGCGTTGCGCCGGCGTGGTCAATCACTATCGCCAGCCCGAGCGGCTCGGCGTCGACCGCTGGTGCGCGCTGATCGGCGCGCGGGCGCGGACGACAACGCCCTGCCTGGTGGTGATGGCCGGCACGGCGACGACCATCGACAGCCTCGACGGCGACGGCAATTTTCTCGGTGGCCTGATCCTGCCCGGCAGCGATCTGATGCGCCGCGCCCTGGCGCGCGATACCGCCGATCTGCCGCTGGCGAGCGGCGCTTGGTCGGCCACGCCGCGCAGCACCGAGGACGCCATTGCCACCGGCGCGCTCGAAGCGCAACTCGGCGCCATCGAGCGCGCCTTCGCCCGGCTGGCTGCGCCAACGGCGATCTGCCTGCTCTCCGGCGGCAATGCCGGCGTCTTGCGGCCGCGTCTCGGCATCCCCTGCGTCGACGCGCCGAATCTGCCGCTCGACGGCCTGTTGCGCATCGCCCGGGAAGGCGGGCCTTGAAATCTCCGGCGGGCGCTAGACCGCGAAACAGAGGTATTTCACCTCCAGATAGTCCTCGATGCCGTACTTCGACCCCTCGCGGCCGATGCCGGATTGCTTGATGCCGCCGAAAGGCGCGACTTCGTTGGAAATCAGGCCGGTGTTGATGCCGACCATGCCGTATTCGAGCGCCTCGCCAAGGCGCCAGCAGCGGCCAACGTCACGGCTGTAGAAGTAGGCGGCCAGGCCGAATTCGGTCGCGTTGGCCAGCGCGATGGCTTGTTCCTCGGTGTCGAAGCGGAACAGGGGCGCGAGCGGGCCGAAGGTTTCCTCGCGGGCGATGCGCATGTCGGGATGCACATCGGCCAGCACCGTCGGCTGGAAGAAGTTGCCGCCCAACTCGTGACGAGCGCCGCCGCACAGCACGCGCGCGCCCTTGGCGACGGCATCGGCGACATGCGCCTCGACCTTGGCGAGGCCGGCGGCGTTGATGAGCGGCCCCTGGGCGACGCCGGGGGCGCTGCCGGGGCCAACCGTGAGCGCCTGCGCGCGTTCGGCCAGGCGGGCGGCAAAATTCTCGTAAATGCCCGACTGGATCAGAAAGCGGTTGGCGCAAACGCAGGTCTGGCCGGTGTTGCGATATTTGGCGCTGATCGCGCCGTCGACCGCGGCATCGAGATCGGCGTCGTCAAAAACGATGAAGGGCGCGTTGCCGCCCAGTTCCAGCGACAACTTCTTCACCGTCGGCGCACATTGCGCCATCAGCAGCCGACCAACCGCGGTCGAACCGGTAAAGGAGAGCTTGCGGACAGTCGGGTTGGCCGTCAGTTCGCCGCCGATCGCCGCCGGATCGCCGGTCACCACATTGAACACGCCGGCCGGCAAGCCGGCCCGTTCGGCCAGCACAGCCAGCGCCAGCGCCGTCAACGGCGTCGCCTCGGCCGGCTTGACCACCACCGTGCAGCCGGCAGCCAGGGCTGGCGCGACCTTGCGGGTAATCATCGCCAGCGGAAAATTCCACGGCGTGATCGCCGCACAGACGCCGATTGGCTGCTTGACCACCAGCAAGCGGGTGTTGGAAGCCGGGCTGGGAATGCTCTCGCCGTAGGTGCGTTTACCCTCCTCGGCGAACCATTCGACGAAGGAAGCGCCGTACATCACCTCGCCCCTGGCCTCGGCCAGCGGCTTGCCACCCTCGGCGGTGATGAGTTGGGCGAGATCGTCGGCATGGTCGAGAAGCAGACGGTTCCAGGTTTGCAGGATCTGCCCCCGGCGCTTGGCGGTCAGCGCCCGCCAGGCCGGCAGCGCCGCCTCGGCGGCGGCGATGGCGCGGCGCGTCTCGACCGCCCCGCAGCGCGGCGCCGTGGCCAGTTGCTCGCCGCTGGCCGGATCGAACACCGGCAGCATGGCGCCATCATCCGCGCCAACCCACTGGCCGCCGATCCAATTGGCGCTTCGCAGCAAATCCCCATCCTGTAATTTCATGATGATAAACCTCTGTAAAAACGCTGAGTTAATGGCTATATTGCAGAAACAACATGAACTTCAAATCCACGCTATCCTCGCTTCTCGCCCTGCTCGCCGCGCTGCTGCTGGCCGCTTGCGGCACGCCCGCCAGCCGGCCAACGGCGGCGAGCATGAGCGCGCCAACGGCGACCGCCGGCAGCGCGGCAGGCAACGAAATCGTACTGTACGCCCTCAGCCTGCTCGACACCGGCTACCGCTTCGGCGGCAAGAACCCGGAGGCTGGACTCGATTGCAGCGGCATGGTCAGCTACATCTACGCCCGCGCCGCCGGCCTCAAGATCAGCGGCAGCGCCGCCGACATCGCCCGCGGCGGCCGGCCGGTCGAGCGGGCGGCGCTACGGCCGGGCGATCTGGTCTTTTTCAACACCAGCCACCGCTCATTCTCACACGTCGGCATCTACCTCGGCGACGCCCGCTTCATTCATGCGCCATCGAGCAACGGCCGCGTCCGCATCGACGCTCTCGGCGATCCCTATTATGCCCAGCGCTTTGAAGCGGCCCGCAGCTACTTCGATTGACCGGCGGTAACGTTTACCAGGTCGCTCAAAAATCCCCGGATGCCCTCGGCCATGATCTGCTGGATTCGCTTTACTCCATTGACACGGGCTGGCTGACGGGTGACCCCTTTTCGCCGATGTTGCTGAGAGCCTGGCACACCTGGCCGAGCAGATTGTCAGTCTGGAATTGTTCGTCGCTGTTTCAGCGGGCCTGGCCAGCGATGAAGCGCCTGTGACCGTTGGTGGCAACGCCGTTGGAATAGCCTTTCGGGCGCGTCCACTCGCGCGGGGACGAGCTGAATCATGCGCTGCCTCTCCGGTCTTCCAGTATATTGTTGATGTCAAATTGCCCTTGCTGAAAAGCCAGCATCAGCCCGCGCAGATCGTCGGGCACGGGCCGGGCGCGCTGCCGGTCGAGATCCATCGCCACATGCACGATGCGGGCGCGCAGTCGTTCTTCTCCCTCGTAAGTACAGTTGATGGCGACCTGCATGGAACTTTTGCCGAGTCGCTCCAGTTTCAGGGCGAGGGTGATGATCTCGCCGATCTTGGAGGGAGAGACGAAATCGCATTCGAGCTTGACGATGGGAAAGCCAAGCCGGTGTTCGGTGATGTAACGGGCATAGTTCATGCCCAACCCCCGGTTGAACCAGTCTTCCACCAGGCCGTTGAACATGATGAAGTACTGCGGGTAGAAGACGATACCTGCCGGGTCGCAGTGCGAGAAGCGCACCAGCGTGTCACTGTGGAAAGTATCGCCCAGAATGCGGTAACTGAATTCGTTCATTTCAAAGCTCCTTCCTGACGCAGCCGGAAACGCTGCAATTTACCCGGGCGTTGGCGCACTATGGGCGATGGCTTGCATGTCACATCACGGACGATTGGGCGCCAGCGTATTCCGTGGCTGAATAGGTTTTCTGTTGAACAGACCAAGGCTTTGATCGTACCAATTTTTCATGGTTTTACCGAACACCTGTCTAGGATGTCCCCGTTCTGAACAGCAGGAAGCGGTGGCGCTGCGGTGCCGAAAATATTCTTGACCCGACAAGTAACGATTATAGGGGCGTTGCATGCAACTCCCCTACGGGCCTGAATAGAATGATGTTTTGTTCAATCCTTAATTGTCGGCGCTATAACACCCTCCAAACGGCAAAGTTGTAACTTCTTTATAAATCAACGATTTGCCATCGTGGCGCGCCATTTGCTTACTGAAAGTGCCCCGCTCTGTCGGAAACGTTTGATTGGACGCGCCCGCCGGCAAAAGGTAAAATCCTGCCTCCCAAGCGCCCATAGCTCAGTTGGATAGAGTACTGCCCTCCGAAGGCAGGGGTCGTGCGTTCGAATCGCGCTGGGCGCGCCACGCATTTCCAAGCGGTCTGTCAGTCATCTGGCGGGCCGCTTTTGCTTTGGAAAGCCAGTAGGCGGGTCGGGTTTCGTCTTTTTCTGCCGATGCCTCAATTTCGCTCATGATGTCAAAAGCGTTTATTCCTATTCACCCGGCAATTAAGTGTTGTCATTCTGCGCGGAGCGAAGCGTAGTCGCAGAATCCACAAGCCGCATGGATGCTGCGACTACACGCAGCATGACGCACCCAATGATCTGGACCGTAGAGCCGCTCTCAACGTGACTTTTCTGGTTTTCCGAATGGTTTGAAGTGCTCATGATTGACTTATGGTTGATGATCCGTCCCGTTTTCGCCTGTCCTCACGAAGTGTCGCGTAGCTATCCCGCGCAAGCGTGAGTCATATACAGGGATTGCAAGAAAGCGTGACAGACAGGGCTTTATCTGGCTGGCGCGGTTTTTTGCTCTCCCTCACTTCTACGTAGCGATCTGGGGCAGGCGAAAACGGGACGGATCAACGGCCGAGGTCGGGAGTGCTGCGAACGGTTTTTCGGAAAACATGGCCCAAAGGGCCGCTCACTGAGGGGTTGGTCTTTTCTATGGGCAAGCGCAGCGCGGCAAGCCGTTTCGTTTGATCTGGATCAAATTGCATGCGGCGTCCGCGCCGCCGCTAGATTTGTTCTATGCAATTTGAGCAAGCCATCATGAGAGTCGACGACAATGGCATTCGGGCGATCGTCCTACCGGCCGACGATCCTGTACAATCCGCCCCGTTTCAGGTGCCGCCGCGATGTTTTCGCGGTGGATAAACGGGAAAGCGGTGCGTCTTCAAAGCAAGACAATCCCGCTGCTGCCCCCGCAACGGTAAGCGAGTGCGGGCGCGCCACGAGGCCACTGGGTTTTTCCTGGGAAGGCGGCGCGTCAAGACTTGCGAGTCCGGAGACCGGCCTGCGACAAGCAAACAAAGTGCCGCGGGGAAGCGGTGCTGGTGGTCGCGTTCAGCCCTCCCTCAGTCCCTTTCCCCGGCATTTTTCATCAACGCTGCGCCGACATGCGGGGACGCCTGTCGGCAGGGGAAAACCATGCAAATCCGCCTCAAACCTGTGGCCGCACTGCTGCTGCCGCTGTTCGCCCACAATCTGCACGCCCAGACCCGCCTCGACCCCGTCGTCGTCACCGCCACCCGCCAGGAAACTCGCGTCGCTGAAGTGCTCGCCGACGTCACCGTGATCGAGCGCGAGGAAATCGAACGCAGCGGGCAGGACACCATCACTGAACTGCTCACCCGCCAGCCCGGCATCCAGACCGCAACGAATGGCGGGCCGGGAACAGTGACCAGCTTTTACCTGCGCGGCGCCAACTCGAATCAGACCAAGGTGCTGGTCGACGGCATGGCGATCAATTCGGTTGATCTCTCCGGCTCGCCGCTGCGCCTGATGCCGCTCGGCGATGTCGAGCGCATCGAAATCCTGCGCGGCCCGGCCGCCACGCTGTATGGCGCCGACGCCATCGGCGGCGTCATCCACATCATCACCCGGCGCGGCGAACCCGGCCTGCGCGGCGACGGCTTCGTCGGCTACGGTAGCTACAACACCAGCCAGGCCAGCGCCGGCATCTCCGGCGGCAACGAACAATGGCGTTTTCGGCTCGAAGGCAACCACTACAGCAGCGATGGTTTTCCCGCCCAGCGCAACGCCACCAACCACGATGCCAAGGATGATCCCTATCGCAACAACGGCGCCGCCGCCTCGCTGTCCTTCATCCCGGCACAGGGGCATGAAATCGGCGTTTCCTACCGACGCAACGAGGGGCTGGTTCATTACGGCAGCGGCAATGTTCCGGCAAACGGCACTTACGACTATCGCACCGCTTTCACCACCGAGCAGTGGCAGGTTTTCAGCCGCAACCGTCTGGCCGATTTCTGGAACAGCAGCTTGCAGTACGGCGAATTCAAGGATAACCAGACCTCCTATTACTGGGACGATTATTCCAACTGGCCGCTGGCCTTCGCGGCCAAGACCGTGCAGAACACCCGCAACCGCCAGTTGAGCTGGCAGAACGACGTGACGCTGCCGCTGGGCAAGCTGCTGCTCGCCGCCGAGCGCCAGGAGCAGGAGGTTACGCCCGATACCGGCTACGCCCGGCGTCCCGAAATCAGCAACAATTCCGCGCTCATTGGCTGGACTGCCGCCATCGGCGACCACAACTGGCAGATCAACGGGCGCCGCGACGAGCATTCGCAATTCGGCGGCGAGAACACCTGGAGCGCCGCCTACGGCTACCGCCTCAGCCGCGAACTGCGGGCGCATCTCAGCTACGGCACCGCCTTCAAAGCGCCTTCGGTTTACCAGTTGTACATGAATGCCCCCTATGGCGTCGGCAACCCCAATCTCAACCCGGAGAGATCCCGCAACCGCGAAGCCGGCCTGACCTGGGACAATGGCGTACACCGCATCGAGGCCGTCTACTACCACAACCGGATCAAGAACCTGATCGACTGGGTAGCCGACCCGATCACCTGGATCGGCACCTACGAGAACATCGGCAGGGCGCTCCTGAAAGGCGCGACCCTGACCTACGCCGGCCGCTTCGGCGACTGGAACCTGAACGCCAGCTACGACTACCTGGACGCGCGCGATACCGAGAACGACTTGCAACTCGGCCACCGCGCCCGCAACAAGGCGACGCTCGGCGTCAGCCGCGCCTGGGGAGCGTTCACGGCCGGCATTGAAGCGCTCGGCGTCGGCAAGCGCTACGACAGCAACAACGAAACCGGCCAGATGGGCGGCTACGGCCTGGTCAACCTGACCGCCCGCTACGCCATCAACCCCGAACTGGCGGTCGAGGCCCGGCTGAACAATCTGTTCAACAAAAACTACGAAACCGTACTCGGCTACAACACGTCCGGTTTCAACGCTTTTGTCGGGCTGCGCTACAGCCCGAAGTAGGAAAGCAAAAAGCGCCCTGCGGGGCGCTTTCATGTATATCGCATGAAATGGGCTGGCATTGGGCAGGGTGGTGGTCAAGCTCTGCTCCGCTGATTGTCGCTTCTGTCAGTCTATTTGCCGCCCTCATCCTCATCGGCGTCGGTGCTCAATTAGCAGTGATTAATATTCTATTCACCCGGCCATTAAAGTTTGTCATTGCGCGCTCCGTCGCGGAATCCAAAACCCGCATGGATGCTGCGACTACGCGCAGCATGACGAGTGAGGATAGTCAATATTTAATAGCCGATTCTATAATGGTTTAGTCGATCGAATTTCAGCATGAAATTCTCCTATCCCCATCCTGATTCATGCAGCAGGCTCAATTTGCCCAGCCCGGATGGAATGGGGCATGCCGAGGTAGGTACCCCTCTTCGCCGGGCGGGAGCGCTGGCAGGTGTGGCGGCGGCGGTAATGCTTTGCCACAACGCCGCCTACGGCGTGGCGCTGATGCCGGTCGCGGCGGCGAACTCGGCTGCGGCGACCGGACGGCTGTACAGGTAACCCTGGAAGGCCTCGCAGCCGATGGTCAGCAGGATGTCGCGCTGCGGGATGGTTTCGACGCCTTCGGCGATCACGCTCAGGTTGAAGGCGCGACCGAGGGCAATGACGGCGTTGGCGATGGCGAAATTGCCGGAATGACGGTCGACCCCGTCGACAAAGCTGCGGTCGAGCTTGATCTGATCGAGCGGCAGTTGCTGCAAGTAGCTGAGCGAGGAATAACCGGTGCCGAAGTCGTCGAGCGACAGTCTCACGCCCAGTTCATCCTTGAGCGTGCGCATGCGGGTGATCGCCTCGTCCATGTTTTCCAGCAGCAGCGACTCGGTGATTTCGAGTTTCAGCGAGGCGGGGCGGGCGCCGCTCTCGCTCAGAGCCAAGGCGACGTTGTCGATGAAGGCGCTGTCGCGGAATTGCACGGCGCTGACATTGACCGCCAGGGTCAACCCGGCGGTCGCCGGGTTGCTCTGCCAGCGGGCCAACTGGCGGCAGGCTTCGTGCAGCACCCATTGGCCGAGCGGCAGGATCAGCCGGGTGCTCTCGGCTGCGGGGATGAATTCACCGGGCAGGATGATGCCGCGCTGCGGGTGCCGCCAGCGGATCAGGGCTTCGGCGCCGAGCAGCTTGCCAGCGCGGTCGACCTGACTTTGCAGGTAGAGGATGAACTGCCCTTCGGCCAGCGCCTGGTGCAATTCGCGTTCGATCTGGACGCGCTGCTCGACTTCGAGCTGCATCGCCGGATCGAAAAAACGCATGGTGTTCTTGCCGGCCGCCTTGGCCTTGTACATGGCCATGTCGGCCGATTTGAACAGGCTCTCGATCGTTGCTCCGTCGCTGCGGAAAGGCACGACGCCGATGCTGACCGAGCCACGATAGGTCATGTCGTCGAGTCGATAAGGGTCGCCAAGGGCGGTCAGTATGTGCTCGGTGGCCCGGCGAATCTGGGCGACGGCATCTTGGCTGTCGGCGCTGAGGTCTTCGAGCAGGATCACGAATTCGTCGCCGCCCAGGCGAGCCACCGTGTCGCTGGCCCGCACCGATTGCCGCAGGCGGTTGGCGACCTCGATCAGCAAGGAATCGCCAACCGCGTGACCGAGGGTGTCATTGAGCATCTTGAAATTGTCCAGATCGATGAACAGCAAGCCGCTGTGACGCTGATGGCGGCGGCCAGCGGCCAGTGTCTTGAGCAGCCGCTCGTTGAGCAGGCTGCGGTTGGGCAGCCGGGTCAGCTCGTCGTAGTAGGCGAGAAACTCGACCCGTTCCTCGGCTTTCTTGCGCTGCGTGATGTCGAGAAAGGCGGCAACGTAGTGGCTGACCTTCCCTTGTCTGTCGCGGACAGTCGAGATGCTCAGCCACTCGGGGTAAAACTCGCCGTTCTTGCGCCGATTCCAGATTTCTCCTTTCCAGCGCCCTTTGCGGTGCAGCGAGGCCCACATGTCCTGATAGAAAGCCGCATCGTGGTGGCCGGATTTGAGCAGGGCCGGCGTTTGCCCGATCGCTTCCTCGGCCGTGTAGCCGGTGATCCGGGTAAAAGCCTTGTTGACGCGCAAAATACGCTTGTCGGCGTCGGTGATCAGCATGCCCTCCTGGGCCTCGAAGGCGATGGCGGCGATGCGCATCGTCTCGTCGGCGCGGCGTTCCTCGGAAATATCGCGGAAAACGACAAGCACGCCATGCTGACCCGGCTGACCGGGGGCGCTGGTGGCGGAAAAAGCCGCCGGAAAGGCCTCGCCATTGCTGCGAAAATACCATTCCTCACCCTGACGGTGCTGACCATCGGACAGACACTGATAGATCGGACAGTCGCTGGCCGGATAATCGTCGCCATTGGGGTGATGACGGTGGAACTGCGCGTGCAGGTTGCAGCCGATCGCCTCCTCATGGCGACTGCCCAGGATTTCCAATGCCTTCGGGTTGATGAAGGCACATCGACCCTGATGGTCGAGGCCCATCACCCCTTCGCCCAGGTTGTCGAGGATACTGGCGCGCTCGCGCAAGGCTGCCCTGATCTGGCGACGGGAGCGAACCAGAAAAACGATGCCGGAGAAGGCCAGCAACAGCAAGGTGCTGAGCAACAAGGCAATCTGGCCGGGGTATTTCGCGATGATACCTTGCAGGTCAATGTGCGCCAGGCTTCCCGGATGGGTGCGCAATGCCCGCATGATCGTTTCGAGCGGGCTGTAGTCGGACGGCGGCGAGAAGGAATAGTGATCGCCGGCCGGTGTGCTCAAGCTGTCCGGGGGAATCTGCCACAAGGCCAGCGCAACGGTCTTGGTGATCGGCGCCGGCACCCGCTGATTGGCGAGAAAAGGCCAGTCCGGTATCAGGGGGGTGGATAGCCGCAGCGGGAAATCCGGTTCATGGCGCGGATTGACGACGGCCAGCGCATCCGGGGCAAGCTTGCCCTCGGCGATCAGGGCCTCGATCAGACCGCTGCGGACGAAGCCGGCGTCAACCTTGCCCTGTAGCACCTGCTCGACCACCAGATCCTGCGGCTGACCGGTAAAGACGAGGGTTGCTTCTTTCTTGATGTCGATGCCGGCTTGGAGCAACGTCCACTGTGGCAGGAGAAAGGAACCCGCCGAATCCTCGCGCGCGGCCGCGATCCTGGCGCCGCGCAAATCAGCGAGGGAGGCGATGTCGGCGCGGTCGGCGCGGCGAATGATGGCGCTGCCCATGCTGGAAATGGCGTACTCGCCGTGGCGGGTGGTCAGTGTGGCGATGGGGGCGAAGCCGCCGTGCGACACCTGGATGCGGATGTAGTGCTCAGGCTGGGTCAGCACGAAATCCAATTCGTCCTGTTCGATCGCCTTGGTGAGTTCATCGACAAACAGGCCGCGCAACTCAAAACGCTGCCCCGGCACTCGTTCCTCCAGATAGCGTACAAGCGGCTTCCACTGCTGCTCGGCGATGCTGAAACCGCGAAAAGCCAGCACGCCGATACGCAGCGGCGGCGGCTCGGTACCGGCTTGCGCCAGCGAGGGGATGATGAACAGGGCGGACAGGGCCAGGCCGATGAGCCATGACACCCCGCCACCGGCAAGCCAACGGCGGAACAGCGCAGCAAGACCCGAATTTCGCATCGGCTGCGCCGATGCCTCCTGACCGTTTGAAGTGCTCACTATCTGCTCTCCCGAATGGCTCGGCTGATGGTGTGTGGCGGGGCGACAGAAAAGCGCACCACCAATCTATTGACCCGGCAATTAAGCATTGAACATTCCCGCTGCGTCATTGCGCTACGTCGCAGCATCCATGCGGCTTGTGGATTCTGCGTACTGCGACTTCGCGCAGCATGACAGCTTCGCTCCGCGCAGAATGACAACACTTAATTGCCGGATCAATAGCACCTGTTTTCAGTTCGGTTGCAAAGGGTCACATCGAAGCAAAAGAATCAGCACATAAATTTTCAACTCGTTTATCCGGTAAATGACCTTTGATTTCGCAAATTATCAATTATTCATATAAATCAAATGAATAGTTGCTTCTGGTTGGCTCATTTCCTGTTGTCATTATTGTTTATTACATTATCAAAATATTTTATTTTGCGCTCGCCATTTCAATTTGCCGTGGCCGCATGTCTCTGGCGCGGTCGGAAAGAAAGGGGATGACGGCGCATCGCGCAGGGCTGGCTGTTCACCGCCCCCGCTGCAAACTCAAATAAAACCCGACCCCATCCGCCTCATTCTCCGCACGGATGGTGCCGCCCATTTTGGCCATGTAG
>Ga0209629_10000690_pt1 | contig 19231 bp, 17 predicted proteins | sample TergutCu122P5_FD_187286 | JGI IMG/M metagenome (GOLD analysis project Ga0209629, IMG submission 187286) | Cubitermes ugandensis P5 segment gut microbial communities from Kakamega Forest, Kenya - Cu122 P5 (SPAdes) (version 2) | ecosystem: Host-associated > Arthropoda: Insects > Digestive system...
TAAGCAGTTGCCCGCTTACCGGCTATCAATCATAACAGACAGTATGTTTGACATTAGCTCTATTTTTTTTGAATTAACTTGGTGTTATATATAGGTAGTATATATAACATTTTGTTTTTCGTTATTACTTCGTTTGAGAAGCCTGATACCGTAAATATCTTGAGATATTTTTTGTTCCAGGCTGCCCATTCGCACACTTCATCAAATTTTCAGAGAGCGAAATTTCCCCTCCGCTTTCCACTCTTTCGTCGGAAAGCCAGGGAAATTTTACTTTTTTCTTAATAGTTGCTATTGAACTATAAGAATATTATAAAAAAAAATTTAAAACATGTCAAGCGTTATTTTTCTTCTTGATTATTCCAAGAGTTTTTAACGCCCGCAGATTTTTGCTGACTTAAATATTAAACAAAACTTATTTTATTTTGTCAAGCGCAAAAAATAAAAGCCGAAAAAAGAACGGTCCTTTTCTGTTAACTTTATTTGGAGCCGCGTGCTTTAAAGCAGAGGCGGTCGAAAAGGTTTATTAAACTTGTTTCCGCATTATGCGGATATTAAGTATGTATAAAGTATATCACAAAGCATTTTCTTTGTCAACATATTTCCGGCCTAAAAAGTCCATACGGTGGGGGAAGCTGTTGGCGCCCCGCCTATGGCCAGGCATAACTTTTTAGCGCCCGCGCTTAAAGGATTGGTTATTCCGTAGCCGGAAATATTGCACGTCCTGTAATCCTGCGATATAACCCAGTAAATATAATAATCCACCGGCTGCCCCGCGTCGTTCATGCGGTTAATTCTTATCGCCGGGATAGACGGAATGCTGGGGTCAAGCATTATTCTGAATTTTTTGCTTGTCGCGTAAGCGCCGGAAACCGTGTAACCGGACGGCACGTCAATGTCCAGTCCGTCAAAAGACGACGGCCAGTCTCCGGTTTCCATATAATAACGCCGGGACGCGTCCACAAAATTTTTGCCCAGTATAAGCGCCTCCGTAAGCCGGGCCCTTTCCACGGACAGCTGATACTGCGGCAGCGCGATGGCGGCCAGTATTCCGATTATTAAAACCACGACCAGAAGTTCTATCAGCGTAAATCCTTTCCGCATAAAAACCCCAAATTTTCTTTTCTAAAATTTTATGATTTTTTATGCGAAAAAAGGCCTTCAGGAACAAAAAAATATGAATAGAATCAGCTTAATCAACTCAGGTTACGCCTATTACTCTTTTCAGGCGGGAAAATAAACACGCGATTATTGACAGCGCCAACGCGCCGGCGAGCGGCAATAAACCGAAAATAAAATATTTAAATTTTTTCATATTAAAATTATATGCGAGGCCGTATAAAAAATAAGGGCCGAAAGACCAATGCCGCCATAGGTCTTTCGGCCCGGATTTATAAAAGTTTATTTTTTTTCAGCCGTTTTCGGCGGCCAGGCATAGCACGCGGCTATGGACAAAGCCAGCGCGCCCGCTATAACCGCCAGCGAAACCGGCGTTGAAACGGCGTACCATTCCGCCGTTATCATTTTTACGCCGACGAAAACTAAAATTGCCGCTATGCCGTATTTGATATAAGGAAATTTATTCGCCATGCCGGACAGCACAAAATATAATGAGCGCAGGCCGATAACCGCGAAAATGTTGGACGTGTAAACTATAAAAGTGTCCCGCGTGATTGACAGCACCGCCGGTATTGAATCCGCCGCGAAAATTATGTCCGTCACTTCCACCACCGCCACCGCCGCCAGCAGCGGCGTGGCGAAACGTCTGCCGTTCTCGACGGTGAAAAAATTATTTCCTTTGTAGTCTTCTTTAAACGGAAATATTTTTTTGATTATTCTGAAAGCGAAATTTTTGCCGGGGTCAAACTTTTTTTCTTTCTCAAACAGCATTTTCACGGCGGTAAAAATCAAAACCGCGCCGAACGCGAACATCATCCACGAGAACGCCTCCATCAGTTTTATCCCGGCAAAAATAAAAATAAAACGCATTGCCACCGCGCCCAAAACGCCCCACAAAAGCACCTTAGGCCGGTTTTCCTCGGATATTGCAAAATAGGAAAAAATCAAAATGAACACGAACATATTGTCGACGGACAAAGAATATTCCGTGACATAAGCGGTAATATAGTCAACCGCCTTAGCGGGCCCCAGCGCGGCGTAAACCGCGCCGCCGAAAACCAGGGCCAGCGCAATCCAGCCCGCCGTCATCGCGAGCGCTTTTTTGACGGAGATTTTGCCGCGGCGCGGGTTTATAAGCGCAAGGTCGGCCGCCAGCGCCGCCGGCACGATAATCCAAAAAACAATCCACATTCCCGTCTCGGACATTAATTAACCTGTAACGCGGCAAGAACTTCCGGCGGCATGCTTACGGGGCCGGATTTGTTGACGCAGACCAGGGTCGTCTTCCCTTTTGTGGTCAGGCGGCCGTTCTGGTTTGTGATGATATTTTCAAAAACAATTCTTATGGGGGAAATTTCCGTTATTTTGCTTTCCACGGAAAGTTCGTCGGCGTACTGCGCGGGAAATTTATATTCCGTTTCCTGCCGCGCGACCACGAAGATAAAACCCCGCTCCATAAGCTGTTTCAGATCAAACCCTTTAGCCGCTATATATTCCGTGCGCGCGATTTCAAAATATTTCAGATAATTGGCGTAATAAACCACTCCGCCGCAGTCCGTGTCCGCGTAATAAACTTTTATTTTTGTAGTGTGCGTCATTTTATTCCCCTATTATTTTTATTAAAATTCTTTTGTCTCTTTGCCCGTCGAACTCGCCATAGAAAATCGTCTCCCACGGGCCGAAATCAAAGCGGCCTTTCGTGACGGCCACAACAACTTCGCGGCCCATTATGGTGCGCTTCAAATGCGCGTCGCCGTTGTCCTCTCCCGTCAGATTATGACGGTAGCCGTTCACGTCGTACGGCGCGAGTTTTTCCACCCACTTTATAAAATCCTCGTGCAGCCCGCGCTCATCGTCGTTTATAAAAACGCTCGACGTTATGTGCATGGAATTAACCAGGCACAGGCCTTCTTTGATTCCGCTTTTTTTAAGAGCGGCCTCGGCCGCAGGCGTGATATTCACAATCTGGTAACGCTTGTCCGTATGCACTGTCAAATATTCGGTATAGGATTTCATTTTAGCCAATTAGTTTCATATTAATATACTGCGTTTGGCTCCGCCAAACCCTACGGGCTGCGGCGCTTTTTTAGTAAAATTTAATTTTTTTGCTCCTTACGCAGGCTCCGCTTGTCGGCTACGCGCGTCGCAGAGAAAATTAAATTTTACTAAAAAATCACGGCAGCGCAGCATATTAATATGAAACTAATCGACTATAATAATATAAAATATAGCCATGGATAAAAATACGCTGATGACGTGGACCATAGTAATTTTTCTGGCCCTGCTGCTCGCTATACCAGCGTCCTACGCCGTCAAAAAAGCAAGAAATTTGTCCGCCGTAATCCCGGCGGACACGCTGGCGGGCTTACAGGCCAATGTGCCGGTCTCTCCCATCACGAATACGCAGCAGACCGACGACGCCGTCCTGCTCGGCCCCGGCACCCGCGGCGCCATGTATGACAACGTGGGCAGAGTGCTTCTCACTCCCGTGCGTTCCAACATAAGCACTTTTGCCGCGCAGGATTTCCAGCTTGTGGGCGAAGCGCCGACGGCTTTGTCAAACACCGTGGCCGCGAATATGGGCGACCCGGAAATAGTGACATTCGTTTTCAACAATAAAACCGTGGTTGACGCTTTTATTCACCGCCCCGACGTTGCAAATATCCTGTCCGACCCAAGGGGCCTGCTTACCGCGGCCGGCAATGAAAGCGCTCTGGCCTCCTTTTTCGGCCGCCCCGCAATACGCGCCGGCGTGGGCAGCCCGGCGATTGTATCCGTCGTGGCGAACAGCATGCTGATGGACGCGGTTTTGCAGTCCCCCGCCGCGCAGTTCGTCTTGAAAAACCCCAAAGCCGCGAGTGATATTGTAAACAAAAGCGCCATTCTGACGGCTCTCAAAAACGACAAAAACATCTCCGCCGCCGTCACAAATAACAAACGCACCCGCGCCGCCGCCGCAACGCTTTTAAAATAAGCCCGTAAAAAAACGGCTCTCCTTTTATTAAGTTTTCACATCAAAATAACTAAAAAGGATAGGAATATGAAAATTAAACTTAAGTCCCCCCCCCCGGCCGTTTCTCTTAGGAGAAAGATAGGTTTTACTCTTATAGAATTACTTGTCGTCGTATTAATTATAGGTATTCTCGCCGCAATTGCAATTCCGCAATATAAAAAAGCGGTTGAAAGAGCGCATATGGCGGAAATGCAAATTAAAATAGACGCCATATCTAAATCCCTGCAAAGATATTATATGGAAAATTCCGCATTTCCGTTAAGTTTTAATGATTTGGATATCATTCTGCCGGGCGTCGTTTCAGGTGACGGCGAGGGGGCAACGCATGCCCTTACCTACGGGGATATGCGGTATTTCATAACAACCATGGGGACAATGGGGCCGAATATTCAAACGTCCGGCAGTCCCTGCGTTTGGGCAAGGTGGGACCGCGGAGGAAGTTTTACTTACGACAACTATCTGCTTGGCCGCGGCCCCGCGGGGCAGGAGTTATGCGCGGCGTCCGTGGACAGACCGGAACAGCTGAAAAAATGTGAAAGCATGGGTTTTACCGTTGCCGCAACAGACAAAGGCATGCTTTGGCCGCAATGCGCGCCCTCTACGGCTTTAGCTTATACGACAACTTTTTTAAAACCTTAAAATCCCCATAGTCGCAATGCGGCGGGAAAAGCGGCGCGTATTTTTGGACGGGGTCCTGAGCAAGACGTTTCTTCATTTCCGCCTTTGTCGCGGGCATAAAAGGCTCCACCCAGACAGCAACGCGGCGCAAAGTAAAAATTAAATCCGTGATGACGGTTTTGGCCGCCGCTTCGTCGGTATTTGCCAAAGCCCACAGTGTTTTCTCGTCAATATATCTGTTCATTTCTCCTACGAGGGACCATATAACCTCCGTTATGATTTCAATAACAACCAAAAAAACCTATCAACCCGCGCCAAAAACAAAACTCCTTATAAACCGCCGCCAAACTGTCCATATTCTGCCCATCTTCCTCTCAAAAACAATCAAAAACCTTGTATCCGCTGTTATGTTCTTTGGATTTAAGCGGGCGTGGTTCAATGGGAGAATATAAAGACAAAAACAATCATTTTCTCGTCGGCAGCAACTAAAAAGCCCTCCGTTTCCGGAGGGCTTTCTATATGGAGCGGGCGAAGGGAATCGAACCCTCGTCTCAACCTTGGCAAGGTTATGTTCTACCATTGAACCACGCCCGCGAAAATTATTTACAACCGTTTTAATATTATATCAAAAATTACTTCCCCGCTTCCAGCGTAAAACAATTTCTAATTCGCGGGAAATCCGTACTTGCTCAAATACTGGCACTGCTGCGCCGACAAATGGCATTGTTTCTGCCCGTCGGCCTGCCAGCGCAGAACGCCGCCGTCCGACGGACCGTCAACGTGAATCCAATAACCGCCGAAGTACGGGCTCAGCATGGCAAACACGCGGTAATCGCCCGCCTTAATATAAATGGACTGTCTGTCCTGGCCTTTGAAGTCCAAAGCGTCCAGCGTTTCACCGTAACCGAAACGCGGGTTTGTCACTTTGCCGTTTTTGGCGATATAATTATCCATCGCTTTATGCAGCGCGGTCATTGTTTCCAAAACTTTATCCAGCTGTTCTTCTTCCGTCATTGGTTTGGCAGGAACAACGGCGGCAGGTTTAGCTTGCGCGGGAGCAGAGGCCCTCTTTGGCAAAGGTTCGTTTGACAGTAACAACGCGCATAATTTATCAGATGAGCCGTCCCAAAGAGCCTTGCATACCGGCGCATTGCCGCCCTGCCCCGTAAAAATAACTTTGTCAAGTTCCCCGCGGCGCACTTTTCCGTCATTATAAGAATAATTTCTGGTAACCAGGGCGGCGTAACCGTCATGCGCCAGCCAGGAGGAAATTGAGTAACTTGTATTATCTTCGTACCAGCCGGGTTCTTTTTTTCCTATATAAACATCAGCGTAATCAACGCGGTAACGCGGCATTTTTTCTTTTGCCGCATATTTACCCAAAGTGTCCGCCAGGCCGGCCGTTACGCTCCGAGCCAAGTCCAGGCGTTCCTGTTCCGTTTTGTCCGCGCCGTTATCAACCGTTGGCGGAGGCGGGAGTTTGCTTAAAATTTCTTCCCTCGTTATTTCTCCTCTTTTAAAAGGGCTGACTCTCTGCGGCGCGGGAACGTCTGACTGCAGCAATTTATATAAATCATCTGTTTTCTGGTATCTGCAAATAATTACGCCGCCGGCTTTATTAAAAAAAGCGTCGTCGGTATAAACTTCATGTTTTTTCCCTTTGTAAAAATCATACTGCCGCTGCACGCTGACCGATTTTCCGGAATCATATGAAATTATATACTGCGTGTTGTCATATTTCCAAAAGCCTTTCTTTCCTATTATTTTAGTAACCATGCGCCCGACGCGCTGGTCCTGCTTATCCATATCGTCTAAAGATTTTAATAATCCGGCCGTTACGCTTCTTGTCCTGGCCAGTAGATATTTTTCTTTTAAAATTTGATAACTTCCGGCAACAACCATGGTAAATATAACCAGTAAAAAAATTATAAAAATTTTAATGTCCCGCGCCGCGGGCGTTATATTCAGATTTAAAACGTCCGCCGCCGTTTCAAAAACCGCGGTGTCCGCCAGCAAATCATGCGCGGTCTGTTTGTTTTTTGTAAAAAGCGCGAGACACGCGCCCAGCAAGCCCCAGACGGAAAAAATTTTTACGATATTTCTTGCAAACGCCCGCCTGAAATTTAACCCGCCGCCGCACAAACCGCAGATTTTTATGCCGAGTAATTTTTTGCCGGGAGTGCCCCGCCAGGAAGAAGAATCAAACAAAGCCGCCGCCGCGGACAACAAAACTCCGACGGACAACAAAAATAAAGACTGTACGCCTGCGTCCGCCGCGGCAATATATTTGGCCGATAATAACAGGATAAGGCCGGCGGCAATAAAAATAATAACGGAGTCAATTATCTGGGCGGCAAATCTTTTCCATACCGGCGCGAACTGTGGGTGCATGCGCCCTCCTTCTACGGCTTTTTTTCAAGCCGCGGGAAGAGCGGCGCGTATTTTTGTACCGGGCCGGGGGCCAGGCGTTTTTGCATTTCCGCGCCTGTCGCGGGCATGAACGGGGTTACCCACTCGGCCACGCGGCGGAGCGAGAAAATTAAATCCGTTATGACGGCTTTGGCGGCGGGCTCGTCGGTTTTGGCGAGGGCCCAGGGTTTTTTCTCGTCTATGTATTTGTTCATTTCGCCGATTAAAGACCAGATTAGTTCAAGCGCTTTGTCTAAGGCAAGCGCGTCCATTTGCGCTTCTATTTCTTTGTCAAGCGCGGAGGCTTTTTCCGTCAGCGCGCATTTGTGTTCGCCGCCCGGCAAGTCGCCGTATTTGGCGGCCATGTTTAATGTGCGGGACAGGAGATTGCCCAAATCGTTTGCCAAATCGGCGTTGTAACGCCGCACAAAAGCGTCCATTGAAAAATCGCCGTCCGCGCCGAACGGGACCTCGCGGAACAGGAAAAACCGCAGCGGGTCCAAACCGTATTCGTCAGCCACTTTTTTGGGGTCAACTATGTTGCCCAGCGTCTTGGACATTTTTTCGCCCTCGACGGTCCACCAGCCGTGCGCGAAAACTTTTTTCGGCAGAGCGACGCCCAGCGCCATAAGCATGGCGGGCCAGATTACGGCGTGAAAGCGGAAAATTTCTTTGCCGATAAGATGCACGTCCGCCGGCCAGAGTTTGTCAAAATCAGGCGAGCCGTAACCCGCCGCGCTCACGTAATTTATCAGCGCGTCAAACCACACGTAAACCGTGTGCGCGGGATTGCTCAAAACTGGTATGCCCCAGGCCACTTTTGTCCTCGTGACCGACAAATCTTTGAGGCCGCTTTTTACAAAATTCACAATCTCCGCCGCGCGGAACGACGGGCTCAGGAAACCCGGATTATTCTCATAAAATTTTAAAAGCGCGTCCTGGTATTTGGACAGTTTGAAAAAATAAGTTTCCTCTTTAACTTCAACCAGCGGTTTTTTGTGAATGGGGCAGACGCAGCCGGGGGCTTCGGTTTCGTCCATATACGTCTCGCAGCTGTTGCAGTACATGCCGCTGTAATGGCCTAAATAAATGTCCCCTTTTTTCAGCAAAATTTCAAAAATGGCCTGGACGGTTTCCTCGTGCCGGCGGTCAGTGGTGCGGATAAAATCGTCATACTCAATGTTCAAAGTTTTCCAAAGTTCTTTGTACGCGGCCGCCACTTTGTCCGCCCATTCTTTAGGCGAAACGCCGGCGGCCTGCGCGGCTTTTTCAATATTGATCCCGTGCTCGTCCGTGCCGGTCAAAAAATGCACTGGAACGCCGCGTGATTTTTTATAACGGCTGACAATATCGCACGCCAGCGTAGTATAAGAATGCCCGATATGCGGGTAAGAGTTAACGTAATAAATAGGTGTGGTGATATAAAATTTTTTAGACATTTCTTTGAGACTCCGTTATTTAAAACTAATCGTTGAAAGTATTTTCTCGGCCAATTCTTTTTTTTGTTGTACAATGCTTTGCTCAGGTTTATCTTTCCAAATAGGTATTGAAATTTCTACACTTTCAAGCTGTCCGTTATTTTTACACGAGACGCCGGTTTTATAATTACTATAAGTTGTATATACAAGTTCATTATTAGTTTTATAACATTCTCTGCCGTCAATCATTACTTTCGCTGCGGATTGTTTCTGCATTCCATTGTTAAATATGTCAAAATCGCGGCTGGTTACTTTACGGCGGCATATATAATCTATTGTAAAATTATTTTTTGAAAAAGAATGGACAATAAAATTTTCTGTGTTGCCTTGTTCTTGCGGCGGAAGCGGAGTATAAAAGGCAAAAGACATTCCGCACGGGTATTTAAACATTTGTAACTGACGCTCTTTGCTTTTTTGCGCGCATGCCGCCGCGGCGACGGTAGCCAAAACAGTTACGAATATTATTAAACTTTTTCTCATTTTCCCTCTCACTTAAAAATCTTTTCGTTTAAATCCGCCGTCTCAATTAACGCGGTTTCTAAGACGAGCGACGGTGAAACGTTGCGGCGCACCGCGCGTTTGAAAAATGCGGTTTTTCCAAGTTTCTGTTTTAATTCTTCCCTCATTTTATCATTTTGCGCCTTGCTCCAAAAATCATGCAGCCCTCGCGCCAAAATGTCCAGGACGAGCGACGCCTCAGCCCGCGCGTCAACCAGCGTTTTGCTGAGGCTTGACGCTATTTCATAAGGAAAAGTTTCCTTCGCCGCGTCAACCCCGACGATATTTGCGAAAAATTCCGCCGCTTTTGCCGCCCGGCTGACCGAGCCGCCCGCGGCCGCGGCGGCCCGCGCGGCGGAACTTTCTTCAAAACCCTGCGTGTCCAAAATTTGTCTGACAATATTGTCCGGCAGATTATTAAACTGAAGCGTCTGGCAGCGGGATTTTATCGTCGGCAGCATGGCCTCTTTTTTGGACGTGACCAAAATCCAAACCATGTCCGGCGGCGGCTCTTCGATAAATTTAAGAAGGGCGTTTGCGGCTTCGCTCTGCATGGTTTCCGCGCGGTCGATAATTATCACTTTATAACGCCCCAGCACGGCGTGCTGCTGGCTTTTTGCGGTGGCTATTCTGATTGCGTCCACGACGATATGCTGCTTTTTTTCCGCGTCCTTAAAAGGCATGGTCGCCTGGTAAGCCAAATCTAAAAAAATATAGTCCGGGTGCACGCCGTTTAAAACGCTGCGGCAGTTTTGGCAGATTCCGCATGAATCCCCGGCCGCGCGCGCGGCGGCGTCCGTACAGTTTAAAGCCATGGCGAAATTTTTGGCGGTTTTGGCTTTCCCCACTCCCTCCGCGCCGCAAAAAAGCATAGCCTGCGGGATTTTGCCGGAGGCTAAATATTTTTTAAGGCGGCTTACGGGCTTGTCCTGCCCGACGATTTCGCTAAACAATGTTATATTCCTTAAGGTACGCCAAAATTTTGGCGTGGATTTCTTCCACGGTATTATCCGCGTCTATCAAAACGGCGTTTTTGGTTTTTTTGACGAGTTCTTTATAGCCTTCGCGCATTTTTTTGCGGAATTCGTCCTTTTCAAGTTCCAGCCTGTCGGCGAACAGACTTTCTCCTCTCTGCAAAAAATATTTGTCGGACATCATCATGACAAAAGTCAGGTCCGGCTGAAGCCCGCGCGTGGCGATATTGTTGACGGCGTCAACGAGGTCCATGTCAATGCCGCGGCCGTAGCCCTGGTAGGCGCATGAGGACATTGTGTAACGCTCGCAGACGACTATTTTGCCGGCTTCAAGGGCGGGGATAATTTTTTCTTCGGTGTGCTGCGCGCGGGAGGCTTCGTATAACAGCAGTTCGGCGCGCGGGGTGACGCGGCTGGCGGGGTCCAGCAAAATTTTTCTGACGGCCTCGGCCACGGGCGTGCCGCCCGGCTCGCGGGTGAGCATCACGTCGTAACCGGCGTCCTGGAGGGCCGTGCGGAGCAGGTTAGCCTGGGTGCTTTTGCCTCCCCTGTCAGGCCCCTCAAAGACGATGAATTTACCAGTCATTAAAATACTCAACTACATTTAGAATAACCGCAGTCGTGGCACGTGGGGCCGGAGCAGCCCGACTCAAAACTTATGTTGGACGAAAAACATTTGGGGCAGTAGCTGGCTTTGTTCGCGTCCCACAAATCAAGTTTGGGGCCGTTTTCCGCCTCTTCCACTTTGTTTTTCTGCGTCGCTTTTAAGTGGGATTTTAAAGCCACGCTTATGCCGTGCGCGATGGAGTCAATATGGTTTGCGCCGAATCCGACCGGCCTGTCCCCTTTGACGGAGTTCAGGTGTTTCAGCACCTTAACCGGGTCCCCGCCTATCTCCAGATATTTGGACAGCAAAATGCCGACTAGCGACGTCAGGCCCGAAATCTCCGTCCCTATCGGCGCTATGCTGGAAAACACCTGGTACGGGCCGGCCTCATCGTAATTAATATGTATGTGCAGCACGCCGTAGCCCGTCTGAATTTCATAATACTGGGACGAAACGCCGAACGGCTTGCGTTCGCGTTTGCCCTCTTTCACCGTCGGGGCTTTGGCGGAAGAAATGTTTAAAACCTGGTAAGATTTTGAGCCGTCCCGATAAATGGTTATGCCTTTGCAGCCCGCGTCGTAAGACATTAAATACGCTTTGCGCACGTCGTCAACCGTGGCGTCGTTGTTCATATTTACCGTCTTGGAAACGGCGTTGTCCGTGTGCCGCTGGAAGGCCGCCTGCATTTTTATGTGCGCCTCAATGCTGACGTCGTGCGACGTGGGGAACAGGCGCTGTACTTCAACGGGGATTTCCGCCACCCCGCGCACGGCTTTGTGGTTTTTGTCTATTTTCCGCCAAAGCTCAGCTTCGCTCATGCCGAAATAATTGTACTTGGCCGCGACTTCGCGGAACAGCGGGTTTACTTCGAAGAAAACGTCTTTGGCCTCGGGCTCTTTGCCCTCTTTGATTGCTTCCAAAGCTTTGGCGTTGTAGCGCGTGTAGGCGATGGCGAAAAACGGCTCAATCCCGCTGCCCTGGAGGCCGGCCGTGATGGCTATCGTTCCCGTGGGCGCGATAGTCGTCCTAGTGGAATTGCGCGGGGCGGCTTTTTTGCCCAGGAAAAACTTGCCGTTTTCGTCATAAATTGAGTCTTTGAAATTTGGGAAAACGCCGCGCGTTCTGGCCAGTTCGTCCGACGCTTCCAGCGCCGCGTCGTTTATAAATTTCATAATTTCTTCGGCTTTGGCAAAACCTTCCGGCGCGTCGTAGGCGACTCCCATTTTGACAAGCGCTTCGCCCAGTCCCATCACGCCGAGGCCTATGCGGCGGTTCATTTTCGCCATTTTTTCAATTTCCGGCAGCGGATAATTGTTTATCTCGATTACGTTGTCCAAAAAGCGCACGCTGTCTTTGACGGTTTGTTTAAGCGCGTTGTAATCCATTGCGCCGCGCATAATTTCGCCCGTCACGAAATTAGACAGGTTTATGGAGCCCAGATTGCACGGCTCCCACGGCAGAAGGGGCTGTTCCCCGCACGGGTTTGTGGACTCAATCTCGCCCAGCGCGGGCGTGGGGTTGGACGTGGAATTATTCATTTTGTCCAGAAAAATTACCCCGGGGTCGCCGGACTGCCAGGCGCCCATGGTCATGTCTTCAAAAAGTTTTTTGGCGTTGATTCTGCCCGTCGGTTTTTTGCTGTGCGGGTTGATGAGGTCAATGTCCCTGTTCTCTCTGACCGCGTCCAGAAAATTTTTGTCTATGGCAACGGAAATATTGAAATTTTCCATGCAGTTGCCGGCGGATTTCATTTTGATAAAATCCTCGATTTCCGGGTGGTTATACGGCAAAATTCCCATGTTCGCGCCGCGCCTTGTGCCGCCCTGTTTTACCACGTCCGTCATCTTGTCAAAAAGCTGCATGAATGACAGCGCGCCGCTGGCCACTCCGGACGTTTTTTTGACTATGTCGCCTTTAGGTCTCAGACGGCCGAACGAAAACCCGGTGCCGCCGCCCGTTTTTTGGATTAAGCTTTGCGCCATCAGGGATTTTGCTATGCCCTCAATGCTGTCCGGCACGGGCAGAACGTAACAGGCGGAAAGCTGCTGGAGCTCCCGCCCGGCGTTCATCAGCGTCGGGGAATTGGGTAAAAATTTGAATGAGGACATCAGATTGTAAAACGCTTCTTCAGCCTTGGCTACCAAATCTTTCGCGGCGGGATTATTGTCGTAAATGTTTTCTAAATTCTCGATTAATTTATTAAAATTCGCTTCTTTGCCCGCGGAATCGGCAAAATTTTTGTGGAAGAGAAGCGTTTTGCCGATATTGCCCTCGGCGGGGAGTTCAGTTACGTCAACGCCGTTAAAGACGCCCCATTCTTTGGCCTGCGGCGCGGCCAGAAGTTCGGCCAGCGCGATATTGTGCGCCACGCGGCTCAGCCACGTTTCGACGTTTGCGTCGTCGCGCAGATATTTGTCCTTTATTACTTTTTCCTGGTTTGCGGTAAGTGCAACGCGTATTTTTGAGATTAACTGGAACATAAAAACCCTTCCTTAATATATGTATGACCACACAGCAAGTTTGAGTTTACTGCGGAATTAAATTCTAGCAATTTTTGCGGTGAGCGTGTCTTTTTTGAGGACCTGTTTTATGCGCGCGCTCTGAGGCGCGCGAACATGCTTGTTGTGTGCGGACCGCCGCACACTTGTTTTAGTTGCGCGTCTTCGCCGCGCAACCGGCTGTTGTTCGTGAAGCGGGGCCTTTCACATTTGGCGGCTTTTTCATTTTCTGCTGCGCAGAAAATAAACGACACTCTAATTGATACGCCCGGCAAGCCGGGCTGGGGCTCCTCACCGTACCCTGCGGGTACTTGATTGTCGTCGCAAGAAAATGAAAAATCCGCTCAAATCTGAAAGAAGGTTACGACGTTGCTTCGCTCCCGGCGGTGCCGGGTTGCGGCACGGCGGGTTGCGGCAACGGCCCGACACGGCTACGGCGTAATGCCCCCTTTCACTCTCTTTACGATTATAAAATAAATGCGCCTGTGCAGATTAACTCTGCGCGGGCGCATTTTATATTATTGCGGGTTTTACTGGTGGTTGTTGCCCGTGTCCAAAACCGTTCCGCGCATATATTTATTGTACACCGCGATTTTATCCTGTTGTACGGGAACGGGCGGTTTTAGAAAATCAGCTTCAGCCTGTTTCCGCATTTCGGCGAGGTTGGCTTTAAACAGCGCGTTTGCGGGCGTGCCTTCTTTGGCCGCGGCTTTTAAGAAAACTATATAGTTTAAGCTCCGCGGCGTAAACGGCGTTCCTGTTTATGTCCTGTCTTGAAGCCAGTTCTTCTATCTGGCTGTCCTTAAGCATGGGGATTTTATAGGTTTCCTTGAGCGCTTCGTGCACGTCTCTGCAATTTTGGCGTAAATCCGCCGCAAAATTGTTTATAATTTCTTTCGCCATGTCCGGTTCTTTGGCGAAAGCTTTATTAATAAGGGCTTCTATACCAATAAAACCGACCATAACCCCTATGCTTATAAGCCCGCCGCGCAGTTCCTTTAAATAAACTCTTGCCTCGGGCCTTAAGGACTGGTTTTCAATGGCCGCGTCAATGTTTTTGGCGAATTGGGCGTTGGCTTCAATACCCTGCGCGGTTTTGGCTTTTGTTTCGGCAAAGTTTTTGACCTCTTCGTCTATTTTTTTGCCTTTGGCTTCCCATTTGGCCTTTTCTGTGGAATAGTCACCTCTGCGTTGGGTAAAAAGGTCTATTCCGTCCGGGTCTCTGTAATTGTAGGCATACCGCAAAGGTTTGGGGCCCCTTTTGGTATTAAGATTGTCGCGTATCGGCAAGTATTCAAAATAAGAGCGCACAAGAGCGGCGACTTCCGTTTTTGTCCCCGCGGGGAAAAGCCGGCGTATTTTGGAAGCCGCAACCGCGTCTTCAAAAGCCTTGTCCTTAAGGTTGAGAAGGCTTCTTGCTATGTTCGCACGTTCTACCGGGGTTAATTTTGGGTCAAAATGAGTCGAATAACGCCCCTGGTTATACAGTACCCGATCCGAAATTTTTTTAGGAAACATAATTTTTTCGGCCAGCAGCTCGCCTATCACGGTTGGTTTTTCGGCCGCCACTTGAGTAATGATTTCAGGGTTCATAAAAGGGTTATACTTGGAGTTTGTAATAACCAGGGATTCACCTCTAACATATTGGGCAAACGCATTTTTTATAATATCTTGAACAACCTGATCTTCTAAAGATCCTTTGGGATATTCTAAGTCCCCTCCAAATAATATTGGTTCCCATTTTGACCTGGGGCAATATTTTTGTAAATATGTTATGCAGTCAATAATATAGTTGCTTAATTCGGCTGTCGTATTTTCTATTTCTACGGTACTCTCCATATTGCTGTGCAAATAGTAACGTAACTCGTTAAGCCCTTGATTTATGTCTGCTTTTATGTTTCGGGCCCACTCGTAACTATTATTGGCAAAAGCCATATTAGGGGCCACCGTGTTTAACATCATAATTGCCGCTAATATGAATGTCATGTTCTTTTTCATATTTTTCCTTTTTTAATTTGTAAACGGGCGCAGGCGCGTTGCAAATGACGCAAGCCGCCGGAACCGCGGAAATAAATTTGTTTATTTTGCTCCTAGCTAAATATAGGATTTTTTTAAATGTAAGCACAAGGGCCAAAAGACCTATCCAAAAATAGGTCTTTTGGCCCAATGCCTATGCGGACAAAAAAACCGCGCGGCGGCGTTGACATTTTCACAAAAACGGCGGCGGCTGAAAATTTTCAGCCGCCGGTTTTTGGTTTGATTTTTTTGCTTTGAATTTATCTTAATGAATAATATTTGTTTGACGCGTTCCAGCCCGTTGTGCCGGTTGCGCCGGTTATTTTGGCGCAGTAGCGGTTGGCGGTTGCGTCGCTTGACGGGGCGGAGCAGTAGAGTTTATTTGCCAGGGCCGCGTTGGCCTGGTCTATTGAAACTATGCCTATAACGTACGGGTTTGAGGCCAGACGCCTTTGCGCTTCAATCGCGCAGAAACCCGTGCTGCTCACGTTGGTGTATACGAAATCTCTGCTCTGGTAAGCCGTCTGTCCGCCGACAGACGTCTGCGTAAGCGTTTTTAAGTTTATCATATAATTATTCATTCCGCCGTCGCAGTTGCCGTATTCCGCGTAGTACGCGCGCTGGGCTTTTGAGACTTCGCTCACCAGCTGCTCGGCTTCGGACGCGCGGGATTTTTCCACCGCGGAAAAATAAGCCGGCAAAGCTATCGTCGATAAGATTCCTATGATTGTCACCACAACCAAAAGTTCAAGCAAAGTAAAACCTTTTTGATTAGATATTCGCATAAAAATATTTTGCAATATTGCCCTTGTGTTGTCAAACTTAATTTAAGTTAAAATATAGTATGCGGAGAAATTTTGAGAGTCCTGTTTTTACTTCTAAGAAACCGTTTATTTTTTTTACGGTTTTGTCTCTGCTCGCGCTTATCCTGCCGCTGGGCGGGCCGGTGCGCTCCGTCAAAGCGGTGCTGTCTTATATTTTTATACCGCAGATAAGGGCCTCCCACGCGGCGGTCGAATACGCCGCCGGCGCCGCGGAGACCGTTAAAGAACTTCTGCGCGCGCACGGCGAGAATCTGGAACTTAAAGAAGAAATAAAAGCCGCGCGCATAACCGGTGAGGAAGCCGCTTCCCTCCGCGCGGAGAACGAAAGGCTTTCCGCCGCGCTGTCTATTCCGTCCGCCGTAAAATGGACCGGAGTCTGGGCCAAAACCGCTTACAGGGACCCCGCCCGCTGGAGCAGCATAATCATAGACAAAGGCCTTGCCGACGGGATTGCCGCCAAAAGCGCGGTCATAGGTTTTGACGGGGGCGGCCTGGGACTTGCCGGCACGGTCATTGAGGCGGACGACAACACTTCCAAAATACTTCTCGCGTCCGATGAGGAATTTGCCGCGGCCGCCACTCTCCGTGACAAAAACGCCGACGGGCTGGTTACGGGTTCCCCGTCGGGCGCGCTGGTTTTAAAATATATTCCGCTGGGCACGGACGTTAAAGAAGGGGACGCGGTGGTCACGTCCAAAAACAGCGCCGCTTTTCCGGAAGGCATTTTGATAGGCGCGGTGAGCGGCGTGGAAAAAGGGGAAGATTTCCAGACGTATATTACGGCGGACATAAAGCCGGCGGTGCGCCCCGGCGCGGTTAAGGAAGTTTTTGTTTTCACCGCCCCGCCGGCAGCTAAAACGTGGTATAAAAAATGAAAAATTTTTTTATTCTTGTATTTATTTTTATCGTCTCAACCGTGGCCCACTGGGCGCTGGCTTCGGCGGGCGCGGGGTTTAACGTCGGGGTTAATTTTATGCTCGCGGCGGGCGTCGCGGTATGCTCGTTCTATCCGCGGTGGGCCGGGTACGCTTTTATGTTTTTCGGCGGGCTGTTTCTGGATTTTTTCGGCGTGAAAATGTTCGGCGCCTACGCGTTTGCTTTTACGCTGTGCGCCGCCGCGGTTTACGTCTCAAAAAAAAGCCTGGATTTTGAGGTTTTTACTTCGCAGGCCGCGCTGGTTTTCTGCCTGTCTCTTGCTTCGGTTCTGGTTTATAACCTGGCGGGGATTATGTTTTTTAAAGGCGTCGCGTGGCCGGGGTTTTTCAGTTTAATTTCCGGCGCCGCGGCTAACGCGGTTATGGCGCCTTTCATTTTTTATATTGTTAAAATTTTGTCAAAAGTTCCGGCTGAAAAATAATGCAGAATAAAATTTTTCCTTTGAGACTGCGGTGGCTGTGGCTTATCTCTCTGGCGGCCGCGGGCGTGATTGCCGTGCGGCTCGCCGACATACAGTTTATGCGCCACAATTATTATCTTGAGCAGTCTGACCGCAACAGGACGCAGACCATTTTCCGCGCCGCGCCCAGGGGGAGGATTTTTGCGTCGGACGGAACGGCGGTCGCCCGCAGCGCGCCGTCTTTTAATTTATATTTTTTCCCCGCGGAAAATAATTCCGGGGACGATTATATTTCGGAACTCGCGCGCGAAATTTCAAACGCCATGAAAGAGCCGTGCGAAAATATTCTGGCCAAATTAAAACGCGCGGTAAAAAGCGGCAAGGCTTCTATCATAGAAGAAAACCTGCCGGCCTCCTCCGTCCTGCCGCTGGCGGAACTCCAGACGCATTACGGCGGCGTGTATCTGATTGAAGAATCAAAAAGGGTGTACCCGTACAATACTTTTGCCAGCCATCTTATAGGATATTTGGGCAACATGGAAAGTTCCGCCTGGCGGGACCGTGACGCGAACCTTGACTACCGGCTGAACAGCAAAATAGGCCGCTTCGGCATTGAAAAAAAGTTTGAAAAATATCTGAAGGGCACCGACGGCGGTTTGTATCTTGAAGTGGACCACCGCGCGCGGCTGAAAAGCGTCATTGAAGACAAACAGTGGCGGCCCGGCGACGATATTTACCTCACGCTTAATTTTAAACTCCAGCAGGCGGCGGAGGAAGGGCTGAAAAATTCCGTCACGGGCCGGGGCGCGGCCGTCGCGCTGGACCCCAATACGGGCGCGGTGCTGGCCATAGCTTCCGCGCCGGGTTTTGACCCTAATATTTTTACGCCTTACGGCAATGAAGACACCGCGGCCGCGAGGAAAGACGTCAAAGCGTTTAACCTGGCCGTGCAGGGCGTGTATCCGCCGGCTTCGACTTTTAAAATCATCACCGCCATGGCGGCTAACGAAGCGGGCAAACTTGACACGGAACGCCGCATTTTCTGCGACGGCGTTTACGACGCGGGGTCCAGGATTTACAAGTGCTGGACCAAGCACGGCAGCGTAAATTTCTGGTCCGCCATGGCGGGCAGCTGCGACGTGTATTTCTACGGGCTCAGCAACGCCATAGGCCCGGCGGTCATAGAAAAAATGCAGCGCCAGTTTATGTTCGGCGCGCCGACGGGGATTGACATCGCGGGGGAAAAAGGCGGCAATCTTTTCGGCCCCACGAAACGCGCCAGAAGCAGGACATACTGGTTTATAGGGGACACTTTAAATCTGTCCATCGGGCAGGGGGAGCTTTTGGCGACCCCCGTCAAAATGGCGCAGTTCGCCGCGGCTCTGGCCAGCAGGGGCAAAGTATGGCGGCCTTATTACGTTGACAAAATAGTTTCGCCGGACGGGGACGTTTTGTTCGCGGGCAGCCCGCTTGTTTTGAACGAAGCGCGCGTGCAGCCTAAGACGTGGGACATAATTTTTAAAGCTTTAAAAGGCGTGGTTGACGGCGGCACGGGCAAAGCCGCGCGCATACAGGGGCTGGACGTTTACGCCAAAACCGGCACCGCGCAAAACCCGCACGGACAGGACCACGCGTGGATGATAGCTTTCGCCGCGAAAAACGGCGGGACTCCGGACGTCGCGATAGCGGTGTTTGTGGAAAACGGCATATCCGGCGCGAGCATAGCCGGGCCGATAGTGCGCTCCATGCTTAAAGCTTTTTATAATATTGAGGAAGCCCCCGCCGCCAAAAAGCCCGACGTGCTTATTGACGACGGCATGCGCGGCGGCAGCAGCATAAAAGTC
>Ga0209629_10000691_pt1 | contig 19225 bp, 7 predicted proteins | sample TergutCu122P5_FD_187286 | JGI IMG/M metagenome (GOLD analysis project Ga0209629, IMG submission 187286) | Cubitermes ugandensis P5 segment gut microbial communities from Kakamega Forest, Kenya - Cu122 P5 (SPAdes) (version 2) | ecosystem: Host-associated > Arthropoda: Insects > Digestive system >...
GGCAACGGGTTGTACACAATGCTGGTGACTACATTGAAGGACAGTAAAACTTCGAAACACATATCTATTTTGTATCAGTTGTAAATAAATAGTTGCCACTATTAAAGTTCCAACCCTCGTAGATCACACTCAGACGCACCACAGTCGGTAGGACTCCTCTGGACGAGTGACCCGCTCGTCGCAAAGACTTCTACCTAACAACTCGCAACACTCACAACAGATAGACATCGTTGCCCCCGGTGGGATTCGAACCCACAATCCCAACAAGACAGCTGCCGCAGACCTACGCCTTAGACCGCGCGGCCTCTGGGACCGGCTCGTTTTGCGGTTAAGAAGGTGAATTCTAGAGTTATGGCTACAGTTAACTTTCAGCGAGAGAACTTCGACAAACCAAAGCTACATAGAAGGAAACTTACGTCACTGCAGCTTCCACATTTACGTGATTTGCTTCAAAATTCTTTTAAACAGTAAAAACTCCCATCTTCCAGCAGCCTACCTACTGTCGGCCACTGACAAGAAAAGATATAACCTTGGCACTGTGGTTATATTCTTTATTTTCTTGTTAAACTTGTAGAGCAACCTTATAGTTCCTCTGAAGATTACGTCTCTATTACTTCATATATCACTTTCTTCTTGTTGCCACTTCTTAGCCGTTCAGTTTAACTCACACCTAGACTCAAACACATAAACAACAACAACAACAACAACCTGAGAAGTCTCAAACAGAACGAGAGTATTAATTCCACATCTAAGTCAGCCCAATGCACTTGTAACTGTAACATATCAGTACAGTCTATTACGTGTTAATGGACAGAAACATAAGGAACGCGCAAGTACACACTTTATAGAAAAACGCAAAGTTTAATAATATTAAAAAGGGGTGGTTCAACACTCTCTTAAAGGGTTAATATTTAAGATTGTTGTGTTGCGGCTGCTGCTGCTATTGTACTAGAAGATGACAGAAAAACCAAATCATATGCCACAACACCACAAAGCGACTTCGAATGTCGTTACCAAAATGACAGAATTAAATTTCTATCCTTGTATTGCCAATATTAGGGTCTTTCACACTGGCGTAATATTCTTTAAGTTAATAATAATGCCCTATAATGGCAGAGATTTCCGTGGTATTCCTCCCTACATTCATTTTGTAGTTTGGCGTGGTAAATATTAGTGCCATTGTTCACAATCCACGCAAACAGCACGTGCCCCCAACTCACCAGAAATATTCCACGCAGCTGTGCTGAGAATAATTTAGCGGGCTATGGATTTCTTATTGGCCGGGATAGCTCAGTCGGTACAGCGACTCGTTATGGGTTGGGAGGTCCTGGGATCGAATCCCGGTGGGGGACGAGATTTACCGCAACCTTCCATACCGGCCGTGGGGCTCACCAAGACTCTCCGAAAATGGATACCAGTGCATTTGACCTTTTACTGAGGGTAATTGATTATGTTGTGACTATTTCATTTGGTATATCTTGTGCTGTGGTTGTTTTAACTTGTTTTGTAATGTGTGGGTGTTTGTACGTGTGGGTTTTGTAAAGTGTGGGTGTTTCCGTAATGTGTGTACTTGCATTTACTGTGTTTTGTATTGTTTGTACTGTGTTTTTTGTATTGTTTCGTTTATGCATATTTATTCTTATTTGTTTTGTCTGTACTGGTGTAAGGACTACTGCCACCGAGTGACAACCTAATTGCAGTTAGTAACAATAATAATAATAATGCCAGGGCGTAAAGGGGCAAGGGGTGGCGTTGACCACCCACCCCCTCTATCGTCGAAGTTAAAGAAAGAGTAGAGCTCTACTTCTGCTTTGTTCTAGGTTGAACTTTTCATGTTTATTGTTGACGGCGATTTTACGTTTGTTATGTCTTTGTTAGGCTGATCAACCTAATGATATTCTGTGCAAAGTTAAGTTTATGTACCCCACCATCGCCCCTGCTGTCACTTTTTGAACTTAAGCCCCAACACTCTCAACATTAGCCTGTCAGAGGCACCCTCAATTCTAATCTTTTAAACCTGAGATGAGAGACACTTTGTCCCATCGTTACAAGACAGTAAGCTCGGAACTGCTAGAGCTCTATATGTTTATAATTTACTCTTTAGGCAGCAGAAGAATAGACACAACATCCTAAACCGAACAATAGTAAACATCCTACGAATTTAATCCTGCCTTAGCTCTTCCGCAAATTTAGTTTGCCTTATTTATAATTTTTAGGCAAATCATCTCAGTTGTGTTTTGATCCAATAGTAAAATTAAGCGATTAAATATAGTCTAACCCAACTTTATATCGAGGTCTTAATTTTGGTGCAGTAAGTGGATTGTGTTGTTGTAAAGACATCTTTTGTTAAAATGTATATTGGCCTTGCAATTACATACATTTATGTTTAGGTTTTCGTAGAGGTGGATGTATGCTGGACTAGCATTTTTATTTAAAACTTTTATTCAAAACATCCCCTTAGGTTCTGATCCAATAAAATACAGCGATAAAATATATTCTAACACAACTTTATTTTTATTGATATATTTAATTAATTTCCAGTGTCATTATCGCCATTAGACTGTCTAACCGTCACACTCTTAATTATCATTATGTTGTGACTTCATACTGCGTTCTGCTAAGTGTATAAACTTTCCTAAATTTGAGGCTCTTCTTCTTCTAAAGACCTTTTATCTGGGTTGTGACGCCGTATATTCCGGTAAAATTTACCGACCTTTCTGAACATCCTGTAGCCTCCCCTTATCCCACGGTGAAGTAAGGTCAGGTAAAATTAAGAAGGTAAATTTCACCCTAGAACAGACCACGAAGACCCAGAGGGGGAGTAGAGTTATAGCTCTACTCTTTCTTCAACCTCGGCGCTAGATGGCAATGGGTGGTTAACACCACGCCCCGGCCGCTTTGCCCCTGGGAAAGACCCGGTACCCATTGTATAGGAGGCTGGGTGGGCCCCAGAGCCGGTCTGGACAGGTGCGGAAAATCTCGACCCCACCTGGTTTCGATCCCCGGACTGACCAGCCCGTAGCGTGTCGCTATACCAACTGAGCTATCCCGGCCCACGAAGTAAGGTCAGGTCTCCGTGGAAATGTGATACCAGTGTGCCCGCGGAACAAAGAAGTGTAATTTACAGAAGTAAAAAATTCCTCGTGTCACTTTACCCAATAAAAATATTACACGGAATGCCCAGTGATTGAACCTCAGTCTCCAAGGCAAGAAACAGGCTGACACCCACCTGAGTGGTGGTAAGAAGGGCGTAGAGTGGTTGTTGGTCGTGTGGGTTGATAAGAAGGGCATAAAGAATTGTTTGGGGACCTTGAACAATTCGAAGCAAAAGTAAATCTCTAAATAATAATATTAATAATAATAATAATATTAATAATAATAATAAGGGAAGTATTGAGCTGCAGTAATTTTGTTATGGAACTGGAAGGGTAAAGGGAAAATTTGCTACTTTGCAGTTTTTCACACCGTTCGTTTTATCTTTCTAGTAGAAACAGACAGTTGGGCAGAGCAGAAATTTGGGGAAAAGAAGAAGGTCGTGTGGTTGGAAGTGGATTGTTGGTGCGAAGTTTGAAGCATGAATATTGCATTAAAGTACTTTTTTTGTCCAACGTTCCCCCAAATCCGAAAGAGCATTGTTTTTTTCGAACTTCCCCAGGCTTGGACCGCTTGTCCTTCTGATAAGGATAATATTAAAATGAGAATGATTATGAAGTACTAGTTGAATGACGAGGTACTATCCCACTGCGGCCACTACCACCACAATTCTTACGTGGTATAGACTGGGGTAGAATTGGGACCACCGCATCTGAATTCCGAATATTTATCCGCCTGACCCATCTTAGAGCTTTAAAGCATGAATTGTATCTCCTGCCTGACAGAGAACACTCACCGTCGCCATTACAAAGAAATACCTCTTAATATAACGAATAATTAATGGCTGCTTATTGCGAGAATAATAAGACAACAAGATAGACGATATGACGTAACATTGTGGCGCGTTCGCATAATACTTATAACTAATTCCATTCCAACCGAAGAGAGCGCTTTGATGGCGATTTAAATGTCCCCGGAAACTGTAGAACGTACTTATTTCTCCTAAAGTTCCCGACATTTTGACCTAGTTTGATCAGAAGTTCGCCAGTTCGCGTCTGGTTTCGCAGTTTTTTAAGAAGTGTTCTCGTAAGTAGCGAGAAGTGCCTACAAACTTCGTCATGTCTGTCCGTCTGTCCACGTATCCCATCGTGGCTGTCACTGGAGGGATTCTAATAAAATTTATATTGAGAATTCTTATGAAAATCTGTCGAGATAGTCCAAATTCGGTACAAATCGGACAAAAACACCGGGTACTTCCCAAGAAGACTTAACTATACTTATGTTGTTGACAGCAGGCCGAAATAATTTACCGCTTGACAACACTGTAAAAGCAAACCATTCTTGCCTTTCCACGACAACGTTCAACGGTTTATATTGTTGAGAACTACGTGTAGGTAAACAAGTAAAAAAGGAAGGTATTGTTGCCTTTCCATGGCAACACTGAACGGTTTATACTGTTGAGAACTACGTGTAGGTAAACAAGTAAAAAAGGAAGATATTGTTGCTTTTCCATGGCAACACTGAACGGTTTATAATGTTGAGAACTACGTGTAGGTAAACAAGTAAAACAGGAAGATATTGTTGCCTTTCCATGGCAACATTGAACAGTTTACATTTTTGAGAACTACGTATAGGTAAACAAGTAAAAAATGAAAGGTACTTTTGCCTTTCCATGGCAACACTAAACGGTTTATATTGTTGAGAGATACGTGTAGGTAAACAAATTACAAAAGGAAGGTAATGTTGTTTTTCCATGACAACAATATTTACACGAACTCGCCACAACATTGCGTTACATATTCAATGCCTGTGTTGCTGATCGTTGACATTGGTGGTACGTAAAAGTACCTGCCTTTCGGTAAAGGATATGTCAATAAACCGGTCAGGAAGGCTCTTCATTGTCTCTCCAACTCTCTGACCTAATACATTTCATAATTCCCCACGTGCGGTGTGTGGTCTCGCCAGCAGCAGCGCAGGCTAACAGCTAACAGAACACAAAGTGCAATCAAGCTATGATACCACAGAAGATTACAAAACATTAGAAGAGGTCACGTGCCTGGAAAGCAGTAATTAGAATCAGGATATGATACGTACGAGCTAGCCAATTACGATGGAAAGAAGAAAAAAATGCCTAACCATGCAAAGAAAATCGTCCCATGCAACGGGCTCACGTATATTATAGTTCTGACAAATTATTATCACAGCACGTCAACATTCGCCCTAATTCTTCTTTGCCTTTTAAAAAAACCAGCACTGCCATCTTCCGACACACATTAGGTACTAGCTCAAACAAGACCTAGAGGAAGCCCCGTGGCGTATGTTCTTCTAGAAATTAACGTGTTATAGAAAAATGTTACTCGAAAGTACAGTAAAGTCACTTAAAATAAAGTTTAATTACCTGATTATCAAACATAGGAACTTCGCAGCAGTTTTAAAATCAAAGTACGTAAGAAATCTTTCCGATCTATGATACACGTTTCAGTACATTAAGCGGCATGTCTATTTTAGTTACGATACGAAATAAAGACCGCGGTTCTTTCCGGGACGTGACGCCGTGTAGTTGGATGTTATCAGTACACTGCCGATGTCTTCAAGGTTGTTAAACTCTATGATACTACTCGTACATAGCGTCAGATTTCTGGTGATTTATGGTCATAAGAATCTCAGAGTTCTTACCGATAATTGGAGTCCCCCTGAAGGGGGGACATGTTTGAATTGTGTTGAGGCAATTAATGTCTTAACAGCGTCCGCAAAATTGCGAAAAGCGACTATTAGCTTCGACATGTATGTGAGTATGTATGTGTGTACGCAAGAAACAACTCCACTACCACTAGATGGATTTTCATGAAAATTGGTACTTGACGATTTTCCCAAAATCTGGAGAGAAGTTTCAAATTTATTATTAAAATATGATAATGATAGTGAGTACCTCACGCAAATACCTGTGTACATTTACAATAACACCTCGCTGAATTCTTCTCAGAATGAGAAATATTTCAGGCGAAAGTTGTAGTGAAAATCAAAACACACATTTTGTGTTCAATAAACTTTTTATGAAAATCGTGACGTTTTGAGAAAATGTGGAAAAATACGGTACAGCCAGACAGGCCAGATATAACAATATAATGCTGCACAGAAAAATACGAATTGCATGCCGGATAATTCAAGAAGTGCACTCATAACATTTTACATTTTTTTTCTTTTCCACGGCAACAATGGTTACTCGAACGCTCCTCAGGATTTGATAACTCTGTGGTCACTAATTTCTCAAGAAGGAACCTGCTAAGGACTCACTCACATACACATTCATTCTTCCCTCCAACAGTTGGCCAGTTCCGTAACTTGCCTGTTCTATAGCATTGCTGTTCACTGCCAGATTCCAATGAACTGCTATACGAAACACGTACTTGAGGGGATTTAATACATAGTTATAAGAAAGGCATTCTCATCTCTTTGTTATTACGAAATGAAAGTAGTAGTAGTAGTAGTAGAAGTAGTGGTGGTGGTAGTAGTAGTAGTGGTAGTGGTAGTGGTAGTATTTGTAGTGCAACTATTAGTAATAATAGTAGTTGTGGTAGTGGTAGTAGAGTGGTAGTAATAATAATGGTGGCGGTAATACGTAATAGTAGTAATAGTAGTGGTGGTAGTAGTAGTAGTAATAGTTTCTGTTGTGGTAATGGTAGTAGAGTGGTAGTAACAGTAGTGGTAGCGGTAATAATAATGGTAGTTTTGGTAGTAGTACTAGTGGTAGGATTAGTAGTAGTAGTAGTACCAGTAGTAGCAGTAGTGGTAGTGGTAGTATTACTGGTGGTAGTGGTAATAGTGGTGGTATTAGCAGTAGTAGTGGTGCTAGTAGTAGTAGTAGTAGGAGAAGTGGTAGTATTGGTGATAATAGTGGTGGTATTAGCAGTGGTAGTAGTAGTAGTAATGGTAGTAGTGGTGGTAGTAGTAGTAGTAGTAATGGTAGTAGTGGTGGTATTAGTAGTGGTGGTAGTAGTAGTGGTGGCAGTAGTAGTGGTGGTAGTAGTAGTAGTAGTAATGGTAGTAGTGGTGGTAATAGTGGTGGTAGTAATAGTGGTGGTAGTAGTAGTGGTGATAGTAGTAGTGGTGGTGGTGGTAGTAGTAGTATTAGTATCAGTTGTAAACCTAAAGTTGTTAGTGTACTTAATTTTAAGAATTGTATTAAGAAGGTGTATGGGCAGCGGAGGTACAGTTCCAAGTATTCTTAATCTGGACGCTACATGGAGGTGAGCTGTTAGCTTCACGCTGAGGTCGCTCACACCCCGACAAACAGCCAATTTCACTCATTGAATGGCACGCTGCTTGTGTCCAGAGCTGACCTTTACTTCGACAATCGAACCCCAATCCCAATTCCCCTCTTTTCCACTCCGCAGCCTAATTACTATCCTGACGTAGGCATTACACTGAAGATTCAAAAATACATTTTCCACTCTGCTTACATATCACAACAGCCACGTATGAGGGGGTGGAGACAAGGATCCGTGCTTTCTTAACCCTGGCACTATACAGAAAATGAGTGACAGCCCTCATTCTCCGGCTGCACTAACCCTGATATGCAGCCTCTACATGTATTTTCATCCGTTTCTGTACCAAAATTTGGTTTGCAGGGGGATAAGGGAAGAAAACTTTCTGCGTAGGTTGAATATCGAAATCCAGCCTTCAAGCTTGTAGCTGAGTCAATGATTTCACGGAGTTTCTTTTTATTATTATTGTAACCATAATGTATAATTTTATGTTGATGATGATGATGATGATGGTGGTGATGATGATGATGATGATGATGATAATAATAATAATAATAATAATAATAATAATAATAAAGACTTGAAACATCATCGTACCTTTATCATCGGTATTTTCATTTCGATATTATATGTACGAGTAATTATGTATTTTTTAAACGTCAAGAAATTCATTTCTAACGAGCTATCCCTCTGATATTACATATCATCCGTGTTATAGATACAGGCTACATAAAAATAAATGTACCTCCAAATAATTGCACATCTGTTGGTTCATATGTATGCCGTTGATGTTGCAGCATCTTTCGGCTAATATTATCCATCCGCAGTGAGACTACTGACACATAGAAACATATGATACTCCAACATGTTGTCGATTGCACTTAATATATGACACATTATACAATTGAATGGTTAAAGTATAAATATTGGTATTAAACAATTACTAAGAACAGGTTAAAATATTACAGCATTTGCAATTATATCTACTTATATTTCTGTGAATCTCAACACTTAAAAGTAAAACGTTCTGTTCGGTCCTGTTTGTATCATATACACAGTACAGTACAAAAGATCTACAATTGACAGAACAGCACTCTGCACTGTGCCATTATTAGCCGAAACATTTCGGGAAATTGATAATATAGTGTAAAACAACAGATGTGAATTGAGTTGAAAATAAATATATTCATATATACTTTCTGTCTCCTCAGGAACAAATGTAACTGTGCGAAAGAATTACGAACTCTCCTGGTAACTGTGTGTCTAAAGGACAGATCACAGAACACTCTACTCCTCTTCTAACAAGTGCATAAAGACATCTGCGTTCCAACCAGTCTACATAAAGGCAAGCCACGGTTTTTGATCTCTCGTAGTAACTTGGCTGCTACCTTGAATAAACTTCCTCTGCTTTTGAAGGCATCTGCTTAATTTATTGCTCTGACTGTCTCGTCTTCTGGTCATTTTATTGTCTCTCTGGGGCGTAAAAATGTAACACTTAAAAATATGTAGAAGCAAAAGTCTGTATGAATTTAAACCAAATTCCAAATGATTTAGTCCGTGATGTGGTAACAGACTTTACCCAGGCCTTATTTGCTCTTTGAATGACCCATTGTTTGAAGGTTCATGTGCAAATGATTAAGTAAGGCAAAGCCCACTGAGCCTATTTTTCCAAAATTCACACTCTCTTGAATTTTCTTTTTGGTTCTTATTCTACATTTCATCAAATTCCAACAAATATTGTGGTCGCTACTAATTCGTTCAAGACAGACAGACATACAGACGGAAGGAAGTGATCTCCAGATAATGCGCAATTTTTTATTTTGTAGAGAAAGCTTAAAAGCGGCGATTATTTTCTGATTTCTCTATCGAATTTAAACCCAAATAGATCACGAAATATCGAAAATAAGAGGCACAAATTTGTTTACGCCCTGAAGTAAAGCATTGATATCATAGAGCCGATTTTCATGAAAATATTTTATTAAACTTCTACACCGAATTTCATGAAAACACTTCAGAGATCTGTGAGGGCATAAGTTAGCATAAATTGGATTAGTATATATATTTGTTGTAGTGCTATATTACGGCAAATTTTAAACTAGCGATGTGGCGTAACTCTTTTTTTTTAACGGTCCGTTTGATTGCGATCATTCATGAATCACTCACTGAAGCTGGACAAGTAAAATTGATTCGGACACAGGTAAAAACCTTACCGCTTTTCGTTGAACAAATGAGAACAAACATAACACAAAATAAACATAGCCAGAAAAAAATTTATTCTCTCTACTACACGATTCGGCCCATAACACCATATTCAGGGAGATAAACACTTACTTACTTACTTACTTACTTACTTACTTACTTACTTACTTATTTACTTACTCGATGGAACAGAGTCCTTCTTGAGGGGCTAACCGATTTTCAGCTAGTCAAGAAATTCCCCGCATTTTACGAAACCCGAAGGTTCATTACCGCATTCACAAATTCCCGCCAACTGTCCCTATCATGAGCCAGCTCGATCCAGTCCATACCCCCACATCCCAATTCTTGAAGATTCATTTTAATATTATCCTCCCATCTAAGTCTGAGTCGCCCAAGTAGTCTCTTTCCCTCAGGTTTCCCAACCAAAATCCTACTTATGCCTCTCTTCTCCTCCATACTTGCTACATGCCCCGCCCAACCCATACTTCCCAATTTTATGGCCCAGACAATATTGGGTGAGGGAAAGAGATCATTAAGCTGCATATTCAGCGAGATAGCGTAATATTAGAAGAGATTACTAAAGTTACAAAGCAACTACGGCATCCCCACGCGCCACCTTAATGTACACTCGTATAATATGTCGCAATGCAGTATATAATATGATCCCTGTGCTCGCGAGGTCTAAAGCACGGGTCTATGGCCTCTCGCTTGCTGGGAATCCTGCCAGCGGCATAGATGTGTTTCTTGTGAATGTGGTGCGTTGTCAGGTAGAGGTTTCTGCATTGGGCCGATCACTCGTCCAGAGTAGTCCTGCTGAGTGTGTGGTGTTTGTGTGTAATCTCGAAACCTCGTCAATGGGGCGGCCTAGGACCGAGTAGGGATGTTGCGCCAAAAAAAAAAAAAAGGACCAAAAGCTGAATTTCCCGAAATACTATTCTTTCTACCTGAAAATGGCCCTATAGAGCCAAAAATATACAAAAAGTAAATAAATATTTTCCTGCGAAATTTGTCTACTGTGTTTGAGAACTGCGTTCTTCCAGGTTATTACACAGCGAGTAATGGCATTTTCCCACCGACATTTCGGGACATTTCGGTCCCATCTTGAAGGGCCAAGAATCTTTCTTTCGGATTCTTGACCCCTGAAGATGGGACCGACAGATTGTTCCGAAACGTCCGTAATAAATTACCACTACTCGCTTAGTAATAACCCAGAAGAGCGCAGTTGTCATCTACTTCACGGTGGAAGCCCGAAATCAAGTCTGGTATGTTTGTTCCTAATTGTTCAAAATATTGGCTCCCTACACTAAAAAGACGCAACAGTAGGCCTGCAAGGTGTGCACGAATTATTGCTCCGAGAGTTACAGATTTTGCGGGACTGTTCTACCGAAGAAGTCACTTACTGCTCTAACCTAATGAAGGGACGGAATTGAATAATTAACGTCTGACAGCTCAGTTATGGAATAGAACAACTTTCGACTATCAATAGACGTCAGAAAAAAAAGTTTAGAGCTTAAGTACCCTGACAGACACAGTTAACAACTAGTAGTATGTAAACCAACATCGCCCATCTTAATTAACTTCTACTTGCCTTATGAACGTGTCAATTACGGTATTTTAAAAGCCACCACACACTTCGTCTGCAAATTTGATTACAATCGATTCATGTACCTGTTGTGAGTTTGCAATTCGACCGAGTGACTTGTACAAATATGGCTGTACCTCTCCACCCCCATCCATCCGCCAGGACAACTATCAGTATCTAGTACCTGTGGCAGTTATTTGATATAGGCACTGTATAATTAATTGTTCCTCTACTTAATTAACCAGCACATTAACAAGACGTATGGTGGATTAGCAGTAGAGATCCACGTATTCTTAATCTCAGCACTAGGCGATGGAAAGCGGACGTTTCCACGGTCTCTTATCTTTACCCTACGTCCTGCCACATTATTGTTGTATGTTGTATAAGGGTTTAGGAAACAGCGATTATTTCCTACACAGCATAAACTGACTGCTTTTTATAACTGAGACAGAGTGTGTTTACTGCGCGGTACGGACTGGGTCTTTAAATATAATTGAGGTCGATCGTAATATATAAAATAATATATTTTTCCCAAACCACTGACTTAAGTAAGTTTAAATGTGTAAATTAAGTAGCCTTCCTTATCAGCACAATTCATACAGAGCAGCAAGAACATTGAAATTTTGTGCAGCTCTGTTTTGCCACCTTACAGATCTACACAGGGATGCTGATAAGTTTTAGCCCGACCAGGAAGGAAACAAGCTACAGCAACAGAAGATTTTGATGTTCATATATCTTATTTATTATCATAATTGGAGGAATATTAGTACTATTTATATATGTAACAAGACTAGCATCAAACGAAATATTCTCACCATCAAACAAAATACATCGAGAAGTAGGTCGGGCTTAGGACTTATCAGCACCCCGGGTACTGCTGTTTATTTTGTTTCTTTCCCTCTATATACGTTTTATTTGTTCATATTCATTAAGAACTTCAATTTTTTCAAAATAGTGACTTTTAATCTTGATATTTTTTGGGCCACCTGTTTCTACTCTTTTATTTAGAGATGCACTCTTTATGTAAACAATTCTATAGTGCCGGTGGTAAATGATCGGACATAAATGTGTAGGATTGGTGTAATAATTGACAAGAAAAAATGTCAAGAAACACACATAGTACCACATTGTGCACCATAAATATTATACTGATTGCCCTGTGATTAAAACTGGGCATCTCCGCTGTCAATTATTAATCATTCGTAAAATATAATCTTCCTGATTTCAAACTTTCGCCGTGTTCTGAACTCTGTATATTTTCTTCTGGGTGATTCACCGGCGTCTGAATTTTATATGCCAACGTTTCGAAACACTGTGTCTGTTCCATCTTCATAGACGGGTAGATACCTACAGAGTGTTCAGAAACGTTGGCATATAAAATTCAGAAGCCAGGGAGTCACCCAGAAGAAAGCATGCAACAAATGTAACCTTCTCAGTTTTCCTAGAAAGAAAATAAGTATTGCTATACATATATATATATAAATATATATAAATACATATAGCAATACTTATTTATATACATTATATATATTTAATATAAAATATATAAAGAAAATAAATATTGCTATATATAAATATAAAATAAGTATTGCTTAAAATATATATATAGCAATACATTTTCTTTACATATATATATATTATATATATAGACACGAAAACAGCACTGCACATAAGTGCACGCAAGGATGCAGCACAGCAGTTTCAAACGCATATCCACAACTGGCGAACTCACCGTCAGGAACGAGAACGACAAGCAGTGCAATTCTCTGCCACCACGCGCCGTCCTAACGCTACCTTCTAAGTCACTCTAGTCAGTTTTGCAGCCACACTCATCTATACTTCTTCTTAACGGGTGTTTTTTTCTACCGCAGTTAATTGCTACCCGCTACTTTCCAACGATAGATTTGAAGGAACAAAGCCTTTACTTCCATTTTTTTTTTTCAAATTCTGGTAAATTAAAACACAAGCACATACAATTCTCAAAACATCTTTCGGCGAAAATGTCACTTTGTGTCTTTTTATACGCTCAAAATTTGGGGAAACTGGGTTGAAACTGGGAGTGTTTAGGTCGTCCCTCTACAGGTGGCAAAGATGGAAATATGGTGAAGGTTGAAGTAATATGTTTCCGGAGATCGCTGGCGGGAGAGACCTATCGAATGGAACACGACAGCTAAGTCTAAAGAGACACTTGAGCACGCGGGTATGTCTCAAACAAGTTGCTCACCAGCAACGGGAAGCAGCGAAAATTTTTTGGATACTAAAACCATATCTGTGGTCCTCCACATTCCTTATTCGCCTGATTTGGCCCCTTCTGATCTCTTACAACTCTTCTCCTTTTCCAAAATCCCCCCCCCCCCCCGGAGTTCATGAATAACCGTTGACTCTCCGAAACTCCATCCTAAACAGTCAGTTACAGTGGTGCATCAAGCAATGGCAGAACAGCTGGCTACTTTGCATGACACTCTAATGGCGTTCCGTAAAAGCGTTCACCACAAGGATATGAATTCTCGCTCACAGTTATTAAATTTTACGATATTTGATATATTTTAGACTTGAAATTTCAAGAAGATGTTACGAATATTTTTCTACACAGCAAATCCACCTGGGAAGGAAAAAGCATAAGCAACGTATTTCTTGCGAAATTCACATACACATTACATATTTTTTAGATAAAAAATTAAGTGAAGGATGTGAAATGTTTCAACTATCTCGGTAGCCTGATAAAGAGTGATGCATGACGTACACAAGAAATTAAATCCAGGATTGCTACGGCAAAAGCTGCATTCAACAATAAGAAAAAACTTTTCATCAGCAAATTGGCATTAAATTTAAGGAAGAAACTAGTAAAGTGCAATGTGGTGATGAAACTTGGGCACTTCTGAAAATAGATAAACCATTTCTCGAAAGATATGAAGTGTTATGCTGGAGAAAATGAGGAGGATCAGCTGGGATAATCGTGTGAAAAATGCAAGTATTACATAGAGTCAACGAAGAAAGCAATATCCTACAAAAGAGGGTCTAACTGGATTTGTCACATCTTGTGTAGGATCTTCCTTCCAAAACACATTAATGAAGGAAATGTAGAAGGGAAGACGAGGAATAAGACGTAAGCAGCTACTAGATGACCTTAAGGAAAGGAAAGTATAATGGAACTTTGAAAGAGAAAGCACTATATCGCACTCTATGAAGAACCTGAAAGACGAAGAACTAGATTTCACTATGTGAAGAAATCGAAAGACGAAGCACTAGATCGCATTTTGTGAAGAACTCGGATTGGAAGAGTCTAAGGAACGTCCCAGTGAAGACTGTGAGACGAAGCTTAGTAGTTATACATTAAACCTGTAATTTAAAATCACAAATTTGTGGGCATTTTCGTGGTATATGTTTTACTTTCTAACATTTCATAACTTTTAGTTGAGACATTACCGTTTTTTATTTTCAATGATTAACAGCAGTATAATTTTAATCTAACACACCTTTATTACATAAACAGTTTAACAGAGCATAGCTACATGTTTCGGCTTACTGGAAGCCATCTTCAGGCTTTGATTTAAAATAATTAAATATATAATTTCTACAATCTCATCTATCAAATTCAAATTCTATTTTGCATGTCTCCTTTATTTATGTAATTTTACATTTTGTATTTTAATATATTACATTAATTACTGAATGTAAACGAGAAGTCGTCATTGTAAGTCGTTGTTAATTATATATTTAATTCTTTCAAGTCAAAGTCTGAAGATGGCTTCAAGTAAACCGAAACATGTAGCTATGTTATGTTAAATTGTTTATATAACAAAGTTGTGTTAGACTAAAATTATATTTATATTAATCATTCTAAAATTCCATTGTAGTGACTGAGTAAAACTACTAAAACTGCCAAAAACTCCATGAACGGAATTACAGTATTTTTAAAAAATAATAATAATTATTATTATTATTACTACTATTATTATTACTGTTATTATTATTTCAGTTTTGTGATCAATGACCTACGGTCCACGGTTTGCACACCTGTTGCACATTACCTGTCATATATAAAGAGCCTGAATTATAGAGATTCAAGTGTGAGATTGCTCCATAAATTAAAACCTCCTTAACTATAGAACATTTATCAGCCACTGTAACATTCACATTTGTAAAGGAATTAGAGCAGGCCGCGCTGAATGCTTTCTGCTACTCCAGATGCTGAATGTTATTAAAATTAACGACAGGGAATGGTGGAGGAGGAAGGAGAATGGAAAATTCACTTGAAACAAGAGCGATTTGTTTCCCGCTGCAAGCCACGTCTAGAGCTCCTCTGTCTGACAGATGAACTGCTTACAGTCGACCTTCCTTAATTTGGACGAAGAGTTTTCTGTTTAGCCCGGAGATTGACGCGGCCAGGAATACAAGGAACTTAATTTGTCTGATTGCACACCAGATGGCAGTGATGAAAATGCGTATACAAGAGGTGATTGCGAGCAAGTTGGATCTAACTACGTCACAGCACGATTGTCTAAGTCTTTCATTTCCTTGAATGTCTAACACAATTAGATTCCTTTTATTTATCAGCTTTAACGTTGTTTAATCTTTCGCTGCTGGGGTTCGTTCGCGTCGTTTCAGACGTGAGGTTACCTGGTGGCGGGAGTTGGAACGTTCTAATCACTGGTCCTCCAAGTTGGGGGTTTGACGTGCAGCTGGCAACGGCACTCTGTAAAAACCTTCCTGCTGAGAATACTCAACGATAGTTGATCAGTCCATAATCCACTAGGGTTGCAGTGCCGGTTGAAGAAGAAGAAGAAGAAGAAGAAGCAAAAGAAGAAGAAGAACGTTGTTTAATACCTTATAACATAACGAATGTCATATAGGGGGGCTTATTGATTATTCATACCAATAAATGCACAAACATATACATTAAAATATTTTATAAGTACTCCTACATGTTTCAGTGCTCCTGCACCATCCTCAGGGAGTATTAAATTTGTGTTTCCCAAAGTTACAAATTATTAAAATTATTAAAATTACACTCAATAAAAGCAGTGGTTTGTTTTACAATAAAATTTATAAATGTTAATAGATTGTGGAATTTGATTGGTGGCTGCATATACCGTCTAGAGGTACTGTGCTGTTGCATCTTGTGTACTGGTAGGTTGTGGACTTTTATTTGTTTTATTTTAATAATTGTATAATTTGTAACTTCAGAAAGCACAAAGTTAAGACTCCCTGAGGATGGTGCAGGAGCACTGAAACATGTAGGAGTACTTATAAAAAATATATATATATATATGGTTGTGCACTTATTGGTATGAATAATAATAGACAGTACAAAATGCACGGCGTGTACATCAAAATAGAACGGCTGGTTCATCGTTTCCCGGAGCACAGCACATTTATCGCATAGCAAGCTTGCTTCTGCCACGAAACTCCGTGACATCTCCTCGATAAAAAGATACATCCTGTATTTTACTTCTCCCTCAGCTTCAACCTTGTCTGCATTTACTGCCACTGCAGTCCACCATAAACCTTGGCCCACTTGTAGCGTTGTAGCGCCAGTTTTACTTAACATTTGACAGTTTCTGACGTGAAGCTCAGAGATTCAAGCTCCAGCAGTTTTGTCTCCAGGAAGATATCCGGTGTCCATAGAATTGAATGCTGGATGGGTCCCTGAGCTGGCCTGGGCCCCTTCAGAAAATCGAATAAAAACAGGGTGCCGAACAGAATACTTGGACAAGAACGAGAAGTGACAGCTGAGTTGGGAAAAATGCATAGCAAGTTGCTTCACATTTTCCTCTTCACCAAATATTGTGAAGAAAACAAAACAAGGAAAATTAAATGGACAAAACAAGTAACAAGGGAGAAAAAGATAAGGGCATAAAAAGTTTTGATGGAAAAACAACAGAGGAAGATAAAACTTGGAAGACAGAGATGTAAATAGTAGAATAATATTAAAGTAGGTTTATATGTGATAGGACGATTAGGACTGAATTAATTTTGCTCAGCACAAGAACCAGTAGCTTTTTCTTGATAATACACTAGATACTTTCAAACTACGTTGTATTCTTTCTTTTGGGTGACACCCCGGATCTGAATTTTATGTTCCGGCGTTTCGGAACACTCTGTCAGTTCCATCTTCATAGGTGTACACCCAAAAGACAAAATACAAAATTCAGAACACGTCGAATGTTTTAATTCAAGGATTTTTAGTGTAGTTTGAGATATATTAGCTTCTTAAGAAATATTTTGCTCCACCAATTTGTTACTTAATTTGAGAGTTAGATGGGCCCCTTGGACAGAAGGTGGGCCCACCGGAAGGCACATACCTTCACATGATAACAAAGCACCAAGAAACTCTGAATTTTTGTAGTAACAGAGGTCAATACAGCATCAAAATGAGGCCGTGTCATGGCTCAGGCAGTTACTTGCCGGGTTCAAACTGCAGAACACCTAGGTCGACCCCATACCAGTCCGTGTGGCATTTGTGGTGGATACAGTGGCAATGGAGAGAGATTTTATCCGAGCACTTCCGTTTCCCTCTGTCAATATTATTTCACAAATGATCCATATTTATTCATCATCAGCACAATGTGAAGTAGGGTCAGCCATAGACAGCTGAAGTTCACCCTAGAACAGGCCACGAAGGTTCAGTGGGGGAGTAGATGTGTAGCTGTACTCTTCCTTCAACTTCGGCGCTAGATTCAGGGTGAGTGGTCAACGCAACGCCCTGGCCGCTTTAACTCCGAGAAAGACCCGGTACCCATTGTATAGGAGGCTGGGTAAGCCCCAGGACCGGTCTGGACGGGTGCGAAGCAAGACTTGGAGCCCTAAAATGAAATTTAAAAAAACTGAAGCAAGTTAAGAATTTTGTGGGTAAAACCGGCAAGAAAGGGTGACTTGAGTTCTTATTTATTTATTTATTTATTTATTTACTTACTTATTTATTTGCTTATTTATTTATTTACTTACTTATTTATTTACTTATTTATTTACTTACATATTTATTTATTTCCTTATTTATTTATTTACTTACTTATTTATTTACTTATTTATTTACTTACATATTTATTTATTTCCTTATTTATTTATTTATTTACTTATTTATGTACTTATTTATTTATTTACTTATTTATTTGTTTATTTATTTATTTACTTATTTATTTACTTCTTTATTTATTTATTTACTTCTTTATTTATTTATTTGCTTATTTATTTATTTACTTATTTATTTATTTACTTATTTATTTATTTACTTATTTATTTACTTATTTATTTATTTACTTATTTATTTACTTGTTTATTTATTTACTTACTTATTTATTTTTGTTTATTTACTTATTTATTTACTTATTTGTTTATTTACGTATTTATTTATTTATTTACTTATTTATTTACGTATTTATTTTTTTATTTACTTATTTATTTACTTATTATTTATTATTTATTTATTTATTATTTATTTATTTATTTATTTATTTATTTATTTATTTATTTGAAGAAAGGGTGTTTAAATGTTGCCCAGTTTTCTACACTTTTTTCTAATCTGGATATAATTCGGTAAGGAATATTTTCCAAAAATTTACTAACTGAAAAGGAAATTTCTAAAAATCGTCGCAGTGGAAGCCTTACGTCTGTGAGGGCACTAATGATTTTGTATCCGCACTTTCCACATTTAATGCCCGTTTTGTATAAAATTTGGTACGACAGCCACACAGTGTGCCGATGTGTACTTGTGTGTTGCATAGAAACAGGCGCAGGAAATGTCGAACAACCGTAAACGTGATCACGTGTGTGCGTGCACCGTGCACCGTGCACCGTGTAGACCTAACATAGTACGGTCTCTTCCTTGAGTCACGGCGTGCCCCATTTGCAGTCCTGTTTCATGCAAAACATCTTATTCGTTCAGATTAAAGAACAGTCAGTTGATACGTCTACAAACCCTCCGAAGAACCCCTCAGCCTAACGGATAAGTAAGACTTCTTGTTGAAACCTTTTTATTACCAACTGATGCACATAATGTTAAAAAACACAGAGTTATTAAAACATTCTAAAATTACGCTCCAACATGTTTCGGTTTACGTAGAAACCATCTTCAGGGAGCTACAGT
>Ga0209629_10000692_pt1 | contig 19219 bp, 13 predicted proteins | sample TergutCu122P5_FD_187286 | JGI IMG/M metagenome (GOLD analysis project Ga0209629, IMG submission 187286) | Cubitermes ugandensis P5 segment gut microbial communities from Kakamega Forest, Kenya - Cu122 P5 (SPAdes) (version 2) | ecosystem: Host-associated > Arthropoda: Insects > Digestive system...
GCGCGCCGCGCGGCCCGGATGTGGGTGCGAAAGCGGGCGCGCTGCCACTCCATGTCGGCAATGGCGCGACCGCCCTTGCGCTGTTCCATCTGGTAGTAGTCCAGCCCGGTTTCGCCGATGGCGATCACGCGCGGATGCGCGGCGGCGGCGACCAGTTCGTCTTCCGTGGGCTCATGCACGCCCTCCTGGTCGGGGTGCACGCCCACGCTGGCCCAGATACCGTCGAACCGCTGCGCCAAATCGCACACCTGCGGAAATTCTTCCATCGCGGTGCTGATGCACAGCGCCCGCGTGACCTGGGCCGCCGCCATTGCCGCGCGCACGGCGGGCAGATCGCCCGCCAGTTCCGGCATGACCAGATGGCAGTGGGAGTCGGTAAACATCCAGGATTAAACCTAGAAACGGTAGTTGGACGCGCCCGAGCAGGCCGTCATCGGGTGGGCTGGCAAGACGCGAGGACGCCGCAGGCTCATGCCTGCAAGGACGAGCAACGCCGCCAGCGCGCCCGAGGGCGGTCTGATCGGGTGCGTAGCGCTCTCACCCAAGAGGTGAGGGCTATCGAAGGCAGAAAAATCAATATCCATGCGGTTTTCATGAAGATAACAAGCGGTCAACTGCCGTTTCTAGGTTAAATAGTCTGGGTCGGATGATCCGATTGCAGCAAAGGCCCCAGAATCTCCTCGATCCGCGCCTTGAGCTGGGCCGACTTCTCGTCCTTGGGCAGTTTGATGCCCACGCCCTGCGTGCGGTTGCCCGAAGCATGCGCAGGCGTAATCCACGCCACCTGGCCGGCGATGGGATAGCGTTGCGGGTCGTCCAGCAGCGCGATCAGCGCGTAGATGTGATCGCCCAGGTGATGCTCGCGCGTGGTGGGAATGAAGAGGCCCCCGTCGGTGAACAGCGAAATATAGGCCGCGTAAAGCGCGCCTTTTTCCTTGATGGCAAGCTGGATGACGCTGGTGCGCGGAGCCGCGGCCGAATCGGGCGGCAAGGCAGCGGGGGCGGACGGTAATGCGGTGGACACGGTGACTACTCTCCCGTAAAGGTTGTCATCAATACCCTGAGTTTAAGGGGAGCGTCCTGGTTTGAAAGAATTGGCAATAAGTCTGGCTCAATTCATTTGGGTAGCGGCCATCCATTGCCATGCTGGCGTCAGGTCAACCCAATCGAATTCCGCGCCAAGGCTGCCGTCGCCGTTAACAATGCGCAGGCGCGCTCCGTCTCGCGTCACGAACAAAACCCTGCCATAGATTTGGGGCGCCCGCTGCGCCTTGCGGCTGGCGTCTTTGGTACTTTCCTTGGTCTCCACCATGCGTATTTCTGGCGGCTGTCCAACCGGGTATTCCAGACACACGATGAAGTCCGGGTAGAAGTAGTTACGGTGCTCGCCGCGTACCACTCGTACCGACCACGGCTTCCTGGGCGGGTTTCGATGCCACCACACCACATGCTCGTCACGTTCCAAAGACTGGACGAATTCGCGCTCCTCCAGGTTCACGCCTGCCGCTCCATCAATGCCAAACACTGACACGGCCCCTTCCGCGTGGGGCAAGCTAACTCTGTTCATTGTCAGTTGAGCCTCAATGCCCAAGCTGCCCCGGTCGTCCGCGATGGCGCTTTCCAAGGGCGGCATCACACCGTACAAATTTTTCGGCGCGGCGTTCAGCGCCTTGCCCAATGGATACAGCAGATAGCTCGGCAACGGGGCGGCATAGCCGACCGTGGCCGATTCGGCGATGGCGTCCTGAATCATTTCGCCGATACGTTGAACCTCCCGCCGAACCATCCAGCAAGCGGCATCACGGGCCAGTCGGTCAAGCTGTTTGCCATCCACGATGCCAGCCGCCGCATCGCCGGGCGGTACGGCCACATCCTCGCGCAAACGCTCCGCCAGCGTGCTGATAATGGTCCGCACGTCCTCGTCTTCCACCTGGGGAATTTGCTTCAGACTGGACGCGGCCTCCCTGAGCAGCGACGCCCGGTCAGTAATAACCGTCACTTCCTCGATGCGGGGGTTATCGCCGTCCCTGGTCAACTCCTTGTGGACTTCCTGGCCGCGCAGCAGGCCATATGCGGCGCGCACGACAAAATCTACTTTGTCCGCTGGCAACGGAAGATTTTCGGCGACCTGCGCCGACACCTTGCTCATGCCAGTCATGGCCGGCAGGCTTTCCCGCTGAAACATAGCTGGCGCGCCCCGCAGCTTCAGATTCAGCCGGTATGCCTTCAATCCCTGTTCTTGCAACAGTTCCAGAACTTGCGCTTCGTTCGCCGGAAAATTATTCGCTTTCGGGGCAGGCTCCATCACCCTATCCGTGTTCATCACCGTGGTACCCGGATCGAAAGGCGCTTCATCGCCAAACAAGCCGGGTTGAAATGAATCACCGTCCGGCGGCGAGGCTTCTTCATCCAAATCATCATCAAGCGCGATGCTGGGCAAGAGCGGAGCGTCGTAAAAAGCCTGAAGCTGCGGCGAAATCCTGTTGGTGATGACCGTAGCGCCACTCTGAGTACGTTTCACCACCATCTGCTCGGTCTGGCCTTCCAATTGACTTTTCACCGCGGCCACGGTATTCACCGCCGATTGGAAACCCGCCTGCGTCTGGCCATCGGCCAGGTAGATGTACGCCGTATTGAGTTCATCCGGTATCTCTTTTGGCTTGGGAAAGGCGCCGCGCACCTGCGCGGCCACGCGCATGACCCGGCCAATGAACTGCATGGCAAAGTCCGCGTCGTTGACCAGCTTGGTCGAGGCCAGTACGAAGGCGCGCGGCGCGTCAAAACCCGTGCCCGCCGATTGTTTGAAAATCAGCGCCTCCTTGCTGCTGTCGTTGGCGATCATCGCCATCAGAGCCGGGTCCGGTTCGTCCGCCGAATGCACGCCGATAGCGTCTAATGGCACGCGGCACAAACGCATCAAGTCCTCGCGCGCCTCCTCCACGGTGTTCTCGCCGTTGGCGACCTGGATCAGCAGCAGCGGAGTCAAATCGATACCCGCCGCCTTCAGGATTTTCTTCAGCAGCAAGTGCTTCTTCCAGGCTTGACGCAGCACGGTGCGCTTCAAGTCGGCGACCGTCGCGATCGTTCGCTGAAGGTCATATGTCACCGCCTCGATATATTTTTTGTTCAGGCGGGCTTCCACGGCGTCCGCACGGCTCACCACAAAGCTGGAACGCGCTATTTTCCCTACCTGCTGGGCCAGGAATTGATCCAGAACGGCATCCTTGGGCGTTGCCGATGCCATGATCAGATAGTCCGGCTTGACCCACAAAACGAAGGCGCCAAACTCGGTTCCGGATTTCAGGCCAATGTGGGCCTCATCCACGACCACGCCAATCTTCAGTTCCCGAACCCGCGCCAGTTCAACAAACTCGTTCAGCGCCCGCTGCTCGTCGTCCGCGCCACTGGAATACCCGGTTTTCCGGTCTTTCGCGCTGGCCACGCCTGCTGCTGTTGATAACAGCACCATGCCTTTTGCTGGCTCCTGATTGCGTCCGCGCGATAGCATGACCGGGAGCAGTTGAGCGGCGTCAGCATTGGCGAGAATCGCATCTTCAGTCTGCTGCACCAGATTCACGAACGGCACAAACCACAGCCATACCGTACCCTGCGCCGCCGATACCTTGGACAAGGCGCGTACCAGCATGAAGGTTTTGCCGGAGCCGGTCGGGGCGCGCAGCAAAACGGGCGGTGAGGGTTGCGCCAGCAACGCAGCCGACAGGTTCTCAATAATCTCCTGCTGAAAACCAATTGGCTCCAGACTGCCCGATTGCGCGGCAACAAAATCCAACGCGCTCATATGCGAACCCCCGTCTGCCCGTTAAACAAGGCTTCGAGCACGCCATGGCAGTTGGCGGCCACGCCTTCAGTTTCCAAGGCTTCTTGCAACGCCCGCGGACGCTCGCAATACACGGCCAGGCGCTGTACCCCATGCGCTTGCGGCCATGCAGCCAGTGCTTGCACGGCTTGGGCGCTGGTTGCCCGGCACAGCAAAATATCGCAGTCGTCCGCGCGGGCGATGTGCTCAATCAGCGCATCGCCGGGTTTCTGCAGGGCACGGGCCAAACGCAGGCTCAACAGCGCTGCTGTGTTTTCGGCCTTGGCTTCAAACGGCACGTCCGCCAGCGCCACCTTGTCGAGTTGCAGATAGGCGAACTCGCCGCCTTGTTCCGCCGTGTAGCCGCGTTTTCCGCCATAGCCCGCGATAACGCGGCGCAAGCGTTCGGCGCACACATCGCGGCACAGGTTCTTGTTTGGCTCCTTGGTGGTGGCCTCGGTGTTACTGCACAGGATGAAACGGCGCTGGCCGCCATCCTCGGCGTTCAATTCCAGCACGGCTTGACCCGTGGTGCCGGAACCGGCGAAAAAATCGAGCACGATGTCGCTGGGGCGGGTGGCTTGGGAAAGCAAACCTTTGATAAGCGAAGCTGGCTTGGCGTAGTTGAAAGCACGGTCATCAAAAATTTGCGCAACTTGCCGCGCCCCTTCCTGATTGGTGGCGGAAATCAGACTGTCCTCGGCTTCGTAGGTGCCTTCTTCAAACGCTGGGACGATCCAACTTGAAAGCGGCTGTGTCTGGTTGCGCAAATTGGCCTTGTAGCGTTTGAACTGCGGGCGCCCAAAGCCTACGGGTTTGCCTACCCATTGCTGCAAATCCGGTAAGTCTCGGCGCAATATGGGTGTCTTGCCGCTTTTTGGAACATCGCCACTGTCAATGGCGGCCAACAGCTCGTCCATCGTGCGCCACGTTTCGACACGCTGCTCTTGCGGAAACAGAATCTGCCCTAGGCGTACAAATTCCTCCATGCTTTTAGCCTGGAGCATCTGGCCGGGTTTGAGCCGGGCTTCGCTGGCGTATACCCAGATACGGTCAGGATTCGGCGGATAGTGAATGCCGGTTTTTTCATCCACGAGCGGGTAATAGAGATTGGGACGCTCCTTGAATGAAAAACCGAGCGTCAAATCGCTGGTCCTCCAATCTCCGCGCGGGTCATTGTCCGGGTTACTGTACATCTCATAGCTTTTCTCAAAGCCATTGAACATGAAACCGCTATTGCCATAGACCAGCACATGCTCATGATCGACGGAGAGAAAGCAGCCTTGGTCGGCATTGGAGCCTTGCCGGGTGCGCCAAACGATGCTCCCCAGCCGCCGCCCCGGAAACACCTCATCCATCAACAATTCCAGCCGCGCCCGGTTTTCATCGTTGATGGAAACCAGAATCACGCCATCGGACGACAGAAGGTCGCGCGCCAGCGTCAGACGGCGGTACAAAAATTCCAGCCACTGCGAATGCCGCCAGCGGTCATTGGCGCCGACATAGTGATCGTTGTAAACCCAGTCCTTGTTGCCCGTGTTGTACGGCGGGTCAATGTAGATCACGCGGATGCGTCCGGCGTGCGTTGCCTTGAGCAAGCGCAGTGAATCGAAGTTGTCGCCTTCGATGATGAGGTTGCGGTGAACGAACTGCTTCCCGTCCTCTGCCGGCCTGCAACTCCATTGCGGCACCAGTCGCGGCAGCACGATGTCCGCGTTCAGCGCCTCGTCGTGCTCGATGGCGTTGCGCTCCCAAACCAGCCCAAGTTTGCGTTTGGTCAGGTGCTCTACCAGCAGGCGGCGCAACGCTTGCGCGTTGAATTGTTCAAGGCGAGAGAGAAGGGCGGCGGGGCTTTCAGTTTTGCTCATCAAGTCTTCTTCCTTCTCGCGCATGGGGCCGCGTACCGCTGCCACACCGCAATCTCAGGAATTTCAAACCGGGACACTATCAGTTTAAGGCGGTCTGCGCCGCGTTGACCAGCGCTTCCACGGTCAGCCCGGCATTGAAGGGGTGTTCGGCCACGCGCGCTTCCTGCGCCAGTTGTTTGGCCCAACGCGCCAGCCGCATCATTTGACGGGCGTCGGCGGGCAAACGCGGCAGATCGGCGGCGGCGAAAAAGCGCGGCGCGGCGCCGGTTTGGACGGCCATCACATCGTGACAGAGCTTTTGCAGCCGCGCGATCAATTCCGGCGCGGGCAAGTCAGCCACCGCTGCTGCCGCCGCCGCGCCGCCGCGCGCCAGCGTTTTGGGCAATGCGGCCCAAGCCTTGGCCGCCTGCTGCGCGCCGGACGCGCCGGCCACCGATCGCGCCAAGGCCAGCGCCGCTTCGGGCCGCCCACCGGCGGCGGTCAACAGCGCCTGCGCCGAATCGGCCGGCACGCCCTGCCGCTCCAACCAGGCCAGCGCCTCGTCGGCGCCGGGCCAGATCATGGTGTGCGTCTGGCAGCGGCTGCGAATAGTGGGCAGCAGCGCGTGCGCCGCATCACTGGCCAGCACAAAGCGCACGTCGCCAGGCGGCTCTTCCAGCGTTTTCAGCAGCGCGTTGGCGGTAATGGCGTTCATGCGTTCGGCGGGATAAATCAGCACCACCTTGCCGCGCCCGCGCGCATTGGTACGCTGGGCAAACTCAATCACCGCGCGCATCGCATCCACGCGGATTTCCTTGCCCGGCTTGCGCTTTTTGTCGTCGATCTCGGCCAGCGCCTTTTCATCGAGCGGCCAGCCGCGCGCCAGCAGATGGCTTTCAGGCATCAGCACCGCAAAGTCGGCATGGGTGTGCACATCGATGGCGTGGCAACTGGCGCAGACCCCGCAAGCGCCGTGCGGCGTGGGGGCCTCACACAACCAGGCGCGCGCCAGCGCCAATCCCAGTTCAAACTGCCCCAGGCCCGATGGACCTTGCAGCAGCCAGGCATGACCGCGCCGGGCCAGCAACTCAGTCAGTTGCCGCGCCAGCCAAGGCGCGAGCGTGTGTGATTGCGGAGGCGATTCAACGGTCATTTGCGCTCCACATGGCCTTGCACGGCAGTCCAGACCGCATCCCATACGGCCTCGCGGGTTTGGCTGGCATCGATGCGCACGATGCGCTTGGGCGCTTCGCGCAGCCGGCGCGCGTAGGCGGCCTGCACGGCTTCAAAGAAAGCCACCGGCTGCGCCTCGAAGCGATCGGGCAGCCGCGCATCCGCCAGGCGCGCGGCGGCGGCTGGCGGCGGCAGGTCGAACCACAGCGTCAACCCCGGTTGCAACACCCGCCCCTGATCGCCGGCTTGAACCAGCCGCTCCAGGCGCGACAGCGCGTCCCAGTCCAGCCCGCGCCCGCCGCCCTGATAGGCGAAGGTGGCGTCGGTAAAGCGGTCGCACAGCACCACCGCGCCGCGCTCCAGCGCCGGGCCGATCACGGCCCGGATGTGCTCGCGCCGCGCCGCGAACATCAGCAGGGCCTCGGTCAGCGCGTCCATGCCTTGATGCAAGGCCAGTTCGCGCAGGCGCTCGGCCAACGGCGTTCCGCCTGGCTCGCGCGTGGTCACCACTTGAAAACCCGCCGCGCGCAGCCGCTCGGCCAGCGGCGCGATGTGGGTCGATTTGCCCGCGCCGTCGATGCCCTCGAAGGTAATGAAATGTTGGCGCATCATCGCCCTTGCCCTCCCCGCAGATACTGGTTCACGGCCCGATTGTGCGCATCCAGCGTTTCGCTGAACTGGCTGCTGCCGTCGCCCCGCGCCACGAAATACAACGCCCGCGTAGCCGCGGGCTGCACGGCGGCCAGTAGGCTGGCCTGGCCCGGCAAGGCGATGGGCGTGGGCGGCAGGCCAAGCCGCATATAGGTATTCCAGGGCGTGTCAACTTGCAGATCGGCGCGCCGCAGATTGCCGGTGAACCGCTCGCCCATGCCGTAGATCACGCTGGGGTCGGTTTGCAGCGGCATGCCAACGCGCAGGCGGTTGATGAAGACCCCGGCGATCTGCGCCCGGTCTTGCGCCTGGCCCGTCTCTTTTTCGACCAGGCTGGCCAGCGTGAGCACATCATCGGGCGACTTGAGCGGCAGATCCGGCGCGCGCGCGTCCCACGCGGCAGCCAGACGCTGATCCATCTCGTGCAGCGCTTGGCGCAGGATGTCCAAATCGCTCATGTAGCGAAAGTAGTGATAGGTATCGGGAAAAAACCGCCCTTCCGGCGCGACGCCGGAGCGCCCGATAGCGGCCATGATTTGCTCACCGCTGAACGGGGCGGTATCGTGCCGCAGCCCCGGCGCCTTATCCAGCGCATCGCGTGCCTGCTTGAACGTCCAGCCCTCGATAAACCGGACAGTCAGCACGATGCGATCGCCCCGGATCAATTTGTCCAGCAAATCGCCCGGCGTCATGCCCTTGGTCACCGCGTAATCGCCCGGCTTGATGGTGCGGCTGCGCGCCGCCAGCCGGAAAAAACCGCCCAGCAGCAGGCCCGGCTCGCGCACCCCGCCGGCAACCGCCGCATCCGCCGCCGCGCGCAGCGACGCGCCCGGCGGCACGCTGAACTCCACCCGCTCAGCGTTCAAGCGCAAGGGCTGCCGCGCCCACCACCCGAAAGCCGCGCCCGCGCACAGCGCAATCCCCGCCAGCATCAACGCCAGCGCCAGCCAGCGCAGCCCGCGCATGGGCGGACGCGCCGGGGCAGGCTTGCGCTGGTTTTTTTCGGTTGCAGACATGCGCGGGATTTTCGCAGCCGGAATGATGCTTTTCCAAAAGCCTTAGAACGTGTTTGCGATCTCGGCGCGAGGTGTGCGGGATGCGGATTGGGATGGGCTGCAAGGCGCAAACCGCAGTCATAGCCGTAGCTATGGCGAGGATTTGCAACGCCGCAGACCGCCCAAGTCCACGCCCGCACGCCCGCGCAGAGATCGTAAACACGTTCTTAAAACCTGTTCGTAGTCTATTCGGGGCTGCGAATAGACTATGAACAGGTTCTTTTATTCTTCCGCCATGATTCCCCTATCTCCAAGTGGCGCGGTACGGCTTGCCGACCTGGGCGTGATCCGCGCGGCAGGCGCGGACGCGGCCGCGTTTTTGCACGGACAACTGACGCAGGACATATTGGGCATGCAATCCGGCCAATCGCGTCTGGCGGCCTGGTGCAACCCCAAGGGCCGGATGCTGGCCAGTTGCTGGGTGCAGCGCCGCGCCCACGATGAATGGCTGCTCGTGCTCAGCCAAGACCTGCTGGCGCCCACCCTCAAGCGTCTGTCGGCGTTTGTGTTGCGCGCCAAGGTCGAACTGTCGCAAGCCAGCGCGGCATACGCCATTTACGGCTTGCTGGGCGATACCGTGCATGGGCCGCTGCCCGAAGCCGCCGGCGGCGTCATCCCCCTGCCCCCGGCTGACGGCGCGATGCGCGCCCTGCTGCTGCTGCCTTCTGACGCGCCCGCGCCGGATGTGCCCGAACTATCGCTGGCAGTATGGCATTGGGCCGCCATAAGGAGCGGCGTGGTAGCCATCACCGCGCCAGTGGCGGGAGCCTTTGTGCCGCAAATGCTCAACTATGAATCCGTGGGCGCCATCAACTTCAAAAAAGGCTGCTACCCCGGACAGGAGGTGGTCGCGCGCAGCCAGTTTCGCGGCGCCATCAAGCGCCGGGCGTGGGTGGCGCGGGTGGATACGGACACACCCGTGCAAGCCGGACAAGACATTTTTCTCGACAGCGATCCCACCCAACCCGCAGGCTTGGTCGCCCAGGCCGCGCCGGAACCGCGGCATGTTCAGGACATGCCGGGCGCGACCCAAAGCGGCGTCGCGCTGATCGTGTGCCTGCCCATCGCCGCCGTTGAAGACCTGAAAAAAAGCGCCGGCCGTTTCACCCTCGGCGCGCCCGATGGTCCGCCGCTGGCCGATTTGCACCGGCCTTATCCGCTGTTGGAAGATGTTTGAAAACGCACATTCATAGACTTGTCCGTTCGCCCATTCGCTCATTTCCAGGCGCTGGCAAAACAATTTCTGGAGATTTTTCCTGATGCTCATCACCCTTTCCATCCCGTCCACGCCGCAAGCTCAGGCCACGGATCTGGGTTATCTGCTGCACAAGCATCCGGGCAAGGTGCAGCGGTTCAGGCAGAGTTTTGGCGAGGCGATCGTGTTTTATCCGCAGGCGGACGCGGCGCGCTGTACCGCCGCCCTGCTGGTCGATATCGACCCGGTACAACTGGTGCGCGGCAAGCCGGGGCAGGGCGAAGGGTTGCTGGCGCAGTACGTCAACGACCGGCCCTACGCGGCGTCTTCGCTGCTGGCCGTGGCGCTGGGCGATGTGTTTCGCAGCGCGCTGGGCGGGCGCTGCCCCGAGCGGCCCGAACTCGCGGCTGCCGATCTGCCGCTCACGGTCGAGCTTCCCGCGCTTCCATGCCGGGGCGGGGAAGCGCTGCTGCGCAAGCTGTTCGAGCCGCTGGGCTACGCGGTGCAGGCCGAGCGCCTGCCTTATGACGAAGCCTTTCCCGCCTGGGGCGGCAGCCCGTATTTCGGGGCGCGGCTGGAAGTTTTGTCGCCGCTGTCGCGCGTGCTGGCGCAGCTTTCGGTGCTGCTGCCGGTGCTCGACGACGACAAGCATTACTGGATCGGCGATGCCGAGGTGGACAAGCTGTTGCAGCGCGGCGGCGACTGGCTGGCCGCGCACCCGCACAAGGACATCATCGCGCGGCGTTATCTCAAGCACCGGGAAAACCTGACGCGCCAGGCGCTCAGGCGGCTTGAAGAGCACGACTTCAGCGGCGATGAGGATGATGGCCCGCAAGACGCAGGCGATGAAGAAGCCGCCACGCCGCAAGCGGCCAAGGAGGCGGCGGAAGCGGCGTTGGAAAAGCCCTTGTCGCTGGACCGGCAGCGCATCAAGGCGGTGCTCGAAAAAATCGGCGCGCTGGGGGCGGCCTCGGTGGTCGATGTCGGCTGCGGCGAAGGCAAGCTGCTGGCCGAGTTGGCGCGCAAGAAATCGCTGGAACAAATCGTCGGCATGGACGTGTCCAGCCGCGCGCTGGAGATTGCCGAGCGGCGGCTCGATCGCCTGCCGCCGCTGCAAAAAAAGCGCATCACCTTGCTGCACGGTTCGCTCACCTACCGCGACAAACGCCTGGCCGGTTTTGACGTGGCCACGTGTGTGGAGGTGATCGAGCACCTCGACCCGGCGCGCGTGGGCGCGCTCACGCGCACGCTGTTTGAGTTTGCCCGCCCGAAAGCCATCATCCTGACCACGCCCAACCGCGAATACAACGCGCGCTTTGCCGCCATGCCGCCTGGGGCCTTGCGCCATGCCGATCACCGCTTTGAGTGGACGCGCGACGAATTCCGCGCCTGGGCCGAAGCCGCCGCCGCGCGGCATGGCTACCGGGTGACGATCGAAGGCATAGGCGAGGCCGACGCGGCGCTGGGCGCGCCGACGCAAATGGCGGTATTCGAGCGGCAGACCGAGGGGCAAACAGCATGAAAATAAAAATTCCTGAACTTGCCTTGGTGGTGCTGGTGGGCGCATCCGGTTCCGGCAAATCGACCTTTGCGCGCAAGCATTTTTTGCCGACCGAAATCGTTTCCTCGGATGCCTGCCGGGGCTGGGTGTCCGACGACGAAAACGATCAAAACGCATCGCAGGACGCCTTCGAACTGCTGTACGCCATCGCCGGCAAGCGGCTGAAAAACGGCAAGCTCACGGTGGTCGATGCCACCAACGTGCAGCCCGACGCGCGCAAGCCCCTGGTGGCGCTGGCGCGCCAGTACCACTGCCTGCCGGTGGCCATCGTTCTCGATTTGCCGGAAGCGGTCTGCCGCGAACGCAACGAAGCGCGGCCCGACCGCGACTTTGGCGTGCACGTCATTCGCAACCAGCGCGCGCAACTGCAACGCTCGCTGCGCGGGCTGGGGCGTGAGGGTTTTCGCTACGTCCACGTCCTGAAGTCGCAGCAGGAAGCCGACGCGGTCGAACTGGTGCGCGACCCCTTGTGGAACAACCGCAAGCACGAACACGGCCCGTTCGACATCATCGGCGACGTGCACGGCTGCTTCGACGAGTTGTGCGCCTTGCTGGGCAAGCTGGGGTATAGCGTCGGCAACCAGGACGAGGGCTATCCGCTCAGCCACCCCGATGGGCGCAAGGTGGTTTTCGTCGGCGATCTGGTCGATCGCGGCCCGGCCACGCCGCAAGTGCTGCGCCTGGCCATGCGCGGCGTGGCCGACCAAATGGCGCTGTGCGTGCCGGGCAACCACGACATCAAACTGAGCAAGGCACTGTCGGGTCGCCAGGTCAAAACCAGCCACGGCCTGGCCGAATCGCTGCGGCAGCTCGATGGCGAGACGAAGGAGTTTCGCGGGGAGGTTGCGCGCTTCCTCGACGACCTGGTCAGCCATTACGTTCTGGATGACGGCAAACTGGTCGTCGCGCACGCCGGCCTGAAGGAGGAAATGCAGGGGCGCGGCTCCGGCGCGGTGCGCGAGTTCGCGCTGTACGGCGAAGCCACCGGCGAAACCGATGGATACGGCCTGCCCGTGCGCTACCCGTGGGCCGAGGATTACCGTGGCCGGGCGATGGTCGTCTATGGCCATACGCCGGTGCCTGCCGCCGAGTGGCTCAACAACACGATCTGCGTGGATACGGGCTGCGTTTTCGGCGGCAGCCTGAGCGCTCTGCGTTACCCGGAAAAAGAACTGGTCAGCGTGCCCGCCGCGCGCCAGTATTACGAGCCGGTGCGCCCCTTGGCGCCCGCTCTGGATGCGGAGCGAAGCGCGCAGCAACAGGCCGACGACGTTCTCGATCTGGCAGACATCAGCGGACGGCGCGTGGTGCATACCCGCCTGCGCCACGGCGTCACGATCCGCCCGGAGCAGGCCGCGCCCGCGCTGGAACTCATCAGCCGCTTTGCCGCCGATCCGCATTGGCTGGCGTATCTGCCGCCCACCATGTCGCCGCCGGAAGCCAGCGCGCGCGAGGGGTATCTGGAATACCCGGAAGAAGCCTTCTCTTACTTTCGCGCGCAAGGCGTGCAGCGCGTGGTGTGCGAAGAAAAGCACATGGGCTCGCGCGCCGTCGTTGCTATATGCCGCGATGCCGCCGCGGCCCGCCGCCGCTTTGGCGTTGACGACGGTTCCTCCGGCCTGGTGTACACGCGCACCGGGCGCGCTTTTTTCAATGACGAGGAACTGCACCGCGCTTTTCTGGAACGCCTGCGCGCCGCTCTGACCGAAGCGGGGTTCTGGGACGAGTTCGCAAGCGACTGGTTCATCCTCGACTGCGAGTTGATGCCTTGGTCGGCCAAGGCGATGGACCTGATCCAGCGGCAATACGCCAGCACCGGCGCGGCGGCGCGGGCCATGCTGGCCGCGGCGGGCGGCTTGCTGAACCAGGCGCGCGCGGGCGGCCACCCTGCCGCCGCCGAAATCGACGCGCTGAACGAGCACGTCGCCGGGCGGGCGCGCATGGTGCACGACTATGTGGCCGCCTACCGCCGGTATTGCTGGCCGGTCAGCAGTCTGAACGATTACCGGCTTGCGCCTTTTCACCTGCTGGCCGCCGAGCAGCGCGTTTTCACCGGCCGCGATCACGAATGGCACATGCGCACACTGCATCGCCTGTGCGCCTGCGCACCGGATTGGCTGCTGGCCACGCCGTTTCGCGTCGTCGATTTGGCCGATGCGCAAGACACCGAGGCCGCATGCCGCTGGTGGGAAGAGCTGACCGGCCAAGGCGGCGAAGGCATGGTCGTCAAACCTTACGACTTCATCGCCCGCGGCGACAAGGGACTGATCCAGCCCGCGCTCAAATGCCGCGGGCGCGAGTATCTGCGCATCATCTACGGGCCGGAATACACGACGCCCGAGCGGCTTGCCATCTTGCGCCGCCGCGCTGTGGGCGCCAAGCGCAGCCTCGCCCTGCGCGAATTCGCCCTGGGCGTGGAAAGCCTGGAGCGTTTCGTGGCCGGCCAGCCGCTGCGCAAGGTGCATGAATGCGTGTTCGGCGTGCTGGCGCTGGAAAGCGAGCCGGTCGATCCCAGGCTTTGAGAAAGCCTGGAGCGCCGCCTGGACTTTGATGCCCCCAGCAAAATCACCATCGTTTTCTGCGGGTCCAAGAAAGGTCTGGCCAACCGCATTCCGATGGCCAATGTGCTGTTTCCCGCCCTGACCATCGGCGTTATGGCACTGCTGCTGAGACCGTTCCACCAAATGCAACGGATGGCCTGCGCCGCCATCGCGCAACGCCATGCGCGGCGGAAACAGCATCGGTAGTCATGCTCATTCACCCACCTCAGCCAACACCACTGCGATCACGGCTGGCCCGAGGTAATAGCCGGACTGCGCCAACTGTTCCAGCGCAGGCTTGGCGGCAGAAATCAAACCTTCGGTTCTGGCCAGCCCGATCACCGCCGCCGTGCCTATCGTGGCGAGGCCGCGGCTGCGCGCTTCCAACCGTCCGGCGCGGTCATCCATCACCAGCAGCACGGCATCACCCGCGTCACGCCGGCGGCAGGCGGCATGGATGGCACTGGCCTCGCCGGAATCGACCCCAGGGTTCAAGGGGCGGAAATCATCCCGCGGCATATCGATGACCTCGATCCAGCCTTCGCTCAGCGTGCGCGCCAGCAATTGGGCATCGGGAAAAACCGCTGCGGCGGGCAGTATTTCTTCGCGTATCGTGCCTGTAATACACACTCGCCCAAACAGCCCGCGCAGCAGGCGCAATGCATCAATCCGGGCCAGCACGATCAGCGGCCCCGCGTCGACGATGACGGCGCGGCGGCTCATGCGGAGGGCCGGGCCAGCCAGTCGCGCGCGCGGCGCATGTCCTCACGGGTTTCATCGGCTGCCGCCTGGTCTTCACCGGCCAGCGCAATGCCTTGGCTGGACAGCAGCGTCAGCATCTCGGCCAGCGGCTTGGCGGCCATGCGGGCGGCAAATCCCGCTGACACCGCACCGCCGCGGAACAAGGCCACCGCCAGCGCCACGCGCACAGCAGCCAAGTCCGGTACGCCCAATTGGGCCAGGTCAACCAGCAGAGCTTGCGGCTGATCGCGGTTCATCACCACGACCATGTCATCGTTGCGCGCGGCGGCCAAGGCCGTGCTGGGGTTGTTCTTGAGTTGGCGGATATTGACGGTCTGCATGACGAGCCTGCACAAAGGGGAACATGATGTAGGAACATGTTCAGCTTAGCAGACTCATGGGGCTGCGCTTAACTAAACAGCATTTGGACTTAACCCCGCCGCCATCGCCGCAATTCATCAACGATGATGAGCGCCACGCCGCAGGTGATGGCGCTGTCGGCCAAGTTGAAAGCGGGGAAGTGGCCGCCTTCGAACAGGAAGGTTAGAAACCGCCAGTGGAAGTCCAAAAAGTCGATGACGTAGCCGTGCCAGAGCCGGTCGATGACGTTGCCCAGGGCGCCGCCCAAAATCAACGCCAGGCCGCCGCAGAACAGCCGGTTGGCGGCGTGCACGCGCAGCAACCAGACGATGAGCGCGCACGCGGCAATGGCCAGCGCGGTGAAGAGCCAGCGCTGCCAGCCGCCCGCGCCAGCCAGAAAGGAAAACGCCGCGCCTGGGTTATGGAACAGCGCCAGGTTGAAAAAGCCGGTAATGCGCTCGCTTTCGCCCAACGCCAGGCGTGCGGTGATGTATGCCTTGGTCAGTTGGTCGAGCGCCACCACCAGCGCGGCCAGCGCGAGCCAAAGGGGGGAGAGGCGGGGTTTCATCTTTCCCCTCGTCATTCCCGCGAAAGCGGAAATCCAGGAACGTCGCCACTTGCCACAGCGTTCCGGTAAAAACCAACGCCACTGGATTCCCGCCTGCGCGGGAATGACGATTTTTGGAGGCGGTTGCTGGTCATCTTGAATGCGAACTGGAATCAAGCCACGCTGCGCGTTTCGCCCGCGCCGTGCAGGTTGCTGATGCAGCGCCCGCACAGCCAGGGGTGGGCGGGGTCGTGGTTCACGTCGTCGCGCCAGTGCCAGCAGCGCTCGCACTTGGGCGCGGCGGTGGCGCGGGCTTGCACGGACAGGGACTCGCCCGCTTTCAATTCGATGGCCGAGACGATGAACACGAATTTCAAATCCGCGCCGAGCGAGGCCAGCAGCGCGTGGTCTTCCGGCCCTGCGGTGAGTTCGATTTCGGCTTGCAGCGAGGAGCCGACGGTGCCTTGCGTGCGCAGCGCCTCGATCTCTTTGTTCACCGCGTCGCGCAGTTCGCGGATGCGCGCCCATTTGGCGAGCAGCGCGGGTTCGGGCGCGCCCAGGTCGGTGAAGGTTTCGGTGAAGATGGATTCGCTGCGGCCCGCCAGCTTCCACGCCTCTTCGGCGGTGAAGGACAGAAACGGCGCCATCCAGCGCAGCATGGCTTGCGTGATGTGCCAGAGCGCGGTTTGCGCGCTGCGGCGGGCGTGCGAATGGGGGGCGGTGGTGTACAGGCGATCCTTGAGCGCATCGAGGTAAAACGCGCCCAGGTCTTCGCTGCAATAGACCTGCAACTTGGCGACGACGGGGTGAAATTCATACACCTCGTAATGCGCCAGCACCTCGGTTTGCAATTGCGCGGCGCGGGCCAGGGCGTAGCGGTCGATTTCAAGCAACTCATCCATAGCCACCGCGTCGCGGGCGATGTCGAAGTCGCTCGTGTTGGCCAGCAGAAAGCGCAGCGTGTTGCGGATGCGGCGGTAGGCATCGACCACGCGGGCCAGAATTTTGTCGTCGCCCGCGATGTCGCCCGAATAGTCGCTGGCGGCCACCCACAGGCGGATGATTTCGGCGCCCAGGCGCTTGCCCACGTCTTGCGGGTCGATGCCGTTGCCCAGCGACTTGCTCATCTTGCGGCCCTGGCTGTCGACCGTGAAGCCGTGCGTGAGCAGCCCGCGATACGGCGCGCGCCCGTAAATGGCGCAGGCCAGCAGCAGCGAGGAGTGAAACCAGCCGCGATGCTGATCGTGCCCTTCAAGGTACAGATCGGCCTCCGGCCCCGTGTCGTGATGGTTGCCGGGGTGCGTGCCGCGCAACACGTGCCAGAAGGTGGAGCCGGAGTCGAACCACACTTCAAGAATGTCGCTGCTCTTGGTGTAATGCGGGGCGTCCTGGGGGCCGAGGATTTCTTCCGCCGTGACGCGGCTCCATGCCTCGATGCCGCCGCGCTCGACGATTTGCGCGGCCTGGTCCAGGATTTCCATCGTGCGCGGGTGCAGCTCGCCCGTTTCCTTGTGCAGAAAGAACGGAATCGGCACGCCCCAACTGCGCTGGCGCGAGATGCACCAGTCGGGCCGGTTGGCGATCATGTCGTACAGCCGCGCCTTGCCGTTGGCCGGGTAGAACTTGGTTTGCTCGATGGCTTGCAGCGCCATCTGGCGCAGCGTTTGCGCGGGCTTGTCGCCGGGCTTGGTGAACACGCCTTCGCCCTCGTCCATGCGCACGAACCATTGCGCGGCGGCGCGGTAGATCACGGGCGATTTGTGCCGCCAGCAGTGCGGGTAGCTGTGCGTGATGGCTTCGGTGGCCAGCAGCCGGCCCGCGCCGCGCAGCGTTTCGATGATGACGGGCGCGGCCTTCCAGATGTTTTGCCCGCCGAACAGCGGAAACTGCGCCGCATACGCGCCGTGGCCCTGCACCGGGTTGAGGATGTCGCCATGCGCCATGCCGTGCGCGATGCAGGAGTTGAAGTCTTCCACGCCATACGCGGGCGACGAATGCACCAGCCCCGTGCCGTCGTCGGCGGTGGCGTAGTCGGCCAGGTACACGGGCGAAAGGCGGCGGTAGCCTTCGTGCACGTCGTAGAGCGGGTGCTCGAATTGCAAGCCGTCGAGCTTTGCGCCCTTGGTTGTGGCGAGCACCTGGCCTTCCAGCCCGTAACGCTTGAGGCAGCTTTCCACCAGCGTGGCGGCCAGCACCAGCAGGCCGCGCGGGGTATCGACCAGCGCGTAGTCAAGCTCCGGGTGGAGGTTGAGCGCCTGGTTGGCGGGAATGGTCCACGCAGTGGTGGTCCAGATCACGGCAAACGCATCCTTGCCCAGCGCGGGCAGGCCGAAGGCGGCGGCGAGCTTGGCCGGCTCGTGCGCCTTGAAGGCGACATCCAGCGTTTGGCTTTGCTTGTCGGCGTACTCGATCTCGAACTCCGCCAGCGATGAGCCGCAGTCAAAGCACCAGTACACGGGCTTGAGGCCCCGATAGACAAACCCGCGCTCGATCACGCGCTTGAACGCGCGCAGCTCGCCCGCCTCGTTGGCGAAGTCCATCGTCTTGTAGGGCCGCTCCCACTCGCCGAGCACGCCCAGGCGCTGGAAGTCGGCCAACTGCTGCGCGATCTGCTCGGTGGCGTAGGCGCGGCTCTTGGCCTGCATGTCGTCGCGGCTCAGGTGGCGGCCGTGTTTCTTTTCAATCGCGTTCTCGATCGGCAGGCCGTGGCAGTCCCAGCCGGGGGTGTACAGCGCGTCAAAGCCCGCGAGCTGGCGCGCCTTGACGATCATGTCTTTCAGAATCTTGTTGACCGCGTGCCCCATGTGAATCTGCCCATTGGCATACGGCGGCCCGTCGTGCAGGATGAACCGGGGCGCGCCCTGGCGCGCGGCGCGCAGGCGCTGGTACAGCCCTTGCTCGTTCCATTGCCTGACCCACCCCGGCTCGCGCTTGGGCAGATCGCCGCGCATGGGGAAGGGCGTGTCGGGCAGGTTCAGCGTGTGGCGGTAATCGGGTTTGCCGGAATCGGCTGCGGAGGGGTTGGATTGGTCGGCCATAAAAAAGTGCTTGCCGGAAGGCGCGAATTTGAAACGGAAGGCGCAAGCGACAAGCTTGCGCGAGAGGGCGGGCGAAGGTGGGCGAAAGGCGCTGTGAGCCTTCCGCCGTTCAAATTCGGTCGCGCGTGGTGCACGCCATGCGCGGCTTGCCGCGGCTGCCGGCGGGCGGGAGATGGGGAATGGACAGAGCGAACTTCACGCGCGGGATTTTACTGTGAGGGGGGCGTGGAACCGCTGCGCCGGGGTTCGCATGCCGCTTGTTCCAGCCTACGCGGGCTGAATTTTCCTGTACATCGCATCCGGCGCAAGATCAATCTCGCCCGGCCATGTCACCGCGCCGTGTTCTACAAAGACTTGCTCGAACAGCGCCGGATCGGTCAGCCGCCGCGTTGGGGTTCGCTCACGACTCACCCCAACCTTATATGCCACCCTCCCCAGTAAGGAAAGGAAAAAACGCCCGCCATAAAAAACCCGCGCGAAGCGGGTTTTGTGAGAGTACGCGCTGGCCTTACTTGAACGCGTAGCGGTAAACCACGAACACCGTGTTGATGTGGTAGGTCGGCTCGCGCATGTTGTTGGGCAGCACCGCCGTGGCGGTGGAGCCGTACTGGTAGGCGGCGTACAGGTAGTCGTTGGCTTTGAGGCGCTGGTACTGGTAGCCGAAGGTCAGGCGCTGTTTTCTGTCGATGTCGTA
>Ga0209629_10000693_pt1 | contig 19213 bp, 7 predicted proteins | sample TergutCu122P5_FD_187286 | JGI IMG/M metagenome (GOLD analysis project Ga0209629, IMG submission 187286) | Cubitermes ugandensis P5 segment gut microbial communities from Kakamega Forest, Kenya - Cu122 P5 (SPAdes) (version 2) | ecosystem: Host-associated > Arthropoda: Insects > Digestive system >...
TGGTGGGGGATTTTTGTGTCCAGTGTCTGATTTGTTTCTTATGGAGGATAAGGTTGCATTGCTGCAAGGTTTAAGGGATGAGGTTTTGGTGTTTTTTGGTGGGGTCGCCCGGGAGAGTGTGGAAATTATTATCAGAGAGGAAGGTACATACTTTCTCTTCGTAGGCCTTCTTGTATATGATGACTGTAGTTTTTCCTTTGTCTGCAAGGGCGTTTAAGGCGTTGTTCTTAGTGATTTTGTGTTGGATGTTTTTTGCAATATGTTGTTGTCTTTTGTGTGTGCGGCTGACGTTCTGGTGAGTATTTTGTATTTGCTTTAGTTTTTTTGCAGCCATGAGGTGGAAGGCGTCTTGGATTCTGGTGTCCAGTTGTCTTATAGCCCTTTCAGTTTCAACGATGAGGTTGATCCAATAAGTCCTGAGGAGTTGCTGTATGGTGTATTGTGCACCCAGGTCCCGTAGTTCTTGTTCCTCGTTGGTAAAGCTGATGTCAGTGAGGTTTAGTGTGTGTGGGTAGAAGGCTTGTTGTTGGCTGGTTGTTGTGTTTGTGGGCCATTTTTTTGGGTTTGCTTGTAGCTCGTCTAGTTTCTTGTTGAGGTTTCCATAATATGTCTGTTTCCAGTTGCAAGATGTTGTCAATGCTTTTTTGGATGGTTGTCCAGCATGTGGGCCATTGGGCAGCACATTCCAAGTGTCTGGTGTAGAGATGTTGGTTTAGTTTGGCTTTCTTAATGTACAGGAATTTGATTTCTTGATTAATTCTGTAGTGTGTTGCGACCTTCAGTGTGTTGGTACATTGTCGGCTGTTGCCATTAATCTTGCTGGAGATGTACTTTGGGGGTAAGTGTTTTTCTGTGCAGGTTTTGTTGTATCAGGTAGCAGCGGTGATTTTGTATAATCTCCGTTTGAGGCTCTTGTATTCGTGAATTGTTTTTGCCTGTTTGGCATATATAAATTTGATGTGATTTTGACCGTGCATCGTCGTTAATATGTGTAAAACATATGAAAAAATGTCGTCGGTCCAGTCAGGATAACCACAAGTTGGTGTCTAAAAATATTTGGCGCAGAATTTAAAAAATTGAAAATGTATGAACACTGGCGAACTCACATTGGAAGAGGCTGTGGACCTGTCGTACGACAGACCACTTGATGATCCTTCTGCACAGAAGTTATATTGGATCAAACTGGCATAAATTATTGCATGTTAGGAGTGAAGCAGCCTGCATGACAGCTTGAGATTCTACACGTAACGACATATTTGCAGTTGTTTTCACCAAGTATCTTAGTGCCAGTTCGAACAGGATTCAGTGACTAAGAATCCATACACACTACAAAACAGGGTGTAGAATAAGTCTGTTCAGTATGACATAGCCCTACAACATTATACATTCTAAATACAGTTACTTACATTTACCAAAAAACAAGAAGCTTTTCCCAAATTTTGTTAGTCACATGGCTATATTATGCTAGCAGACTTTATTAACGAGATTACATAGGAAGTATAATAGAACTGAAACAAGAGATCAGGCAGTGTTCTCTTAGAAGGGCAAACTAGATTTGAGAAAATTCACAATGGCTAAATAGGCAGCACACATTGATTTACTATTTGTTTATTGTCTATTAACAAAGCCTTCATGCATCCACATTATAATCTGTGATAATGAATGGCTTCAAATGTATTTCAGAAGATGTTCTACAGTTTTTATATTTTAAAAAATAGTTACTGCATCTTTCTGGGAAATCAAATTTTCGTTTACTGGTGAATGTGCTAGATTGTTAATAAAATTGTTAATTAAATGTAAAGATTGACAACTATGTTGAGATGAGAGTTTGGTAAAGTGTAACACAGGAAAATACCAGGAAAAAAGAAATATAAAATATAAAAATTATAGTGCTATGAAGGCAACTCAGTAAATAAGGTAAGACAGGAACATTTTAAGAGAGAAGAAAGAAAGAATTCCACATGTGGCTTCAAAATGACAGTACAAAGAAAATGAGCAAGAGAAGATCCAGATAAAGATGGGCATAACAGGATAGAAAGTGCATGATGCAGAAGGAAGAACATGGGAGGAAAATGAGGAGGTTTCGGAAGATAGAACAGGTGGAGAGGCTTGGATGTGAAAAGACTCACCTAAATTAAAATGTCATCAGAAATAACAAAACAAGACTGACAACTCTAGTACAATTGAATGATTTAGTTTATTCAGTAAGGCTTAGACTGGTTCTGTACCTTTGCACATTTTCTGAGAAACTGGAAAAATAAAAAGAATGAGTAAGACCCAACACTATTTGAAATTACTATTTATTTCTTCATATAATTCTTTTCTTTTTTTCAGTTTAGACATAGTCTATACATGTGCAGCCGTACTAACAGTGAAATGATTGCAGTGTCTGGCACCAGAATCAAATATCAGCCACCACATGACTGCAGTGTCTGGCACCAGAATCAAATATTAACCATCACATGCAATCAAATTTGACTAGCTGTCTCTAAATACGGCTGAGTGTACTGTAGTAACATTGTAGTTCATGCGTGAGGTTAAAATTTTGTGTTTCAACAATTTACTGGAGAATAATAGTGAGGAATAGTAATGTATAACCCATTTATAAACTGTTCTGTGATAATTTCAATTATGCTTAGAAGGCAGTAATGGTACACAAAAATAATCTGTAAATATGATAAATCACAGCACTTACTAACAAGATGGCACAGAGAAATCAGATGAAGAATTTTTTCTGTATTAACTTTCAATGTCTGAAATTTGTCTAAATAATATCGAAAAGTTCAGTTCCTACCTGACCGAAGACACTCTGCATCTCTGCTACTAAGCCCAACAAATTAATGTTTAGGAAGATAATCACTGTTTATCCTGAGGTTTATGTTACACACTTAAATACACTCTGTGCATAAAATGTGAAGATTCTGAATGTTAAAACAAACTGTATAAACAGTAACTACTCTCCTTTAAAGGACTACACATTTCTTTCATTGTGAAACAAACACTTATTTCAGTTGCTCCTTATTTTTACTGCTTTGATTTCTGTTGCCCAGGAATGTAGCAACTCACATAATTCATTGTTATTGACTCAACAACTAAAGCACAGCTCTGTGGAGAAAATGGTATGTCACATGGCTGTTGAAGAAATTCCCTGCCTTGTATTGAGCCAAAGGCTCATTACCATTTTCACAACAGCCTGTCACTGGACCCTACAATGACCCACCTTAAACCACTGAATGTTCCCAAATATCATACACAGTTTAGAACCCACTTCAATATTATCCTCCAATCTGTGCCTAGGTCTCTGGAATGGTCTCTTCTCTTCAGGATTCCTGACTAATATTTAGTACGTATTTCTCCAAATCCCGTCCATCTCATCATGATTTGTATGTTTATCACCTAAATCTGAATACGAAATTATTCATACTGTTATTACTTTTAAGCACTTATACAAAACATAGTGATAAAAATGGTCATGGTCTGCCTCTTTCATTCAGTCTGTAAGTGCTAACACCTTTAACCAGTTTTATGTCATTTCAGATGTATGAAATCAGTTTATTTAGGAAAGTCTAAAATTCTGTAGCCCTATATTGTGACAGCTGAGATACTAACAGAAGAATCAAGATTACAGTCTTATGCAACATCAAACTGTACAAACTGGTAAATTGGGCCCAATATTTGAGAGACACCTATGTACCAAATTACACGGTAGCATACTACAGACGACCACACTATTGATAAAATTCATTACTCTATTAAGAAAATATGATTTAAACATGGTACATGTCGCTGTACAGTATTATCATACATGCTCCGTTGCTTCTTCTTTTTCCTGAAAAGATGCCTTTCTTAAGATCTGGGTAAAACTAAATTACAGGACCAGGGACTCTGCTTTGCATTCAATCCAGACTTATTTAACAGCTTTGCCATAAACTGTGGTATTGAAAAAATGCAAAATACAGGATATAAGAATTGTTCTAAATAAGCATTTTTCATGGAAATGATGAAAGCCAGAAGGTTCACCTAATGCCAGGTAGAGCCTGCAAACAGCAGAATCACTTTGTGTTACACAGATCCATTATGATGTTACTGCGTCCAAAGCTTTAACTGATGTCATGTGACATTTGTCAGCAGGACCAATGAGAATGGCAGTGTTGCTCTTGTTCTAGGATTTAAATATTAATTTTATCGTAATATTTTCCTTTTTTTCCTTGCTTAGTGTGGACATTTAAATTGCTACCATGCAGACACAAAGAGACCAGCGTATGGCAAGTTAGGCCATTCACCAGTACATTTTAGAGACAGTATGTCATCTCCTAGGATGAGAAAGGTTAAAAGGTCTGCATTTTGTTGGGTAAGCCACATTAAGTTACCAAGAGTTGCAACAACCCATTCTTTATTTTTTTGAAGAAATTAAATATGGATTTCTCATTTAACTTTATGATTCAACAAAGCAAAGGACATGACACTCTTCTCAGTGACCTCAGAATTCACCTGCTTCATAACATTACCTTGCAAGGAATACAGGAGGCAAAGACTCTTGGATTTGACACAGGGTATTTGGATGCATAGTCTCTGATCTTTCAAAGAATTGTGGTGTTTGCAGGGTCACGCAGTCCAAGATTGTTGGGCAGCATGAACCTGTAGATAAAGGAACTAAAACCCTTTGAAATGTCAGAAATTATTTACCCGACAACACTGCTCCTCACCCTAGGGGACTTGAAACTTCAGCAATGCCACTGTCTGACAGTCCAAGCTCAAGTGCTTAGCCACCAGCTGCTCACAATTAACGTCGTGGATCAATTCTTGAGTCATCCATATGGGATTTATGGTGGACAGTATGGCAATGTGTAGGTTTCTCTCATAGCACTTCAGTTTTCCCCAGCCAATAATAATTCCAACACTTTAATCTATCATCAGTGGACGGTACAATATATCCACTTCAGGCTGCGGTACCAAGAATCTTACCTCATTTCTAAATACAAATGTATAAGCAACAGAGGACGTTAAACAGTCAAATCTCTTTTTGACTTGGATATAAGTAATAATATTCAAGAAACAAATAAACATATGAATTTATCTCAGTGATTGTAACAAACTGATATTATCAATATTTATGCAGGAAAGTTGAGATATTTGAACACATCTTTAAATAAACTAACAGCCAGGACTTAATACTACGAGTCAGAAGAAAGTGTTTTACTTGCAAATTCTGGTACAAAAGAAGTGAACTAATACCACAGCTTGCCTGTGGACCGAATCTTGAATTTACTTCTTGGGATTTGCAAAGTTTTATCACAGGGGTAGTAACATAATAATTTAAAAGTGCAGTGTTTGGCCAGTTTGAATGTGCACCTCACCCTTACAACAGTGCAACATACAATCGATAGAGGTCAGACCAGTGACTTAGCCATATATCACATAGTTTGTCATTGAGCACTATCACAACTGCAGTGTAGAGCTTATGCACCTGGTTAGACCTCTTTAAAGCATAAAAACTGAGCCCACACATCATAGAAAACGCACTGCATCTTCACTACAAGGGCCAAATGGTTACTTAATTCATTTTCACACAATTATTTTATGTTTGTTTCACATTGTTCCCATAAAACAGGTACTATACCTAACTCAGATTGCAAACCAAAATATGCACATATACGTCCAGCTGTAATTTTTTTTTTAATTTGAGAAGTCTGAATATAAATGGGTTATATCAGACGTTAATGGGTAAGGAGAGAGAAGTTTTTCATACAGGACAGACAAGGCACAGGTGGACCGAAAAGCTAGGAAGATAACATCTTCAAAGCATACAATATGTACACGTACATATACACATTATCTTAGGAGGAGTGACTTAAGGCATTGTGATAACATTACATGGTAAGAGTCCATAGGTTTTAATTTTGCCTGCATTCATTCATATTCTGACACATTGTTGACAAATGACACCAGTCAACAAGGTCATATGGTAACATAAAAGTAACTCTTGGGTGCAAAAATTCTGCTTTTTGAGAAAGTTTTGTGTTTGTGTGTATCGCATTTCAAGCCAAGACACTCAACTTTCATCACTTCTGCATTCTTATCTAAGTGTGGTTAAAACTTTTGTCAGTTCTGATATTACAATATTTGTTCATAGAAGGTAAAAATTTTCCTGTCCACGCCATGAAGGCCTGTTGTAGAAGTGGAGGTACAGATCCACTCATTTTCAACTTCGCCACTAGATGCAGGTGAGTTGTTAATTTCATGCCTGTGGTCACTTTAACCCCAAGAGAGAACTCCGGTACCCACTGAATAGGAGGCCGGATGGGCCCCAGGGCCGGTCTGGACATTTTGAAGAAGAAAAACTTCTTGTCTCTACCAGGATTCGAACCCCGGACCGTCCAGTCTGTAGCCTAGTCGCTATACCGGCTATGCTGCACTGGCTCCTGTTGGTTGGTACAAATTTAAGATAATTTAAATAATATCACTATTTCACAAAGTGTAACAAGTAGCAGTGCAGTAATAAGTCTTGCATACTTGAACAGTACAGGATAACAAAACACTGTGCAGTACACATTCCTGACTGCCATTCTTGTTACGCCATGCTTTTCAAAATACATGGCACTGCAGAATTAGAAAATACAGGGTTTTCCTAGCTTCAGTAGTAACTTCCTTTAACCACCACGCATTAAAGTGAGTCTCACTTGCAGACACTGTGACTAATTAAATATATTGTTTGATTTGTCACAGTGTTTGGAGATGTGGTGGTCTTGTCACTAGTGGCAGCCAAAGAACTTTGGAAGATTTAAGGTTCTCAGAGCAGTGTGACTTAATATTCAGTTCTTTTTGATGTGACAGTGTGCCCCTGCACGAGCGGTTCCTGAAGTTTCAAACGATCATCGTGCCTTCATCTTCAAGGGCAACCACTGGTTCTTCTTCTTCATGGGATGACTACCCTTGAAGATGTAGGTAAAAATATCCTTCATTTGTGAACCACTCATCCATCATATCCCAGAAAAATTTTATCTTCAAAAAGCATTCAGCATTTGAGAGGATGATCTCAGAATTATTATAGTCTCATTTGTTCATTTTTTTATTTAATATAAATGTGGCATATGACGCCGCATAGAGTGATTGAAATTTGCCAACATTTTGGAACAAGCTGCCGTCTCAGTCTTGAAAGTAAACTGTGTTTCTTAACAAAATCATAATACAATGTTACCACATGTTATCACATTGTCTTAGATCATACAAACTCTTTTACAAAATTAACAATACTTATTAGTGAGGATAACAATAATCTGATCACTTCTAATGTTTCTTGTAATTCGGTGGAGAGTTCTAAAACACTCAAGTATATAACAAGAAGTAATATACAAGCCACTACTCTAAAGAATGTAGTGTGTTCGTTTTCTTATAATCTTCTTGATTCTAAACAGTGAGTTGAAATAACCAGAATGGATATCACAGACGTTGCAAGTTGAAAAGTAGGAATACAACCAACAAACAGTGAATTAGGAGCAATAAATTACAAAACAAATGGAGTGAAACCTCTGCTTAAAGACACTGGTAAATATCTGTTGCCAGTTAGAATTATAATTTGTAGATGGCTTACGGATGAATTATATCCTCTGTATACTACTAGTACTACTACTACTACCACCAACACGTAGTACTACTACTAAGTCATAGTAGTAGTAGTAGTAGTAGTAGTATGGTGGTGGTGGTGATGAGGATGGTGATGATTATAATAGCAGCAGAAGCAGCAGCAGCAGCAGTAGTAGTAGTAATAGTCATAGTAGTAGTAGTAATAGTAGCAGTAGCAGTAATTTGTAGCTATAAACCCTGCAGTATCACAACAAAAAATACAACAAACCTGGGAAATAACAGAAGGAACTATTAAGGAAATTATAGCAATTTTAAGAAAGACCGTTTGGCTTGTATACAAAATATTATTTTCAAAGAGGTGGCTTCAGTTCCCTACCTCAAAGAAAAGTGTACATTTTGAAATGACCTGACATTATGTAATGATGATTTTAAACTTTTGTTTTTGTTTTGTCCTTTCCTAGACAAAAAAGCAGTATAATTGAATCCACACTTAAGAGTTTAGATCCCACACTGGAACTAAGTTACTGATATGAGAAGATCTGTAGCAGCCCTACTGACTTCTAAGACTTGAAGAATGTACATAATAAAGTCTAAACATATCCTTCAATTAAAAACAAACAAATGTGACAGGCTTGCAGAGAAAAGTGTCAAGTGATGCAGTTCTCTATGGTGTTAAACCTTTATGCATTTTGTTTTAGGTTTTGCATATTTAACTATCAACTGTGATAGCAAATACAGGGACATAAAAAAATGTATTCTTATTTCTTGTTTCATAATTACTTGTGATGCAACTAATGCTGTTCCTTCCAAACATAACTGTGCTTGTTTACAATGTAAAACTGCACAGTACTGAAGTCACGACTGTAACGGTGACTGTCAAACAGCTTTGTTACCATCGGTCGAATTTACTCCACAAAATACTGCATACATACAGTTACCCCATATTTAGAAGCACTCTATTTTTCATAACAGTATTATTTTGCTTATGACTTACATAAGAATGTGTGGTGTAATGGAAGCAGAATTATTACTTCAATGTTAAACTGTAGGAAAATAAATTCAGACATAGCCTATGAACACACAGAATATTGATATGGTGTTAAGAGACAAACTTCAGACTGCAAGATTAGCTTTTTCTATAGTTACCATAAGACAGTATATTAAACAGCCACTTGTGAGTGTAAATTTAAAATTTGAAGAATGTATATTAAAATGCTGGTCAGTTAAAATGATGAATAAACAAATTATGGTACATTTCTGTTAATCTGACTTCTTGTAATTCAGAAATCCTGATAATTCAGCACTTGAGGAGAGCAGTCTCAAGACCTGATACTTTGCTTTTTACTAGAAAAAAAGCATCATCAATGAAAACAGGTAAATCTCAGAAACGTGTTCCAAAATGCCTCCAAGAGTGTCTGCACATCAACTTTTGTGGTACTTCCTCACCCCTTGTCTCCTGATCCATCAACTTCTTTAGCAATGAAGACTCGAGAAAACACAGACAATGACCCTGAAGACCCTGAACCAGCAGATGGAGGAGATACTCAAATGGAATACTCCTCAGATTAGCTGTACACCCCAAGTATTAACCACATATTAGGCTACCTGTAAGAAGTTTTGTCAGCATAGGTACTGTCCGATAATCCCAGATATCCAATAATCTGGCACCTGCCTGATGCTGTGCAAGTAGCATTAACACAATTTTTCTGTAAACAAAGAGCTTCTAGAAAAATAAAAATAATTAAGCAGAGGTTTTACTCAGATACTACCTATAAATGTGTTTCCAGAGTTGAAGACAGTCCTGCCTGAGTCAGGGTTCTCACTGTTTAATTGCGCTCATATCTACCTGTCACATTTGGGACAGGCTCAGTGACTGGTATCATTCTTGGATACAGTCATATTTCTGGAATGAATAATTAAACTGAAGCAAAGTTGTTGCAATAGAGGAACTCACTGCAAGATAAAACGCTCTGAATGCTGCGTACATTTAGAATTCATCTCTGTTATTTTCTGGCTGAAATAAACAGTGTACAGACAGATGTAACTACGGCATCTCCCTTTTGAAATGTATTTAACTTACTCCTCATATGCCAAACACAACAACAACAGAGATATAACAAAGACCAATTGCCAGTTCATATATTGTCTGCTATGACACTATACAGACTCGTATACATGATACTTTATGTCACAGTTTCTGCTCCACATGTTATCAGGCCTTTGTTTTTGTTGTTTATTAAAATTTAAGGCTGCTGCCAGTAGCTTAGACTATATAGTGTCTTGTTTCCTATAAAGAGCGTTATTTAGCCATGCTGTCAACTGCTAAAATTATAGTGTCAGTACGTAGCGCCAAATGGTAGGAAAAGTGAAGTGAAATGAAAGGATGGGGAAAAAAGCAGTCCTGCCGTATTTTCAGGTGCCATTCTGGCTTCTCCCTTGACAGACCGAGGAAAACCATTGAAATCCTCAAGAAAAATCGCCAGTCTCTAGACTTGAACCCAAAAACTCCTGAATATGAAGCAGAAGTCTGGCCACTTGACTGTGGGTTTTGGGTTCAGGCCTCTGTTACGCAGATTATTGTGTGCTGACTGTAGTTTGTGAATGTGGCAGTTTAATTTGTTCCTTGATTTCTGTATTTTAAATAAAACTGGGGTTTACATAGAAGTAATAAAATTAAAAATTGTAAGATATTGACTGTTTTATGTAATCTGAAAACTAATTTGTAAAACTAACCTTGTTAAATATGTGATTTTGGAAGTATTTGTACATACAAAACACTACAGAAAAATATAATTGGTTTTACTATAATGAAAAAATAATATGTACTTCATTTGTTAAATTTGCAGTTTGATTATTATGGAGAATTATACTGCAAAACCTGAAGCAATCCACTCGTAACTAAACACATTTGAATGTGTACATCATGGTCCCATCACCTGACCCAATGCAGAACTCTCTCAGAAAGGCATTTTAACAGATTGTCACAATTTGAAACAGTTCTAAAAAAAAATCATATACAGTAGGGTCTCATTTTACGACAGGGTTACATTCTCAAATATTTAGCTGTAAATCGAATTGTTGTAAAACAAGTACCATTTAAATTGTTTAAACTGAGGTAAGTTCATGGGCCAAACAAATTAATCAAATAATTTTATAATTTATAATATTTCTTTACATTATGACATACAATTCTAATTTAATGAATTAGGTACATAGAAAATAACACAGATAATTGAAAAAAATATCAATCAAATCACTTTTTATTTTGTTGAAAAAGGCCCAGGCCGTGGTTCAGAAGACATCAAGAAAGAATGTATCGTCAAATGTTTTGATTTTTTCTTCTTTTCTGTCTTTTTTTAAGGACATCATGGGTGGAAAAGTCACAATCAACTTAAAAGAACTGCACTAAAATAGAAAAAGAAGAAACACATGCACACAGGAAAAGAGCTAGAAGTGTACTAAGTAGAGAAGGGATGCTTGAGTTGCAACAGTGAGGCACCAAAGTCGGGAGTGCTTGGTCCGACTCGACAAGGGTCATAAAAGTGAAATGTCATAAAATGAACCATCGCAAAACGAGACCCTACTGTACCACTATTTGGATTGATTCCCAGCAACAATACTCCTAGTTTTTCTAATAGAAATAGCAAGTTTAAACTAGGAGGAGGCAACTACCGGTTATTAAGACATTCTGGGAGCCAAACCTAATTATTTTGATTTCTTGAAATATTATTTTCGGTTTAGGTAAATAAAATAGAGAATGACACATTTGGAAGTGCACCTTAATTGAAAACATAGTACTTAACATCTTGAAGCATGGTCACAGCATCTCTGGCTGAGTCACATCCTTTTGCTGGCAGTTCTCGAAGCTTCAACAGGGTGGCCCTCTGTGTCATACAGCCAGGACACCAAAGAAGGAATTTTTGACAGACTGCATCATTTTAAAGTGACTTTGGCCAACTGGACCTCCAGACATAACACCCCTCACTTCTATTGTTGAATTTACTTAAAAAACAAGTGTATGAAAACAATCCGAGAAACACAAAATATGTGCCTGACAGCAAATACTTAAAATGCTATACCAATATCACTGCAGGAACTCTCATATGCATTTCTGGAAACATGGACGAGAGACCTGAAGTTTGATTTATAACAATGAAGGACACTTCCATTATATTTTGTGGAAAGTAATTTATGTTTATGCTCTGTGAGATATGAAATGCAATGTTTAATCCTTTGGGTGCAGGCTTAGTTGTAATGCTCTGTGACCAACACCCCAATTTCAAAATTCTCTTACTTGCTTTGTGTTGCTTGGAGGTACACTGTTTCCTCTTCATACTGTTGCTAACATCTAGAATGTTTGGAACATTTATGTTACAATCTTTAAAGAGTTCTCCAAAGAGTATAAAAGGCTATGCCATATAAAACAATATACAAAATACAATTTTGAAGAGGTAAATATTGTACATTTCCATTTGACTGACAGCTTTGCCAACATGGAATCCACTCTGATACAGCCATTTCAGGATTGAACTGAATAAGGTATGAAAGACGTTGAAATGTGTTCATTTCTAATTAAAAGAATTAATTCTCTTTTGAAGCACATAATCAGGCTTGGTTTGGCTCCCCGCAATTAATAACTTGTCTAACAGTAAGGTGACATTTCACTGCAGTCACATATATTCTCCTCCTGAATGTATTGATGTAGGCCTGATTAAGGCAACAAATGAAGACAGTTTACACTGTAAGAGGCAAGTTCAGACAAGTGTCTCATGGGGTTGAGTGTGGGAAGAATTTATGTTCCTTTGTCTTATATGCCTATTCTGTGAATGTACAGGCTTCCCAACTCCCAAAGTGATGCAATAAATGCAGGATATTCTGTGTCTGCATCCACACAAGACGGATAATCTGATTAAATTAGCTGCAGGCAACAAGTTCATTTTTATATTAACAGCATGTTCCTAAAAGTAAGAAATTTTGTCAAGAGACACAATGTGCCAAAAGATTGTATGCTATGGGCTGATATAATTTACCTCTATTATAGGATCTATTTTGTGAATGTTTAAAGCCACGAATTAATTCCAACGTGAAAAATAATGGAATTTTTTTCAAAGAGGTTTCAGTATCTAAGGGATGTTTTCTTTTCCTGAATTCCTAAAGCAACAGCATTATTACATCAATCAAGGGACAGTGGGGTAAACTGGTCAACTTATTAATATTGCCAAACATTAAAACTAATTCCTCACTTACCAAATTCTAAATGTACATAAAAAATAAAAATATATGTTGTCTCTAATTCTCTGTTTAAATAGACCAGTCTCAAATCAATCTTTACTGTACTTAATTTACCATGTGACAATTAAATGTATTTTCCGTCATTTGTCTCAAATTTGTGACTGCTCTGGGCAAGTTTCTTCCTCTGATGAGGCACTCACTACAAGCCGTTCTTTAGATCCATCACCTTTATCACCTTTATCACCAAATGCCTGTGCAACACTTGCACCTTCACCCTGCTCTTCAGTATCATCATTCTGCACAGAGTGCTGTTCACAACCTAACCTCTTATCTGTAACATCACCAACATTCTGTCCATCTGCGTCATTTGTGACTACTTCTGTATTATGCAGCTCTTCAGTCACAGGGACTGTTATTGTCTCAACACTGGTTTCAAGAGGTGACTGCTGTGTCCAAGCATCATCAGGTTCATCCTCAACTGATGGCTGGGAAGAGCTTGGAATAGTATCAGTTTCAGATGTGTATGGCTGTGTTGTGTCTAAGCTTGTTTGTCGAAGATTTGTGTCTCCACTGGTGGCGTCTGTGTCCGGTGGAACATCCGACGAAGATCCACTTATGCTCCTCAGATTAAAAAAGTTTCTGGGTGTAGATTCATGTATTGTTTCAGAAGCAACACTCAAATTTACAGTGGAATCTCTTCTGTGTGTATCTTCAACTACTGTGTCAACACTAGTTTGAATGTGAATGTTTGTCTGACTGTCCTCATCTGGTGTGATGCTGGCAGGCCTTGGTGATGCAGGTGACTGAAGGCTTGTTGTCCATGCGGCAGCCCCGTATGGTGGTGGCACCAACATTACAGCTGGAGCAACACACTCTGGTGACACATCTTCGGAAGGTGCTGCAGATGAGGGACTTCCCAGGCAGCTGTCACCTTCCAGCTGTTGTTGACTATGCGAACGCAACCACAGCTCATGTCGACTACCGTGGATGCTCCCACTGTTTACCACCAATTCGGGCAGGTTAAGTCGTTTTGTGCTACCCATGTCCCGCTGCTGGAATTTTGGAACAGACAAGAAGCCTGCTTCAACTGGTGTATCTCTTCCAACTCGTCTCACTGGAGTTTTATTTTCTTTGTCTTTTGAAGCCTCAGGGAGCAGCTAAACAACAGAACAGTTAGTATTATACATTTCATTTCATTACATACAGGAAAGCATACATTCTGAGAAATTGAGTGTATTTTGAATATGGGAAATTGATCATAAATTTGACTCCAACTTTTTCTTGCATGGGCAATTGTAGTTGTGACCATATCAGCTCAAATAACATAGCCATCAAGCCTCCAAAAGTATCGTGTCCTAAAAAAAATTGTTGAATGATCATTACTTAATCATTCAGTCCACTAGGAAGCTGAATTTTAGTGGGGTATGAGCACATAATAGCCTTATGAACTTCAGTAGTATATTTACTTCAACTTTCAGTACAGAAGGCAACAGATAAGCAACCTGGCAGAAAATGCAGCACCACTGTCTGACATGTTTATTGTAACATGTTGGACCAAATTCCAGGTCCAGACAAATGGAGTGGATATTGTATTGTTTACCCAAGTAGCTGCATCCTCTTGCTGTCTCATTGGTTGCCTGTCTGCCATGTTTGATGATGAACTGTAGACAGCCCTGTAGCCTGTGGCAGGGTATGCTGGAGGAATGCCTGGAGGGAGAAGAAGACCATGGTGGGAATGGACTGTCTGTCGTCTGCGTGAATGTCGGTTGTGATGACGACCACGATAAAAGTGACGGAAATCGCCAGATGCAGATGATCCACGTCTTTTTTCACGAAGTTGTAATAAGATGTCTGTAGGAGAAATGAAATTACAGTTAACATTCTGGATGTAATTTTTTGATATGCACAAACAAATAAAATTCACTGTTAGTTAACCAGACTGATTAGCTAACCAGACATGTGGACATCTATATGTGGATGTTATTAATAGAAAGATCTGTTTCAGATTTGGTACAACCAGAGGGCTCACCTTAAAAGGGGAGTGGAGAAAATTGCATAATGAGGAGCTTAATGGTCTGTACTCCTCACCCAATATTGTTCGGGGGATAAAATCAAGAAGAATGAGATGGGTGGGGCATGTAGCACGTGTGGGGGAGAGAAGGGGCATATATAGGGTTTGGGTGGGGAAACCTGAGGGAAAGAGACCACTTGGAAGACCGAGGCATAGATGGGAGGATAATATTAAGATGGATCTTCAGGAAGTGGGATGTGGGGGCATGGACTGGATTTTGCTGGCTCAGGATAGGGACATGTGGTGGGTGCTTGTGAATGTGGTAATGAACCTTCTGGTTCCATAAAATGCGGTGAATTTCTTGAGTGGCTGAAAACTGGTTAGCTTCTCAAGAAGGACTTTGCTCCATGGAGTGAGTGAGTAAGTACGTAAGTAAGTTAGTAAGTAAGTAAGTAAGTAAGTAAGTAAGTAAGTAAGAAAGTAAGTAAGTAAGAAAGTAAATACGTAATTAAGTGAGTAAGAGGGCTCATCTTTATTAAAGTGAAAGAACAGGGGGATGCAGTGAAAATAGGAACTGATTTCACAAGGCACCTTAATTTTGATCAAATATGGGCAAGAGTTAATGCATCTGTGTATTGTGTGGCAAGTTACAGTTTAACAGAGTGGTAAGTAAATGTATGGTTGTCTGTGTGAAATTAAGCAAAGCATTAAAAATATATATGGGAGGGTGGAGGCACACCTCAACACATTCTTAACCTAGACAATAGTGACAGGTGAGTGATCATCTTTACAACCCATGTGCTAAGCGGAAACTCAGCACACGAGCTGGCAGTTTCACTAGGCAAAAAGGTGAGTGGTGTCTACAGTCAGTCTTGGTACAATGGGCAACAGAAGAATACTGGCTGTAATCAGAAACTGAACCCCAGTCATCTAGTCCTATACTGACTGGGTCATTGAAAGCTCCAAGCATAATTTCATATCAACAATGTAATTTTATGTGGCTACATCACACTACTTTTAAATCTCTAAAGTTGTGAACAATGGGACAGACCTTCCTGTGTGTCTATGCTGCCACGAGGTGAGGAGAATGTGAAGTTTGCTGGTAGTGAGAGTACTTTGTTGAGAGGCTTGTTCACTTTCTGCTGCTCTTTGTCAGGATCAAGTGCCTGCTGCAGGCCCCCTTCAGCCTCTTCCTCTTCCAGCAGCTCCTCTTGCTCTGCAGCTAGCTCACGCTCAAGCTCCACCTCCATGTCTAACTCATCCTCCATCTGCAGCAGAATATTGTTACTATAAAATGGAGAAGGTACAGTTTTTTGGTATAAATAAGTGTTAAACTTGTGACTTTTCAGGTCCTCTAGGATGTGGCATGTTACAGTGCCTTTGTAACACCAGGGAACACCAATCCAGTGACACTGCAACACATCCTCAACAACACCTCTGTAGAAACTTTAAATCTCAAAGACTGAACTTTTGTTCAGATCATGATTGTGGTCATCTCACATGTGATGCTAAGTACTTTGGTAAATCGTTATCCATGTCTGGTATGAACAAACTGTCTTTATCTTTAGAGAAAATGAACATTACAGGTTGTACTGAAACACTGGCACCAACCTACAGGGTGTCATGTCCCTGAAACCAAAATATTTACATTCACTGCCATGGGAACACCACAGCTCCCTCTTCTTCTGTTGTTCAAACCTGCCAGTGACATCTGGTTTGTACACAAAAGCTGCAAAATCTGCTAAAACCTAGACTGAAGAAATGCAGAGAATTTCCATCTCTAATGGTATTTTCAAGCAGGGCTGCAAATGGATTTTTTCAGAAACAGATAAAACTGTAATAAAGAATCAAATACACGAATATTTTAGGAGTCTTTAAGCTATGTTATTATGATATTCTTCTTTTTCTTTAGCACTGCAGCCCCTTTAAGTCTGGCCTCAGCTTCCCTCACTACAGATGCCCCTTCTGTTCTGTCCAAAGCTCCTCTTCTCCATTTTCCACACCCATATTCCTCAAGTCCAATTCAGCATCTTCCACCCACCTTAATATAGATCTTCCTTCTTTTCTCCCTCCTTCTGGTTTGCCTTCCAGTAAATGCTTTACAATCCCTTCACTGTCCTTTCTTACAAAACGCAAACGCTATTCCAATCTACATACTTTATTTACAGTTAAAATATGTGCAGATTTAAATATATTGTGAATTTCTTGATTGTTATTAATATACTAAAATGTAACCTTGGTTACTGTGCTACTGTTTTTTTTTTTTCCATGGTGCAACAGCCCCAGTGGGCAAAGGCCTCCTAATTATCAGGGATTTATGATCACACTCAGACACACTACACTCGGTAGGACCCTTCTGGATGAGTGATCAGCCCGACACAGAGACCTCTACCTGACAACACACAACACTCACAACAGAGAAACATCCATGCCCTAGGCGGGATTTGAACCCATAATCCCAACAAGCGAGTGGCCGCAGACCCACACCATACACCGCGTGGCCACTGGGATCAGTGTGCTACTGCGTTAACATTATAAAAATTCAGTATTATTCCATTAATAATAAGACAATACGCGGTCCCTGATGGTGGTCCTAGGACCAGAATATGTCAGAAATGTGTATGTACATGCGTAAAGTACAGCTGTTTATTCTTTGTATTACATCACTACACTGCCCATTGCAATTACGTATTGCATGATTTGTAATGAATATAGTTGAAACTTCTGCTGACCTGCTTATGAGATTCCTCCAGATGTTTCATCAGCACAGCAACAACAACATTAACAAGAACGAACTGAGCCATAAGAACAAAGATAACAAAGAAGATGGGTGCGATGATGGTTGACACACAGCAGTTACGCACACAGTCTGCTTCATCATCACAGTCATCACGCAGGGTATCCTTCATGATGCCATTCCAGTTGTCTCCTGTTGCCACTCTGAACAATGTAAGGAATGCCATTCCAAAGTTGCTGAAATGGGCATGTTCTCCGAGACCTTGACAGGGATGTTTGTCACTGCATTCTACATGAAATAACAAAGAAACAGTTACAACTGTCACACTCAGAGTGCAATGTAAGGCATACTTCTAATGAAGCCAATCATGGAAAGTGTTTAACATGATAATATGGGCATGCTACTGATAGCTTGGAAGATATTTATGCAAGAACTATGATGTACATGATCACCCTTTGTACCTCGTTTGCCCTGACTTGCTCTGTGTGGTAGGTGAATCTTCTTGTGGGATATGGGTGGGGTTCATTAGATCACATATAGTCTTCAATATTTGTTTATTTATTTACTTTTTTGTATTTGAGGTGTAAAGTCTACTCTTATCCAGTTCGGCAAACAAAAGTTATATTCTAACAAAAGAATAGAAAACAACTGTCACTTCCCTCCAGAAATAATAAACTTTTGCTTTTTGGTGACCACTCTATACATCACCTCACTTGCACCGCTCTCTTCCTCGACTGCCAGCTTCAGTTTTCCCATTCCTTTGTCTACTGCTAACTGTCTTTCCTGCTCAACAATCTCTGTATCCAATGGTTCCCCGAAATGAAGTTGACAATGAAATTTAATATGGACGGTCCTGAACTACCCACAACTGACACAAGCAATCGTTCTCTCTGTTATACCAACAATGTTCGGCTACAATGATATATTTACTAAAACATCACTCACCAAGTCTACCAAACAGCTCAACTCCTAGAGCAGCGAAGATGAAGAAGAGAAGGAAGAACAGTAGACCAAGGTTGCCGACCTGCGGCAGAGCCTGCATCACTGTGTCCAGCAGAGCGCGGATACCCTTCGCCATCTTCAGGAGCTTTAAAACTGTTAGACAGAATAATCATCTGATAATGGCAGTGAATGAAAATGTTTCAACTAAACAGTGTTTCAGCTGTCTAAGATTGCTACAAGACTAACAGACTGACCGACTGACCAAAAAACCGTCTCAGTAACTGACCATCTGCACGAAGCAGAGTACTTTTTCAGAACCTAACAGTTGCTCAGCTACTTAAGAAATCTGATGAATTTTATAGAATTTGGAAGTTCAGTACTATATTCACAACAGCTTGGCACTGGACCCTATACTGAGCCAGAATGATTCAATCCACAGCTGCCTCCCTTCCTACTTCTTCAAGGAATTTAAACACAAACTCTATATGTCCATTTTTGTTACTTGAAAGTTATTGTGTGCCACTGATTGCTATATTTGTTAACTCTGTTCTGCAAAATAAAGCAATCTGTAGAACATAAAGCACAGTATTTTAAGTGAAGGCAATAGCAGCCACTATGTGTGCTGCAAATGCAGAAGAGAATATGGCAATGCAAATGCAGGAATGTAATTGTGTATAGTATTCTGATGAATGTACATTAATGACAGC
>Ga0209629_10000694_pt1 | contig 19212 bp, 15 predicted proteins | sample TergutCu122P5_FD_187286 | JGI IMG/M metagenome (GOLD analysis project Ga0209629, IMG submission 187286) | Cubitermes ugandensis P5 segment gut microbial communities from Kakamega Forest, Kenya - Cu122 P5 (SPAdes) (version 2) | ecosystem: Host-associated > Arthropoda: Insects > Digestive system...
CACCACCGCTGGATGGCACACGCCGACCAGGCCGAATGCTAAACGCTTCGTCGTACTCGTATTCTGGCAACAAGCTTTCAAGAGGGCCTCTGGCATCGCTTTTCACCGAAAACGGAGTGTGCTCCATGCTCATGTATACGTGGTCAGCTAGTTCGTTTGGCTTGCCTTGGTCGATGCTATCTATTGCCTCAAGGATTGATTCCGTGCCATTCCGCAGGTAGATACCTAATAGCGGCTCTTTGGGGCCGTACTGTTCATTCACGTAGCGATCGTGCGCATTAACTGCTTTATCGCCGATTAAATGGGCGATGATCCGCTCCTTCTGAGTCTCGAACACGGCCGAATCGCCATCCTGCCCATTGGCTATTTTCTGCAAAGTTTCTCTGGCTTTTTCATTGTCCGTGTAATCGAGAAGATATTTAGCCTCCCTCCTTATTGAATTTTGGAATTGTCGCGGGAGTTTTTCTATTGGAGCAATTCCGACATTTTCCAAATTGATGTTTCCAGACTCAATCTGCCTTCGCTTGAAATCCCGCTCAGCAATTTTCTCCATCTTTCCTTTTTGCAGCCTTGCCGACGTTAGCTTGCTTAGAAGCTCTCTGTATTTCTTGTCAGACTCCGTGAGGGTCTTCCAGCGTTGATAGGGTTTGCTGTTTTTTCCACCTGATGGCCTACGCAGATTTTTTCTATAAACGTAGTCATTGAATTCGTCTGCCGCTTTCGTGTATCGGTCATCCGCTTCTTGTACGGTTCTTTGGTATTCCTCGTCGTATTCGAGAGATTCCACCAATGAGGAATGCTCTTGCTCGATGTCCTCTTGCGAGTTTTCTTCGGCCCTCTCGGCAAGCCTAAGCTCTTGCTCTTGCGTCGTGGTTGGCTCGGATTTCTCGTCTGTCTCGATTGCCTGCCCTTGCCGCTCTTGGAATATCTCGTTTTCCGTTTCTTCTTCGACGTTCTGAATCGCCTCTTGCTGTAGTGTTGACGCCTGCCTTCGTTCATCTGCGGACCATGTTTCTTTCTCGACGGCCCCAGATTCGACCAATCCTTCGATCGTTGCCCTGCTTGGAGTTTCTGACTCCGCGAGCTTGGCCGCCGCTTCCGGATGCTCACGGACAAACTCGGCGGCACCTTCCGGCGTTAATAGCTGAGATTTACCCCACCTGGTCGCCTGGATTCCTCGACCAATCGCCTGCTTCGCCAACCCTGGAACAGAAAACGCTAATGCTTCTGACGCAAGCTGGCGGCCGCTTGGAAGCTCATACCCGTCGATGGGGGCCATGAGCACTTCGCCGATCCGCTCTTCGAGAAGTTCCGAAACAACGCTATCAATTCCACCCAGCTTAAACGCTTTGTTCAATTTAGCGACGGAGGTTCCTGGCTTGCCTAGGTAAGCTTCCAGCGTCTTGGACGATATTCCCGCCTTTCGTAGAGCACTGCCCAGCACCCTGTCGATCGGCCCGCCCATCTTCTCGGTCACACCCTCGACGGACTGCCTGTAGAATGATTTCGCTAGTGCTGGCAATAGGTTTTCGCCATCCGCCACCTTCTCGGTTGCGATGTTGCCTTGCTCGTCCTTGTAGACCCTGCTCGTCGGCATCATGCCTTCTAACGTATCTGCGGCTACCTTGCCGGACTTAACCAGTGGAAGCACCACACCGCCTTCCAGAAGCCCTATGCCAGCTTGCCTTGCGAGATTTTTGAACACAACTTTTTCAAGAGCTTTCTTGGCCGCTTCCTTTGCGACCTTCTTGCCCGCTTTGGCGGCTATTATTTCTGCCGATGCTGCGGCAGCCGGTGCTGTTCCTACCCCAGACCCCATGGCGGCAGTCAAACCAGCCGCAATAGCCATTTCAGAAGCGAATGTGGGTACGTGCGAAGTAATGTTCAAGGCTCGCCCGGCAACCGTCATGTCTCGCGCCGAATAGGCTTGGTCCTCATAGAAATCAGCAATGGTTTCGAGGTCTTCGTCGGTTGCTTTGTTTTCGGCTGCTCGATTGGCTGCCCGATAGACGGCCCACATATCCTTCATTTCTTTCACGTCGCCGGCCACTGGAAGCCGCTCTTTAAAGCCTTTCCATGACGCATCCCCCAGATATTCTCCAAAGCCAACGGGCTGTGGTGGAGTGTCGGATTCGTCAAGGGCCATCTGGTGGCGAATCCGGTTCCACCGTATACGTTGCTGCTCTGGCGAAAGCTCGCGTCCTCCTGTGTCGTTAAAATGGAGAACCGCTTGAGCTTCGTCGATACGGAGTTTTGCCGCCTCTCTATGAGTAGGCTTCACGCCGCTTTTGAATCGTTCGTATTCTGCTGCGAGCTTGCTTTTCTTTTCCGCCTCTCGCTCTGCTGGCGTCTTTTTGAACATTGCATATTCATATGCAAGATCGGCGGTCATTTGTTCGTCGTTGAACATTTCGTCTTTTTGCTTAGACGTAGGTTCATTCAGGTAGTTACTACCATGGACTGCGTTCGATGCTGCGTAAGTGAGCGTGCTCATGCTTATTCAAGACCTGCTATTTTCGCCAATCGTTCAAGCTCAGCCTTCGTTTTTTGATCCAGGTTATCCTTGGATAATCCTTTTTTTCTCGCCTCGGCCATGATCCTGCTTATACCTGCCTCTGCTTCTTTGACTTGCTTTTCACGAGCCCTGATGCCTTGGCTAGAGTAATCAAGTAGGCTTCCTCCACTTCGTTTTACTTCTTCTCTCAAAACCCTCTCTTCTAATGATGAAGGATCAAGAAGTTGCCTCATTGGATCGTTAGCGAGCGGCATATGAGCCATGACCTCAGGGAAGCCAAACAGCTCTGGATTCTCGGCGTAGATGCCTGGGGTTCCAGGTGGAGTATTTCTATACGCGGCCAGTTTACGTTCGTTTTGTAACTTGATTTCCTGCTCTTGCCTTTGAGCTTCCATCGCCGCATTTTGCTTGTCCGTCTCCTGCTTGCGGATCAGGTCGCGATATTGTGTAAAGGCACTGTATTGGCCATTGAGTATATGAACTGTTGCGTCTATCCATTCTTGGCTGCCGGGCACAAGCGGCCTTGTAGCCTGAATTTCATTGTAGTCTTTATCCCTTGTCATCACTGGCGTGCCATCTGTGTTTGTGACTGGCGCTGTCATTTTAGACACCGCATCGTCAATCGCTTTCGGATTCTTCAAGTAGTTTTCCCACAACCTGTTGTAGATTGCTTCATTAGACTCGAAGTTAAATTCGCCGGCGGACGAGCCGCCTGTTTTTTCAATGACCTCTAGCTTGTTGGTTTTGTTGTTCCTCTGAACCAGGGCTCCGTTTTTTGTGTAGGACTCTTTGCCGTATTCCGGCTGATTGGGAGGAACACGCGATTGGTTCTGTTGAACCATTCGAGCATAGTCCAGAATGAATTCACGGCGTTTGGTTTCAATATCGCCGATGAGCTTCTTTTTGTCTTCCGGAGAAAAACGCTGGTTTCCTTGGACTTGCATGATCGCATCGTCGTATCGCTTGATCGTCTTTTCTGTTTCGGTGTCGGCATATTCAATGCCAAGCCTGATATTCTGCTCAATCTCCTTTTTCTGCTTGTCCATCCGCAACGCTTCACGGTACTTCTGAACGGCCATCTGGTCGCTATACAGGTTCGGATCGCCGAAGATCGACCGAGCTTCTTTGAGCATGTTTTGAGGGTCTAAACCAAACTCTTTCATGTCGGACACTTCGAGAGCCTTGGCTGCCTGATAGTCCACGCTCTGCCGCCGCAGGTCGAAATCAAGCTTTGACTGTTCGATGGCGAATTTCTGTTGCTGCTCAAGCTTTTGGCTCTGCCAGTCAAGCTGCTGCTGAAACTGCCGATCCTGCTGGGCCTGCGACGCTATGCGGTTCATTTGGTCGGCCGCCAACTGCTGATTGAACATCTGCTGGCGTTGAGCCATCTGCTGACGTTCAACATCGCGATTGGCCATCTGGCCGAGCGCGTTCATCAGCGCTTGGTTGTTGCGGCTTGTTGCCTCAAAAATCATCAGTCCAGGTGAAGGGTTGGCCATAGCAAATTTAATCCTAGAAATTAAAGCCGATCTTAAATGGATTCAGTGCTCCCATTAACGCAGAATTCTGCTGAGACTGTGCTGCCATTCGGGCTCGCTTGTTTTCCTGAGCCTGCGTATAAAACGGCATGTACGCCTGGGTCATGTACGAGCCAAGCGACGGGCTGATTTGATCGGGCCCCCAATCCATTGCAAGTGCGTTACGTTTGTCTGTTTGGCCGGTGAAATAATCGAGCATCCCCATCTCGTCCGCCCGGTTGCCCATCATCGTTTGCATGTTGGCATCGGACTTTTCGCCCGTCGCCCATTGATTGGCGTTATAAAGGCTATTGGCCGCCATCTGCCCAAGTTGTAATCCCATGGCTCCCATGTCTTGCTGATTTCGTAACTGATCGCCAGTGTACTGGCCATGGGTATCAAGCTTGACTCGGGCCACGTCCTCCGCGAGACGACGTTGCTCGGCGTCTTGCCGTTGCTGATTGCCGGATTGCATCGACGCACCCATGATCGTGTTGCCAAGACCACGATTGGTGATATCCATTCGTTGCGACGCATCAAGTGTTTTGTATCGGTCGCTTATGTCTCGCTTTGCTTGATCGCCATAGTTGGCCACCATCCCCATGGCCTGATTGGTGCGGTCGCCATAAGCACTGTTCAAAATCTGTGCAAGCTGCTCTTGTTGATTTTTTAGATTGCCATACGAAGATTGCAATCCTTGAACGATCGAATTTGCTTGGCTACCAATATCTTGTGCCCACTGGTTTCGCTGGCTGGCGTAATCGTCACGTAAATTTCGTAGGCCGCGATAGCCATTCGCTTCGTCTCCGTACATCGTGCGCTGGACTTGATCGTCCATACGCTGCAAAGCGTCTTGTTTTTCCGCGTTACGCTTGCGATCGTTCTCGGATGCTTTAAACCAATCAGAAATCCCACCAAAAACCGAGAGAAACGGCATTAAAGCTCCAATGCCCATCATTCACCTCTCATTAAAATCCAATACTCCCCTTGCTGCCTTTCCACACGTCTTTGTCAAACAACGCACTGAAAAACGATTGCTTTTCTTTATTCGTTAGGTCTTTGACATCGACCGGCTGATTCGGCCCGATCGGAGCATTGGGGTCTGGTGTGCTGCTGCCTTTCATCTTTTCCGCGAATTTATTCACGTCGAACTGCATGTCGGCACTGACCTTGGGCAACCATGGCATGCCGCCACCGCCGTATCGTCTTCCGCCGCCTCCCTGTGCGCTTAGCAATATCTGCATGAGTGCTGCTAATTGAGCGTTGTTATTTCCAAGGGTTGCCACGGTCTTCTCCTTCTATCAAACAGGCAGTGCCTGCAAACAGGCGGTGCCTGTCCTCATTCAAGTACAAAAGCCATATTCAACGACAATGGAGACGTGGTTGAAACAGCCCCAACCTGCGTCACGTCAAAGTCGATAAGTTGTATCTCTTCGATTCGGCACGTTTCTGGGTTCATTAAATTTTGTGTTCCACTCCAACCTGAATTAACGAGTAATCCTAAGCCGCTATTCCCTGTGTACGTTCGTTTGCCGTCGATCGTCACGTTGACCATGGTTGGTGGTGAGTCAGTCGTCTTCCACGCCCTGTAGTACACCAGCCTAGCAGGTGGACGAAGCCAGCATTGCGTAGCATTCATCCATGTTCGATAGATGTTGTTCTGGACGGTCGCCTCCCAATTTCCAGAAACATTAAGGTCCATTTGAACAACCAACTCCGGCTTACCAATCCATAACGCGCGGATCGGTCCAACAAGCGGCGGACCAGCGACTCTCACTCGTCCTACCGTAGTCGACCTACCGATAGCGATTCCGTATCGAGTGTCGGTATTGTTGGCGTATCTGATCGGCGTCCACATGGGTATCCACGATGGGCTGGGACCGATGATGTATTGCTGGTCCGCTGACGGCTGTTCTTGGTATGCGTCCTTTGGGACAAGCGTCCAACGATCCTGCTTCAACAGCCGTTCGTTTAGTAAACGAACCTGTCGTGTGGCTTCATCCAGTGTTGATAGTCGTGGAATCATCATAATGGTCGGTAAACATCCAATGCTTGAAAAGTCCCAATGATTTCGTCCATTTCCCAGCCCTGAATGCTTTCCGGCGGAGCTTGGATGAGTAGGTAATGAGCGACGCCACGCACACGAGGAATGTCGATCTTGTTTCGACCAGGGCCCCACGAGCCTGTCCGAGTCGGCGTCCCTGCTCGGTATTTTTCGTATGCTGACTCTGCGTTTGGCCCGCTGAAAATCGACCAATTCACGGGACCGCTCATTTCACCCATCACCGCGACAAGCTTGTCCAACAACGAATCAAAAAGTGTCGCTCCTTCTTTAAATGGACCTAACAAAACATGGCTCGGATACGGAGATTCATCGTCCGTGCTCACTGAATCCGAAAAGAATCGAATCAACCCATCGCGTCCGGCCATGGCGAGAGAAAGCCCTGGTGCCTGCGGATTGGCGAGAGAATGTTGGCACACGGCGAATGGGTATTTCAATGCGTCTTGGTACAACACTTCCCAAAACGCATCGTTTTTGAAATCGTAATACCAGTTTTTATTTTCCCAGTTCGATGGCCCAAGAAGGATATGAACACCATACGAACTTGGGCTTGCACCCGTGTTATCCCATGCGAGCGTCGGCGTAAACTCTTCGTAAATCGCATACGATCTTAGCTCTTGCGGGATTCGATCACTGAGCTTTCGCGGCCTGCTACCACCACCAGGCTCTAGTAGGTACAACCCATTGTGCGACATAAACACCATCGCACCTTCCGGAGTCCTACACCATGCGCGAGGGCCTACAATGCCAACGTTACTGCTCACGTTGAGCATCGCGCCTCCGGCGGTCATGTCACCATAAACCACCCAGAGTTCGTTCTTGCAGCCGATGACTAAAAAATCATCCGTAAAACTGGCTAGCGCTGTAATGGGTTTGCCAATTTTGCCCGCTTCGCCCGTGGTTCCGCCGACTGCTCTACCCGGATCGTTCGGGTCGGCACCAAAATTCCAGTCGTTTGGATTCCCCGCTCTTGACATATAAAAGACATGCGGGGGATTGCCAGCGACCACAATCCGATCACGATACGTCGTAATCAATGGGCAAGGCACTGGTGCGAGCCATTTTTCGAGTCGGCCAGTCAGCGGATTGTATACCTTCATCGCAGAACGAATTTCATAATCAATTCCGGTTTCATTGACCGGCAGAAATTCGTATGCAAGGCCAATCCTATTTAAACTGGAACTGATGGTGTAAAATGAGTAACCGCCAGGCTGAATACTCCCTTTGAATCCTCGGTTCTTGATGTAGACAACATCACGGGAGATGTCCACGTTCGTGAATGGTTGCGACTTATCCTGAAAATACCGACCAGCCCCATTCGCCAAGTCATTCACAAAACCGTCGACGGAGCTTGCTTTAACAGGCCCGTAATCCGCGATCCAAAGTCGGCCGCCCCATTCCGTCGTTTCGATTGGAGTATATCGGTTGCTGAGGTAGGCGGGTCCATCGCCAGACTGGCTCATGGTAAGCCCGTCTGAATCTTCCGTGTATAGTTCTCGGTTACCGATCAGTGTCAGATACGACTTGCTCAAATCCAACGCCCGAGTCTTGAGCCGATAATCAAAATTGAACTCGTCAACTAGGGTTACGTTAGCATAATTCTGCAACTCAAATCCAACAAAGTCACCAGCGTTTGGCAAATTCACCGCAAAATTAAATTCCAAAACCAACTGGTCACTCACATACACGTAGCAGGTTTTGTTGTTTACGACCCGTACTTCCACCCATGTGGGTTGATGGCCTGGCAGTGCCCCTGAGTACGTGGGTCCAGCTACCTGTTGGTTATTTGAATTCCATTCAAATACCGACAGGTTATAGTTTAGAGAACCATTGGTTGGAATATAGAGGTTAATACGGCATGTTCCATCTAGGATTGATGACAAGTATCCTGATGAAGCTCTAAGAAGGATGCTCCATCGTGCCTGTTTGTATGGTCCTCCACTGGCGCTATGAGGCTTCATTTGTATGCCAACTCGATAGCGTTGACTGGTATCAAATTGAGCACTCGGTCGATAAATAGCGCTGGCAATCACACCAGGTGACGCATTCACACCAATGCAATGAGAACCGTCACTGTCAATAATAGCTTTCAAGTACGGACTAGAATCGAACCACGGGGGATTGCTAATGAATGAGTCTGCTGGCAGCCCGTCAAACGTATCATGAAAATTTGCTTCGTTCAATCCAGCGGCTGGTCGTACCGTGTTTAGATTTTGAGGGGAACCATAATAGATAATCTGTTCCTGCGTTGGATGTGCCTTTAACATTCCAGGTCGCGAGCCACCACGGGCGCGGGCGGTCTCTGTCCCTATTGTGCGTACATTAAGTGCGTCGATGCAGGTGTAAGGAAGTTGCGATTGAAACGCAAATGCTCGATTCAATCCACCCACAGGAAATAGGATTGATTTCGGCTTTGACATTGTTCTTCACAACCTCCATACACGACACGATCACTTCGCTACGAAATTGCAGGATTCTCCGGTTCCCTCGTTCACGTAAAGGGCATCACCGGGCCCACCATCAACGTGTTTAAACGTGCAACCAGTGGCATAGCCAGGCTCGCCATCTTTGGGGACATTTGCTCCCCACGCCATCAACACGGGGCCACCCGGACCCATGGCGAAAAACTTTCCCTCAGAATCAAAAACACCAACCGTCAAACCCGCTTGCATTGCATGTCCAGGCATTTAAAAATCTCCTGTTAAAGAATCTGTTCTCCGTTCAAATAAAGACCGGAATGACTACCATGCCTGCATGGAGTCGTTCGATAATTCGTGTCGCGATTAACCCCTAAACTCTCTGGGGCTTGTTCCAAGTCCGTGTCGATCGACGCGATCAACCGTTCGATAAAACGCTCCCACTTCGGCCCTTTACCACCGTTGTTTTTTTCTTCGGCGGCGGCCAAGCAACTCGCAAGAATGGTCGAACTATGAATCGAGCCACCTGGCGGATAAGTCGTAGCCGGGTTGAACGTGCTCATCGCTTCCGGATTAATTCTGCACCGATACTCAAGCTCATGCTCAGCGTTTGGAGTCGGGTAAAGAATTAGTTCAAATCGTTGGCCAGTCGTTCCAGTTCCTAAATTTTCTTTGGGCCGAATGGCCGCATACGCTGGCTGGCCGTAGCGAAGAATGTTTTGCATCCCGCGGATTTGCGATTCGCCAACGATTTTGATCGGCGCTCGCCAGCCATAGGGAGACGCATACGTTAGCGGCCCATCCATGGCTGCGAACACGTCCGGAAGATCGTAATTTCCGACATTTGCTACGGTCTTGATTTTTTTCACCGGCCGAAGAAAACTCCACCGATGAGCCTTTGCTTGCCCCGGCAACCGAGGTGGAGCGTAGAACTGCCGAAGTCCTTCGTTGATGCACCCATTCACATTTGCAAGCTCATCCGCTCTGAGCGATGACACGTTTTCAGTCCACCCAATAAAGTGCGAAACGTCGCGTTGCAAATCCGAGTATGTGACCGACAACGTTGACTCAGCCATGGTTCATTCCTTGCAATCAGGGGAGGGTAGGCGACAGGCACACGCTGCCGCCCACCCCAATCAGACGACAGACGGTTACGTTGCTGTGCCGCGTCCTTGAAGCAACCAAGCGACACCGTTCCACGTTAGAGAGCAGCAGTCTTTGTCCCGATACATTTTGAAGTTGGTTAAACTTACGTGCGTCGGCCGAACAATGTTGTCATTATTGGGTAGGATAACCACATACCGTTGGGTACCAGTCGTGTCGATTAATCCCACCAAAATAAAATGCTTGGCTTGAATGCCACGATGCGGATTGTTAATCGTCATAGAATAATCCGCGGCAAGCCCATTCGATACCCGCGTGTACAAGTAGGTGGTTCCACCAACCTGAATAGCCGGTGTCGAGCCCTGCGCGGGAGAAACAACCTCAACCAGGCCGCTTTGAGGACCATCGAGCACTTCGGCCATCACCATCGGAACTCCACGGTAACAGGCAAAAAAAACGGTTCCGTTGGCTGTGCAAAATTCTTCGGAAAGGACAACATTGCTGGCATTCGTCACTTCCTGAATCGTATAGGTACCCTTGATGACAGATTGGCCACCATTGGCAGTCAGCCCGCCAAGGATGATGACTTTATCTCCCGCCTTCGCATGAGTGAACGCATTAGTCATCGTTAGCGTGTTGGTTGCAGCCGTACAACTGGCGGAGCTGCCAATGCTAGAGCATACAGGCCCAACAACCGCGTCTTTGCTGGCAACATTGTTCTGTGTTTGCAGAGCAACGACCGATCCCTTGCCTGATTGACCGGTCAACACGAACGCACCAGGTGCCGCATCCGTCAAAGCCGTGAGCAACGTTTTATTTAGCTCGGTAGCCACCGGACAGAACACCTCGCAAACGCTGCCCGGCTCGTAGTATTCAACCCACTGAGGTGCGGGTGACGCCTTGACCGACCGTGCCGCAATGCCAATGAACGAATTGTTATTGGTGTTGTTCGGCAAACTGATAGTGTTATCGCGGGCGCCATACCTATCTTTAGCGGCTCCGCCCTCATCGACCAAATCACGAACCGCACAAAATCCAGAACCACTCGGAATATCCGTCGTCGCAATCAAAAGACCACGGCGAACTTTGACGTTATTTTTATCTTTCAGATACACATTCATTTTTATAAAACCTTTCTGGCAGAGCCTCAGTTAATGGATTTGGCAATCACCGCATGCCGTGATCGGTTGGTGCAGAAAAATGCGAACGTGAGATTAACCCATCCGGCATAAGCGTAGTGCGAGTTATACAAACGCTCTGGCGGTGTCTCATTAAAGACATCGCCTTTCATCACTCGCGCACCGATCACGTCGTGATTAATCAAGTAGACGGGGCAGCTTTCGTCATTGTCGAGTTCCTTCGTATAAACGATCGTGTGGCCACGGAATGTGGGCTCGTTTTCAACGGGATACAGATCCCAACCGACATCCATTCGTTGATTACGCTGCAACTTGGCAAGCTTGCCGTATGTCTCGTCGTTCACATAAACCCGATAGTTCTTATGTGACTCGTGGCGAAGTCCGTCCACCATCTCGGGAGGTGCCCATTGAAGGTGACGATACGCACGTCGCATTTTTTCAAGCAGGTCATCGTCCGAAACATCTTTGTAGGCCGCTGTCCAGTTTCGCCAACCCTCTTCTTTCACCGGATCAATGCTTCCGACGTGGGTGAAGCCTTCCGGTCGTATTCCGTAAAATCCTTCCCTCTCATCCTTGACGATCCAATACGGAATGCCGAACGGAGCTTTTTCTTCGGATGGATCAGGAATCGACCACGCCAATTTTTCGAGTAGTTTGGCCAGACTCACAATGGCGTCCCATCGTCGCGTGCGGATCACATCGACGATTTGTTTTCCGCCAGAATTCATAAATTTTTCGCGAATATCGAACGCCCAATGGGTATCCGCATAAGCCCACGGAACCTCGATCGTACCAAACATATCGGTGATGCTTACGGAGTCTTCATCAAACAACGTTGTCAATCGAGCCGCATTGTTCGATCGCAGCGCGACGGTCTCTATGTTCTTCGTTCCACCGGAAATTCGTTCTGACTCTTTTTTAAACCACTGTTTATAAACATCGAACTGAAAATCTCGCGTAATCACTTCCGTAAATTTCGCTTTTGGTGCATGGTCGAGAGTAGCCACCAAAATATCATTGATCTTGTTTACGCTAATCGGCATAACATCCTTCTTTCATTTTTACAGTTGGATCAATCGGGCCGATCAAGAATGGCCTGGACCTTTTCAGCCGCCTCGTCTCGGGAGCTTTTGACTCTCCCCAAAACGCTTCCAGGCTGGCCAACGACCGACTTGGATTGATTTTTCAATTGTTGATTGATTGTTTCTCGTGCTCGCTGATTGGCAGATTCATTGAGCTTCTTGCCATAAAGAATTTGCAGCGATTCTTTGAGCAATTCATCATCCGATGGAATGGGAAGGCCGGAATAGGCCATCAAGTTTTTTCGAGAGGACCAGTGCTTGGCGAGTGCAATACGTTCTTGAAGCTCTTTGCCTTTTTCATCCAAAGAACCAGACGCACCTTTACCGAGATACGGATGATATTCCTCGCACAGCGAGCCCAATTGACGCTCGAACCAATCCAACGCTCGTCGGTTTTGCTCGGCAGCCGCTTGTTGCTGCATCTGATGCCACTGGCTCTGAATGGCTTGGATTTGGCCCGCAAGTCCAGAGAATTGCTGAAACTGCTGGTTGTAGTGGTCGTTCATGCCCTTTAGAGTGTGAACAACCTCGTCGTATCCGCTTTCCAGAAATTCCTTCGCAAACTCGTAGCCGTTTTTCGCTTGTGGACTAGTTGGAGCCTGATGCTGCGGAACTAGTCCACTAGCAGGCTGATGCTGCGAATACTGCTGCATTGGCTGCGGGCTAGGTTGCTGAACATTCTGCGGAGCTAGTCCACCGACTTGCTGCTGCTGTGCGAACTGAGACTCTAGGAATCTGGAAGACAACAGCGTGAGCGTTCGGTCCAATGCTTCCGTGTTCGCGAATGAGGCAATATCGTCGTCGGAAAAACCAACGCCTTTGGCCATCGCCGCTACGCGAGGATCAATGACCGGGGATGAAACATCCGGTCTGGCACCGCCAGTTTGATTTGCACCGCCAGCTTGATTTGTTTGGCTTGCATCTGATGGAATTGAGACATCACCAGATACCGTATGGATACTCGATTCAGAGACATCCGGGCTTTCGACATCCGCCGTCCCAGAATCCGCTGCGATCAAAGAATCCACTACTGCTGCTGCATCGTCTGACATTTCCATTGCTCCAATAAAAATGGGGAGGCCCGGCGCTCGGCGCTGGACCTCCCAAAGCAGGAGCAACGTCATCTTTGGCTGACTTGCGGCTAGCTACTTCCGCTTCAGCTACTTTTTTGTTGGCCCAACGCCGAAGCGATGAACCTCCCAAACCTTAAAACCCTCAATAAAACGCAATAAAATTAACCATTCCGACTCTTTGCGTACTCTTTCAAAGCACTCACGGCTTGCAAAAGAATTTCACGATGCAAACGAAGTTCTTCCCGAAAACTCCGAATCACCTCGGTGTTTTCTGCCAATATCCTCGTATTTTCACGGCTTGCCTCGGCTGCCTTAGCGTCCTTTAGGTAGACTCCAATGAGTACCAGGACTAAAACGCCCATCGAGCCGTATTCAACAAACTGCGAAAATTCATCCATAAATCACCCCGTCACCCCGATGTTCCGACAAGAGCACTACGCTGTGATTCCTGTAGCTTTGATCCGGAATACAACTGCATCAATGCTGCATCATTTCCCCGTTGGCTTGTCCCTGGCCGATTGATCCGAACTTCTCTGCGCTCTGTCATAGCAGGCTTAGGCGGAGGCTCGCCGACCACGCCTGGTTGCATCGCTTGTGGCGGACCTGCCTTTATCAAGATGGATTCAAGTTCTGGCATATCAGCCAGATGGCCAAACTCATGAGCAATAGCCTCGAAATTCAGTGTGATTCCTTGCTGCATCGCCGATTGAATGTTTGGCCCATAAACCTGGTTGATAAATGCCATGATCGTCTGCAACTGTTGCTGTGGCGTTTTTTCACGCATCGAATACGGATTGATCGAAAAATTGTAATCCAAAAATTCACCCTTGCGATTTTCACTGCTCCAAACAAACTCTTGTCCAATCCCCAAATCTTCGTACCCCGGAATCGTGCGAACCAACGGGATTTCAACGAGCGGATCGTTCCATAAAAATAACCCAATCGCCTCGCAGCACTGGCGCGTAAATTCGACGGTCAATGCCTGCATGTCCTGCACCTGCGTCGATGCACTGTCATGAAGCAATTTTTCTTGACCTACGGTTTCCGCTTGTACGCTAAGTCCACCAAGCGAATAAAGATTGCCCGCCAACGTCGAGTAAAGGTTTCGAGTCTCGATATTAAACGCCAGCATCATATTATCGACGCCGCGAGTTCTGATCTGCTTGAACCCAGCCGGATCATCGCATTTGACTGCTTCGCCATTTTTAGCATTGATGATTCTTAGTGCGTCTTCTGCTGCTGACGAGTTGTACGTGAACACTTCTTTTGAATGGATGGCGTCTTGAGCGTTCTTGACAAATAACTTATTGCACAACTCGTGCAACGGCATCATCAAGAGTACGGGCGAGTTCGGAACGGGATTATTCGGGATATCCACGAAACCCAACCTGTGATACGGCCCACGCTGCGGACCATTCCATTCTGCGATCCGGAGCGGAGGCCACACATTCCCCGACGATGGAATCGTAATGACCAACTGCTTGGCTGGCAGATATATGTCCATCAATTCAATGGTATCTTGAAACTCATCGGCCAGATTCAGCTGGCCGGCACCGATGGACTCGGCCCGCTCTATCCCATCCTGCTGAGTCGTCGATCGGTCAGCACTTAATTTTTTCTTGGCCTGTTCGTCATAACTCGACTTCATCAGCCCGTCATACAAAACTCGGTACTTATCACCAACAAACGATGGATTCTCACCGGACACCATGTCGGTGATGTAATTATCCAGGTCAACAGGTCGCGCGAATGTGCTGTACCCTGTAAACTCCGAGCCATACAACTGAGCCGAGCTGGTTTCGTGTAAGCCAATCTTGCAAACGCCTTGACAAAATAGTGCATCCAACACGCAACGCCGAAGTGTTTTCTCGAACTGGATTTTTTTGATTGCTTGGTTGATCGCCAATTCCAAGTCCCACGCCGAACTTTTGAGTCGCGTGTGCGGCGTCGATACCAACACTTTCGGCGACTGTGCGGCGAGTTGCCGAATCAGGATATTGACCTGCAAAGCCAGCATGTTGACCGGAGCATCGTCCTTGCTCGACGAATCGCCATAATTCGATCCCGCGTACATCTTGATCGCTCGGTTGCGATGCGCACGGAAGTACCCCAACTTCCGTTGCGAGTAGTCAATCGCCTGTCTCAATTTGTGGAGCGTTCGCTCGTTCATTTTCGTTCTTTACGCCGTCTGCTTGTCTAACTCACGATAAATGTGGTCGATCATCTCGTGAGAATGCTCCGAGCCATCATCAAAAATCCTCAGCACTTTCGTTCGTTTCTGGTACTGAGCCAGATGCCGACCTGCGAATGAATTCACGGGTATCTCGGCCTTGGGTTTCGCTTGCTCCACTGACCGCTCACGAAGTCCCATCCATAACAACGCATCGGAAATCACGCGGTCGGCATGGTTTTCACCAGCACCAGACGGATCGGGGTCGGTGTTGGCTCGCGAATGCTTGATTGAGTTATCACTGCAATACACGTATTGCCGACATTCACGAATAGCTACATCCGATCGGTTGATAAATTCTTCGCTTACCAGCGCTCGGTTGTATTCACTCAGCAAGAGCCGCTTATTTTCTACAGTGGAGTGCCAGCCCGGCAGATTGCCTTTTTCCTTGCGTCGATAAAAATTCTTACCGCCCAAGTCCAAGTAGCGTTTTCTGAGCATCGTCCCTGGCCCGTTGTCTTCCCAAATGACGTAGGCTTCCTTACCGCCACACGAAAAGAATCTGGCCAACGTCAAAACAAACGCGGCCAATGCTGCCGGGTCCACATGAGGTGATGCCCATTCACCAACTTTTTCACGTGTTTTGTAGTCGCCGATCGACACCGCGGCGTTGTTACGTCCGGTGCCCATGCTCGGATCGACCGCAATCACATACTCTCGATCGCTCGGAGGCCGACCGTCTTCATCCAGGGGCAACCACAACTTCAAAACACCACTTTCGGTCGTATTTCCTTCAGAAACACGATTAAATCCAGTAGGCTGGCAACTGGCCGAATCGTAAACGAGGAACCCCCGTGTAAATGGATTGCGAACGTGAGCCGATGCTTTCGTCAGGCCCGCTGCATCGAAAAATTGAAAATCAGAACCGAGGAAATCAATGTCCAATTCCTGAGCGATCGCCTTGGGGTGGACTGCCCGAGTGACCTGCTCATCGTACCACGGGCTACGGGGCTTACCCGAGCCATCGTAATACAGGCCAAGCGATTTGAGCGGATGCAACGACCAGTGGATTTGAAGAATCTGGCCCCATTTGTTTGCCGAACCGTCCCAGCAAATTTCGCTGAACGCATTACCGACGCCTTTAGGTGTGCTGTTAGCGATCCGGCATGGCGTTGCGTCTTGTGTCGCCATGAGCATGCTGTTGCCATCGGGGACCGATGCAAACTCGTCGAGCAAAATCGCCGTCCGTCGTCCACCACGCCCAGCATCACTCGCTGTACTGCCCCCGTCGATCGACGAGCCGTTGTCCAAATTGCCAATGTGCAGGTGCGTTCGATCGTAAGCAGGAACAAGGAACGGCGGTAAATGTTCCAAGCAGTAATCTAGCTTCCAAAACAGTGAGTCGGGATCGGATGTTTTATCAACCGTATCCTCGGTCCGACTCAAACACAAAAACGATTGAAGGTCGTGAAACAACCAATGCCATAGGAACACGTACAGGCACATCCAACTAGCACCCATGTCGCGTGATTTGCGAACGGCTAAGTCGTAACGACCAATAGCCGCTTGGATTTCTAAGATCGCTTGTTCTTGAAATGGCCAAGGAATAAATGGTTTTTTCGGATAACTCCGATGTTTCCTGTCTTTCCCAACCCGATTACGTTCTTGGGCCGGATCGTAAGTCCAACCAAATGTAGACAGGAAAAATAAAATATCCCTGCTGCACATGATCCAAATTTCGCGTGCGTCCTCTCGGCTCGCACAACCCATCTGGATCATTTTTTTGCGAAAGCGTAGGTTCGCCGCAAAGTCCTTGGGGACCATGTGATTAAACGGGCATTCGCTCAACGGCGAATCCCACTCAGTGACTTTCAGCAGCAATGGCTTCTTGGCTAGCACGTTCGACTCTCTCGCAAAGCTTTATCACTCGACGACCATCATCACTCATTCGGTTTTCACGTTCGGCCGCGTTCTTGTCTGCGCGAAAGTATTTCGGGTAAATATCTTTCCAAAATTCCTCCCGCCTATACTCAGGTTGATAGTGGCACCACAGGTTCCATGCCGCCTCACCGGGACACGTCTCTAGATTGGGTGATGGGTTTCGGATGTTAGTCGCGACCCAGGTCGCTGCCTCGGTCATGTTGCATGTACGGTCCTTCAAAACCTCCGGGCATTCGTCTTCAATGGAGCCCGAATCAGATACGGGGACGGCGACAGAGCCGGACGCCTCGAACGCATCCGCTGGAACTCCCTTTTCCCCATGCCCGCCTACCATCGCGAATGCTTTGCCCCACGCATCCCAACTATCGTCCCCTTGGCGTTTGTACCCCTCACGAATCCTCATGAACTGCTCCCAGCAGCCATTCGCGAGGCACCAAGCTTTCATTTCTTTTTTCTGCACGGCCCACTCATACCACACGCCACAGGCGGTTTCAAGAACAAAATTTCCATAACCTCTTCTTGTATCAAGGGTTATACATGGACATATCGGGACTATAGTCACCTAGAATGGACACGATGGGACACCAGCGGACAATTTTTCGTTCAATACCACATCGCGTTACACACGGCCCAAATCCGAAAAACGAGACCCACGTAAAAACGCATTTAGACGGCCTACAAGCGATCGAAACGCATCGTCGGCTATCAGTACACCACCCACACGCTAGAAATCGCTCCTGCGCACGGAAAACGCTCCACACGAGTGCTTTGAAGGCCATGTCGGGACCGTCCAGAAGCTGTCAATCAGCAAAACTCCAAAAAACGAAAAATCGGAGACCAGGAATAATTGATTGGGGGAATGAAAAATTGACTGGGGGGCGTGGGGCATTTTTCGGATCGGCATGAAATTTGACGCTGATACTCGGACAAACAGAGACAAACGCGGACAGCGTGGATCGGTTCGCCCACAATATCGCGACATTAACTCGCTTGTGTTGCGTCGCTACGAATCGGCTCTTGCTTAAGCAAATGCGAACCCGAAAGCGGGCCAGGGGATCGAGATATAAGCGTTCTACGGCCGATTTAAAAACCACGTAACCGAAATCAATTAAATGAATTACGATCCAATGCCACGAACATAAACACCCATTGGCACCGTGCGACCGCATCATGCCAAACGTCAAAATACTATGTTCAATAGAAACCGATTTCACCAGTCAGCCCGCGCGAATTTCCCAACATGCCGCCCTCGCTAAATATCCTTCCCATCCTACAGCCTGCCCCCTTGTGAGACCTTCGAGACCTCGAAAAAAAGGTCTCACGCCGTAACCCCTTATCACATAAGGGCTAGAGAGACCTTCGAGACCTTGAGACCTTTCCCGCCGTCGTGCTATATATAAAAAGTAAAAATGAGTGACATATATAATGGCACCTTTTCTGGCTTTTTCTTATGTAGGTATAAAAGGTCTCATAGGTATCATAGGTTACTTAATGTTACTAAAAATAAAGACTTACAACGTGAGACCTTTTAAGACCTTTGAGACCTTCAACGATGATTTTAGGATGGAATGCCAATTGTTTAATGATTGGCCTGGGTATTGGGCTGATGCTGCAGGGTGACATATCCTGTGGCACTGTTTGCGTGAGGCTCGGCGAACCTGTGAGACCTTTGAGACCTTTTTGGCTGCCGTCCCCGGATATAAGTAAGCTCCTTCCGTTCGATTGATGAAGAGATATGGCCGATCTAGGCCGCGTTAAAACGATTGGGGGAAAACGGCTTCAGAAACTCCGCCATGGCGGAATGAAAAAATATCAATTTCATTGGGGTTTTTATCGTTTTTTGCTTGATTTCTGACGATATCATGAGTATAATAAAGTCGTTGAGCAAGTAAGCTCGACACTAACCTAGGCCGGTCGCAATGACTAGCCGTAACTGCCCAGGTGGGCGGAGAGATAAAACAATGATCGAGCAAGAAACCCCAATACGTATCTATGTGGCATCTTTGGCCGACTATAACTCTGGCCGTTTACATGGCCGATGGATCGACGCGACAAAAGGCTCTAAAGCAGTAAAAAAAGCCATCGCGAAGATGCTGAAAGATTCGCCCGAGCCCGGCGCTGAAGAATGGGCGATACACGATTTTGAAGGGTTTGGCAGCGTTAGATTGTCGGAATATGAGGATATTGAAACC
>Ga0209629_10000699_pt1 | contig 19183 bp, 13 predicted proteins | sample TergutCu122P5_FD_187286 | JGI IMG/M metagenome (GOLD analysis project Ga0209629, IMG submission 187286) | Cubitermes ugandensis P5 segment gut microbial communities from Kakamega Forest, Kenya - Cu122 P5 (SPAdes) (version 2) | ecosystem: Host-associated > Arthropoda: Insects > Digestive system...
CATGCTTTTTTCTGCTTGTTCGCCGGAAGGAGCCATCAAAGTCTCGGTATAATCCAGCGAAATGTTGTCAAAGAGTAGAGTCGCTAAAATAGGGTGCGAAGTACGTATAAACGATTCGCTGCAGCAGGTGCATTCCTGCAGGTGCAGCCAAATGATCGGGAGGCGTGATTTCTTTTGCAGCGCATCTACTACCTGAGCAACACCGGAGGCTTCCAAGCCCATCATTGCGGCAATAGCGGTGCAAAATTTCAGAAAATCACGACGAGAAACGCCTTTTCTCAGGCTTTCCTCGTAAACAGTTAATTGTTCGTGTTTTGTCATAACTTATAAATTTTAAGTATTTAATATTTATTATATTTCATAACTATTGTTAAGTTAATTCTATAATGCCGTCATTGCGAGCCGTTAGGCGAAGCAATCCAGCATATTGCATATCAATGGATTGCTTCGGGCTTCGCCCTCGCAATGACGATGCGCCAAATTTGAGTTAACATAACACTATATTGCTTTTGAATAAGGTAATGACTTTATGTAATCTTCCATAAATTGCCAATCGGGAGTGCCGTTTGGCGTTATTGGAAGCTTTATTTTCGACTGTTGCATTTCTTCTTTATCCCATTTACGCCCATAATTGAACCGATATTTTTCTTTGTAAATTAGTGTACATAAGAACATTGCAATATATGTATTGAGTTTAAATTTTGGATATAAACCATTTACATCGTCTGTTGCCCAATAGGATTCTGTTTGATAATATGCCTCTGCGATTGAGCCATTATAACTTACCGTAATTGTATTCCCAATATGCAAATGCTTGTCATTAGAAATTTTTGCCGTAACTCCATTGTTAGAATCAGTCGCACCAATATAATTTATAGTGCCTTCAATTTGATCTTCTTTTGTCAGCCGTTTTCCTTTTTTTATTTCAAAAATTTCATCATATCTAAACCATTTCCAATTTTCGGTATTTAAAGAACACTTTTTATTAGAAAATGGTGTTAATTCAAAAATTATACTTAGGTCGTTATTATGCAATAATCGAAACGCTGCATAATCTTTCATTTTCTTGATAAAATCATTATCGCAAAGCTTCGAATAATCCGTTTCCATATACGCCTCGGCACACCATTCATCTTCCCCTTTTACCTCTTGTTTTACAGATAACCCTGCAATTTCATCAAAATTAATGTAAGCATTTTTCCATCGTTTTCTAATGTCATTCCATTTCCCACGAGCATCAATGCGCCCTTTTTGTTTTCTTTTTTCAAAGCCATCATCTTTGAAATAGCCAAACCAAGTTTTACGTTCTTCATGTTTTTTATTCGCCTCAAAAACCATTATACAGGTAACGACACTTGAATGTGGATTAAACAGTTCGTCGGGCATCGAAAGAACGGATTTTAAATGGTGCTTGTCCAAAATTCGTTTTTTTACGGCAATCAATTCTTTTTCGTTTTTAATTGCGCAACTCATTTGCACAATAGCCACAACTGTACCATTTTGAGCTGAAACCATATTCAGTGCGTGTTCGATAAACAACATTTGTCCTGCCGTACCCACATCATAAGGCGGATTCAAAAATGCAACCGTTGGCTTATGACTATCCACTATCATATTAGACAAAGCAAAACAATCACCGCAATAAATATTCGATTTCCCATCGCCTCGCATCATCATATTGGAACAGGTATAAGTGAACATCGAAGGGCGAAGTTCTATGCCTACTAACTGTTTGTTTTTTATTTGTTGTTTCTTGTCTTCATCGTTTCCTGCCAATTCAAACATCCGTTTCATTCCTGCAATCAAGAAGCCTCCCGTACCACAACAAGGGTCGTAAATAACATCGTTGGAATTTACATTTGCCAAATCGCAAAATAAATCGGTAATATGTGCAGGCGTAAGCACTAATCCTTGACTTTGTTCGCTGCCCGCATAACGGATAAATTCGGTATAAAAACGTCCCAAAACATCAAAACCGCTTTGTTCCATATCCATAAGCGGATATACATTTCGGTGCAGATAGTCTATCATACCTTTGGCAACTTCTACCGATTGCTCATGTTCTTTTTTCTTTTTGTGCTTAATGGTTCTTTGCTTAAAAAGCGGCTCGTTGAGAATTTTACTGTATTCGCCAATCATTGCGCTTTGGTTGAATGTATTATTGCCTGACAGCACGCTTTCAATAGCAGACAGCATCGCCTTTCCTAAGCTCTCGGAAGTTGGATAGGTTTTGTAACTGATGCGAAACGGTTCATGCAAAAGAGACAGCAAAATAGCGCTTACCATCGTACAGCGAGTCATTTCGGTAATAGAATACGCCTGATATTCTTCATTCAGAAAAATAGCTTTCTGAATAATATCCACATTTCGCAGGTTATCGGCAAACTGCTCGTTGTTAAACAGTTTAAGGTAATTATTGATTGAAAGGAGTTTTTTATCTTCTATACTTTCGGTAAATTCAGTTTCGCCTTTTTTCCAGACAAATTGCGACACAAGCAATTCCTGCTCGGTTTGTCCGCTTACGGCTATAGCTACAATACTAAATTCGGTCGAAAGCGCTTTTGCATAGTGCAACACACCATCGACAGCATAATCTTTAGGATTGTTGAGGCTCCCGCTTCGGTGACTGGAAACATTGGCTTTGCACTCAATCACGAGCAGATAATCTATATTTCCTGATGGAAAAGAGATAACAAATTCGGGTTTTCCAATGCCTTTTCCACTTTTTGAGGCAGATTGCAGCAAGTCAATCACCCGTTTATTATACGATTTTTGTTCTTCAAACTTAACGCTTTTGAACAATGGATCGTTTTTAAAGTGATTCCTTACAATGTCTTCGGTTATTCTCTCATTTACCATGTTCTGCCCTGTTTAATTTATATACAAATATAGTTGAATTTTCCGGATTGCTTCACTCCGTTCGCAATGACGGGTTTTCAACAAATTCTCGGCAACTGATCTCCCGCCAACATCGTAACAATCCGGTGATTCCCGTAAATTGTTTTCAGTTTAACTAAAGCCTTGCCTTGTGCAGACACCCGTCCGATACGCTTTGCATTTTTCCCCTCCGTAAACCGATGAAAGATTGAAAGGGCTTGTTTAGCATATTCTTCCGGTAATATCAATAACACGATTCCTTCATTTGCAATAAATAAAGGATCGATTCCCAAGATTTCCGAAGCTACCTGGACCGGTTGTGGAACCGGAAGCGAGGCTTCCTCTAATTCTATTTCTACTTTTGCCGAACGGGCAATTTCATTCAATGTAGTGCCTACTCCGCCCCGCGTAGGGTCGCGTACGACATGCACATCGTTAATTTCATGAACCAATTGCGAACACATTTTATTCAAAGCCACTGTGTCACTTTTCAGTTCTGTTTCAAACCCTAAACTTTCTCTTGCCGATAAAACGGCAATTCCATGAACACCGATATTCCCTGAACAAATAATCGCATCGCCGGGTTGCGCTTTTGAAGGCGAAATATCAACCCCGGCAGGAACAATTCCGATTCCGGTGGTATTAATATAAATTTTATCGCATTTGCCATGTTCCACCACTTTTGTGTCGCCGGCGATAATCCGGATGCCTGCTTTTTCGGCTGCTATTTGCATGGAAGTTATGATACACTTTAAATCGGCAATCGGAAAACCTTCTTCCAAAATAAACCCCACAGTCAGATATTTCGGCTCTGCGCCGCAACAGGCTAAATCGTTAACCGTTCCGTTAATCGCCAAATCGCCGATATTTCCTCCGGGGAAGAAAACCGGATCGACGACAAATGAATCTGTCGAACAGGCGATTCGGCCGGCTTCGACCGGAAAAACGCATCCGTCGTGATTCTGCTCCAAAAGCGGATTCTTGAATGCCGGATAAAAGACGTTGTTGATCAGTTGATGCGATAAGCGTCCTCCGCTCCCATGTCCAAGCAGGATACGGTCTGAATCCATGATCGAAACAGGACAAGTCAGTTCCATTACCTATTGGTTTGATAATTATAATAAGCAGCACATACACCTTCTTCCGAAACCATCGAGGCTCCCAACGGATGATCGGGTTTACAGATCGTTCCAAAACACGAGCAATCCGAAACCTGACGATTTCCTTTCATTATTTCTCCGGCAATACACCGTATAACTTCATTCTTTGTTTGTGATGAAAAATCGCCGTTAACCGGAAATTTGATTGCAGCATCAAAGGTAGCATATTTTTTTCGTAATGCAAAACCTCCGTCGAGAATGTTTCCGATGCCCCGCCATTTCTGTTTAACCGGTTCAAGAAATGTTTCCATCAGAAGTTTCGCTTTCTCATTTCCGGCTTCATGAACGGCTCTTTTGTAGGCATTTTCGAGTTTTCCATCGCCGGCTTCCAATTGATGAATACATTTATATATTCCGTACAGTAAATCCGCCGGCTCAAAACCGGTGACAACAATCGGCTTATGATATTTCTCTGCTAACCGGTGATAGGCTTCATTGCCTGTAATAGCGCAAACATGACCGGCTGCCAAAAAACCGTCCACCTTGTTGTCGGGCTGACTCAGTATTATTTCGATGCCGGGAGGAACTGCAAAAAACGAGCAAAGCAGCGAAAAGTTTTTCAAGCCTCTTCTTATCGCTTCTTTAATCGCCATCAAATGAACGGGAATCGTGGTTTCGAAACCTATTGCGAAGAAAACAACTTCCTTTTCGGGATTAGCAACGGCAAGTTTCACTGCATCCAATGACGAATAAAGTATGCGGACGTCGGCGCCTTGCGCTTTTGCCTGTAACAAATCGATGCCGCTTCCCGGAACGCGCATCATATCGCCGAAAGATGTAAAAATCACACGAGGATTTTGAGCGATTGCGATTGCATGGTCGATCATTTCTTCAGGCGTTACGCACACCGGACAACCGGGTCCGTGCAGTAAGCGAATAGTCGGTGGAAGCATTTCCTCTATCCGGTTGCGGGCGATTGCATGCGTCTGTCCTCCACAGATTTCCATAATGTTCCATGAATGAATCGTTTCTTTTTGGATTGCGCGAACCAGCGTTTGAATACGATCTTTGTCCCGATAATCATCCAAATATTGCATCGTCAGGAATCATTTTCAATGGATTGGGCAAGCGTTTCAAAGTCGGCTAATGTATCTTCCGCCTCCTTTTCATCGATTTTAGTAATAGCCATCCCGGCATGCGCAAGGATAAAATCGCCTAACCTGACATCTAACCATTGTACGCAGATAGATTTAATTATACCTCCAAAATCAACTTTCGCCATTTTCAATTCGGGAACAGAGTCGTTGATACTCAATATTTTCCCCGGAACAGCTAAGCACATTGTACAAAAATATTTTTAAATAATATTCGTCAAATGTATAAAATATTTTTAAATAATAATGGTTTTAAGACATTAAATTTCATTTAGGATTCGAACAATATCCTCCTCTGTAATTTTTAGAAAATCTTTTTCCAAAGGCGTAATGAATACGCCGCCTAAATCGACTGCTGCGGGACTTATCAGCAGATTGGCATCGCCTTTCGCATTGTAACACGACGGACGATGTTTTTTTCTCGGAAAAATACAAACCACCCATCGATCAGACTCGTACCAAGTCAGAATATTCATCATCGGCTCTGTATCATTAGGTTGCAATGGCAAAGAAAGATAGATTTGTCGGAAATGTTCGATTATTTCTTCTTTATCATTCGATTCAATATTGATTGATTGATACTCATCCCGGTTCTTTTCGATGGGAAGAAAACCCTTGTTCCCTGCTTGGAAATGAAAATGGTCGGGGGCAGAAGCACCGCATTTCGGACCATTGTAAAAGACAATGAAATCATCCAATTGTTTTGTTAAATCAAGCATGTCGCCGAACCGGGAAGCAATGTGTTGAGGAGTGTGCTTCACCGTCGGTATAGTTAAATGTCGCTGAAAAATTGGATATGGATTAACCAATATTGTATATTTATTCTTAAAAGTAATGCCCTTTTGTTCCGGGGGAAGATGGTTGCTGCAAAGAAAACACTTACGATCCCGGATGGATTGAACGTCCACCCTCGCAGCCGAAGATAGGATTCGCGCCGGATTGAATTGTATTTTATATTCCCGACCTTTAACCGGTAATGTTTTTATTTTTACCTGTTTTAAATCGTCGTAATTATTCTTTGCTAAATCCCATCCGTTTAATTGTTCTTCAAATAATAGATTTAATTTATTTACAAGCATCGTTTTCATTATTAAAGCATTTTTTCCAATTAATCGATTGGAATATCAACCATCGTCGGAGAAATTTTCGACTAAAACTTCGCGGTAGGCGTTAAATATTTTTGATTTGGAAATAAATCCGAGGTATCTCCCTTTTTCGTCGATCACCGGAAGATTCCAGGCTCCGGTCTCATCAAAAATTCGCATGATTTTCTCCATAGGCATTTGAATATTGATTTTGGCAGGCGGCGAAATCATAAATTTCTCCACTTTGAATCGATCGTATAATTCGGGGCGGAACATGATGTTTCGAATATCATCCAATAAAACAATTCCGCGCAGGATATTTCCATCATCCGTTACGGCAAAAATGTTACGTCGAGAATTAGCAACAATTTTCACAACATCGCCTAAAGTCATCTGAGGATGAACAACTTTGATGTCGTCTTCAATAACCGATTGAATATTCAAAAGCGTCAGTACGGCTTTGTCTTTATGATGTGTCATTAATTCGCCTTTTTGGGCCAAACGTATGGAATACAGGCTGTATCGTTCGAAACTTAAGATAGTGATGTAGGCGCTGATGGTAACAATCATTAAAGGCAAGAAGAGATCATAACCGCCGGTTAACTCGGCAATCAAGAAGACTGCCGTTAGAGGGGAGTGCATGACGGCAGCCATCATGCCTGCCATACCCATTAATGCATAATTATCATGTGGAAGATGAAGTCCGGGAATAACTTGTTCAAAGGAATTTGAAAACACAAATCCGATAATCGATCCTAAGAATAACGAAGGGGCAAAAATTCCCCCGCACCCTCCTCCTCCGTTCGTGGCAGTGGTTGCAAATACTTTCGTGAAAAAAACCAAAGTCATAAAAAGGATGGGGCCCCAAAAATTATTTTGCAAACCATAAAAGATACTCCCATCCAAGAGGTTATCATAGTGTTTGTTAATCAGTTCGGCAATGGTGTCGTAGCCTTCTCCGTACAGAGGAGGGAAAAGGAAGATAAGCGCGCTTAATACAACAGCTCCGATCATGAATTTATACCGAAAATGTGTCAAACGGCGAAAGATTCCTTCCATCCATATCGTTACGCGAGTGAAATACAATGCAGCCAATCCGCAAACGATTCCGAGAAGAAATACATAAGGAATACGTTGAACAATGAACGGGTCTACCTGATCAAATTTAAACATCGCCTCCATGCCGGTTAGGATATAGGAAACGGTAGCGGCTGTGACAGAAGAGATAAGTAAAGGAAGTACAGATAAGGTAGTCAAATCGAGCATTAAAACTTCGATCGTGAAAAGCAGTCCGGCAATCGGAGCTTTGAAAATTCCGGAAATAGCGCCGGCAGCGCCGCATCCGATTAACAACATCAATGTTTTTTGTTCCATCTTGAACAAGCGTCCTAAATTCGATCCGATGGCCGAACCTGTCAATACGATTGGAGCTTCCGCTCCTACCGAACCTCCAAATCCAATGGTGATGGAGGCGGCTACCAGCGAAGACCACATATTATGCCGCTTTATCCGGCTTTTTCGTTGAGAAATGGCATAAAGAATTTTTGTCACCCCATGACCAATATCGTCTTTGACCACATATTTTACAAACAAGCCGGCAATAAGAATTCCTACGACCGGATAAATCAAATAGAAATAATTGGCTTTAGCTACATCAATATGAGCGGTAAGGATGTGTTGAATCCAATGAATGGTTTCTTTCAACAAAAAGGCGGCTAATGAAGTGCATATCCCGATCAAAAAACTCAATATCAAGATAAAATATCGCTCACGAATATGTTTTTCCCTCCACAGTAAAACCGAATTAAACCATTTTGTTGTCATCTCAAATCCCTTTACCGGTTAAAATTGTTTGGAATGTATAGATAATAATTTTAAGATCCAACATTAAAGACATGTTTTCATAATACAAAATATCGTATTTCATACGTTCAATCATTTCATCAGCATTGCGAGCATAGCCGAATTTAACCATTCCCAACGATGTGATTCCGGGGCGTACATTATGGAGAAGGTAAAAATAAGGCGCTTTTTTCACAATTTGGTCAATATAATATTTTCTCTCCGGCCGAGGGCCTACAATCGACATATCCCCTTTTAAAACGTTCCAAAATTGAGGAAGTTCATCCAAACGGTATTTTCGCATGGTTTGGCCGAGTGGAGTCACTCGTTCGTCGCTTTCTGACGAAAGAGCCGGTCCGTCTTTTTCGGCATCCTTCAGCATGGTTCGGAATTTATACATAATAAACGGTTTACCTAAATAACCAATCCTCTCTTGTTTGATGAATATAGGACCTTCTGAATCTCGTTTGACACGAAACATTAAATAGATGTAAATCGGGGACAAAAATACTAAAAGAAAAAGAGAGATGAGTTTATCGAGGGTCAATTTTATGTTTTTTTCACCTTCCGAAAAATTATGATTGGTGACATCAAACAATGGAAAGCCTTTTATTGTCTTTACTTTAATACTTCCGGTCAACAATCGGGCATGGCTGATGGGCAGTTTAAGGGGCAATTGATATTGATACAAGGAATATAATAATTCGGGTAAGTCGTCGTCCGATTCGCCGACTACAATCAATTCTTCCGTATTCAAATTGCGGATAAGGGTTCCCAAATTATCTACATCGCCCAAAATGAATTGATTGTCGATTACCGGCGGAGAAGATGTTTGATTAAGACGTATAAATCCTTGAATATTGTAGACAGACATTGCAGAGGGGTTGTTCAATAATTCTTGGATTTGTCGCGCTTTCTCACCGGTTCCGAGGATTAATGCACGGATGGTCCATTCACGATTCCTGATTTTTCGTACAGTCGAGAGAGTAATGATTGCTCGGAAAGAATATGTAAATCCAAAAGTAAAAAGGAAAAGATAGGATAATTGTTCGTAATAAACACGAATCGAATCGGGTAATATTTTCAAAAGAAGCGCAAAAAAGATAATGACGGTTCCCATCATCGTTGTTCCTATGGTAGTGAAAAATTCCGATAGTCTCGACTTATCAAATTGTTTATTATAATATCCCGAATAATAATGAAGAACAAGCCATCCGCCCGAAATGATGATTTGTCCCAAGATCACATTTTTGTAAAGCAAAAAACTGCTCAGTGAACTGAATCCGTCCAATCGGGCTATCTCATAATACCGGACTATATTAAATGCAAGCCACGCCAAATTGGCAGCGGCATAATCGGCGAATATATATTTGAATACCGGTGATCTTTTCCCCATGATCTTTATTCACGGATAATTTTTATTACTCCGTTCTTTTCCAAGCGGATAATACTCGAAGGCTTGGATTTATGTATTTCATCTCTTCTGTAATGAACCACATAATCTACTAAACGTAAAATGTCGGGATTTATTTCAGCAAAATTGGAAGGCGAGGGTTCTCCGCTGAAGTTAGCGGACGTCGAAACAATCGGTTTGCCGAATTGACGACAAAGTAGTTGGGAAAAGGTTTCTTTAGTAATTCGTATACCAATGGTTCCATCGGGCGCTATCAGATTTGCAGCCAAATTTTTAGCGCCGGAATAAATAATAGTCAAGGGCTTATTCGAACTTTCAATCAGATTGAAGGCTATTTCCGGTAAATCTTCGACATAATTATCTAAGCGAACTGAAGAATCGATCAAGATCAGCATCGATTTTGAATCCGACCGTTGCTTGATTTCATAAATGCGTTTCACGGATTCTTCTCGGGTCGCGTCACATCCGAGTCCCCAAATCGTATCGGTAGGATAGAGAATGACTCCTCCTTGCCGAAGTACCTCACAGGCTTTTTTAATATCTTCGTTCATAAAATTTTACAAATGAATATGGTAAATATTCATTTGCAAAATTAGTTATTTCCCGGAATAAATCAATATCCCGGATTCCGGGCGAAATATTGAAAATATAAAATAGGGAACAAGCCTGCAATAAAAAACAATCTTCGAGAACAATTCGAGAACAATTCGAGAACAGCTCGAAATAATACTATTTCAGGTACGGTTTAGTAATAATGTTGTTATATCCAAGCGTCCCGCTTCGCCGGATTAAAGGCAAGCGTCCTCGCTTACAACATATCTATCAATGCCGGAGTCTTGCTTGATATTCAGGTAATTACACAATTTAACCTGACGGCTATGGCGTGAATGCTACGCCGATACTCTCTATTAACTCTGTCGAAGGCTGAATGTTAACATTTTTGGGTGCAATACGATTTTAACATTATTAATTTAAGCAAATATTATGTGCAGAGTTCCTACTTTTCCGTTTTTTCTTCATTTATCGATTTAGCACCCGAAAATACTACCATCAAACAAAACAGGAATAAAGTGTATGAAATGTCATCCATTTTTTTTTCAAAAGTCTTTTTGATAATAATTTGAAAGAAAATAATTTTTCCTTGTATAACAAATCATTTCCTATTGATAATCAACAATATTTTGAATCGAAAGATACATTATCGAAAAAACTTATTCGTATTATCCCCCATACCGATATTAATAGAGAAAAGACATTTTTTACCGACAAGGAGATATTGGGAATCATCGGCGTATCCCATAAGGGAATTGATTCAGATATTTATTTTATGACCGATTCTTTTTTGGTTGACATGTATGGTAATATTGACAAAATCGACTTGATATACTTTGTCGGAAAATATGCGAACAATCGCGCAGGCGATATGTTACCTGTAAATTATGAACCAACTCTATAACCTTACAAAAGCATCATGCAACAAAAAAGTTGTATGTGTAACCGGATTCGGATAAAATTATCCGGAATTTATTTGCATTTTATAAAAATATTGCTTTTCTTTGCATTCTCTTACGATAATGTCTGCAATTTAAACGGACCTCTGATTGTAAGAATGTAGAAAAGATAAACCGGGAAAGGATTCCGGGAACTCCCTCCGGAAAAGAGTTTTTTATTTCTCTTTTCCTCTATATTCTTTTAGAGAAACTTCTCTTTTATCCCCTTGCAATAAAAATATACGTGATTATGTCCGGGTGAAAACAAATTTTTCCCATTACGAAAAATCGTTTTTTTATTGTCATTTTCGGTAAATGACGTCTATCTTCAAAAAAGAAGACGGGGGTCTTTGAAAAAGAAGACGAGGGTCTTTGGAAAAGATGACGGAGGTCATTAGAAAAGATGTCGAGCGTAGGTGGAAAATGATTCAATCGGAAGCGGAAAATTCGGCAACCTCCGCCGGAAAAAAAAGAGACGTTATTTTTCGGCTGATTTTCGAGCGCAATTTTTCATAAATATTCTTAATAATTAATGTTTCGCACTTCGTTCTAACAATATATAAGAACAGAAACAACCTGATTTTTACCTGATTTAGCAACACTGAATTTCAATACCAAACAGAACAACCTGAGTAACAGAATGAACAGCTACTAAGCTGTCAACCTGATTACCTGATTAATGAGGGAACTTTTTATTCATCTTGTATAATATTGCCGTCCTCATCTAAAAAAGTTTGCCCTACTATATTTCCTCGTTCATCGTATTGTATCTTAATTTTAGCATATCCATCTTTGTATAAACAAGGTTTGTTGTTTGTGTTAAAATAAGATTCTTCTGTAAGTCTTCCTCTTTCATCATATTCTATTATTCGTTTTGCATAACCTTCTGTATTTAAACAAGGTTCACCCTCTGTATCGAAAAAACGAACTTCTTTAATGTTTCTCTTTTGGTCGTATTGCGCGGTTAATTTTGCGTATCCGTCCTTATTTAGACAAGGCTCGCCATTAATGCCTAAATAAATATTTTCTATGCCGTTCCCAAATTCATCGTATTGCGAGGTTACTTTTGCATATCCGTCCTTATTTAGACAAGGTTTGCCGTCAATTCCGAAATAAGCATCTTCAATGCCGTTTCCCTGCTCATTATATTTTACCTTTAATATAGCACAACCTCTTATATCTAAACAAGGATTACCATCAGTACCGAAAAAAGAAACCTCTTTATTTCCTTGTTCGTCATATATTGCCGTAACTTTAGCATATCCATCTTTACATAAACAAAGGTTATTGTTAACATCATAATAGGTAGATTCAATGCAATTTCCACGTTTATCATATTTTGCCGTTAACCTTGCATAACCTTCATTATTATTAATGGGTTTTCCGTTAATTCCGAAATAAGCATCTTCAATGCCGTTTCCCTGCTCATCATATTTTACTTTTAATATAGCACAACCTCTAACATCAAAACAAGGATTATCATCGGTCCCGAAAAAAGAAACCTCTTTATTTCCTTGTCCATCATATTTCGCTTTAAGCTTTGCATAACCATCTTTATTAAAGCAAGGTTTTCCGTTGATATCCCAATAGGCTATTTCGATACAGTTTCCTTGTTCATCGTAAACAAGTGTTGTTTTAGCATAACCTTCATTATTATTGATTGGTTTTCCGTCAATTCCGAAATAAGCATATTCTATGCCGTTTCCCTGCTCATCATATTTTACTTTTAATATAGAACAACCTCTTACATCTAAACAAGGTTTACCATCTGTACCGAAAAAAGAAACCTCTTTATTTCCTTGTTCATCATATTTTACTGAAAATTTTGCATAACCCTCTTTATTAAAGCAAGGTTTTCCGTCAATACCGAAATAAATTATTTCAATTATATTTCCTCTATCAAATTCAGCTGTCCATTTTGCATAACCGTCTTTGATAAAGCAAGGTTTTTCTTCAGTATCGTAATATGTTTCCTTTTTTACATTCCCATTTTCATTAGATTCTCTATTTAATTTTGCCCAAAGTTTCTCGTTTAAGACAGGTTTGTTGTCTTTTCCGAAACATTCTATTTTATGAACATTCCCATACTCATCATATAAATATTCTCGTCGCATCACACCAACCTTATCGGGCAAATATTGCCCATCACGCCCTAAATAATATATCTCCATTGGACATCCGGAATTATTCAGCAGATACTTGAATCCCCATATTCCATTATTATCACAAGCAGCTAAACTGTCAGTTCCATTTTCTCTTTTAAATTCTTTTCGAATAATAAAACCTTGATCATCTCGCTCTAATTTAAACCGTTTGATTTCAATATTTACATTATTATTTTTTTCCGTAAATAAATTAGAAGAAAAAGAAGTATAAGAAGATGCTATAGTACTGGCAATTTGCTCCTCTTTATTGTTCTTAATATCAATTCTATCATTGTTTTTTCCGCTCCAAAAATAAGAAGCAATTGTTATACCCTTTGAATTTTTCAGTTCTGTTATATCCAGTCGACCATTCTCTTTATAAAATAATTCTTGTATCGAAGCCCTGTCAGTATGCTCCCATCGCCAATGGTCAATCGGCTTACCGGCAGAATTGGAATATATTACTCTGCGCAGTTTTTGTTGTGAATATTCAAACCTGTAATGAACTTGTCTCTGACTTACTTGTTCTTTATTCAGTTCAAGAACACCTTCGGGTTCACCCTTTCTGTCTACATAATCGGCGTAGCATTTTATAGATTGTTCAACAACGGACATTTTTCCCTTTGATTTTTCTTCTTTTTCTTCTCTTCTATTTTTCACTCCTATTAATCCAGGAAAAAGATTTTTAATAGAAGTACATAACACTCCAAAAAAATCATCAGGATTTGGGAAAGCATCGATCCAATTGAGATGCGTAAAGTGATATCTTTTGGCTCCGGTTAGCGGGACATCCTGAATTCTGAACAGGAAAGATGGCTTATTTTCTTTAGAACAAATATCAATTTCTTTGCTCGTCTCTTTAGAAACATTGAAACTGCCGGAAAAAACTGCCACAAAACAAAGACAATTTTCAATAGCCTCCGGTATGACATCAGCCCATGGAACACCTTTGGGAATGTCCCTATAAGCAATAAAACAGCGAATACCATTTTGTTCAAGATATGCTGACAATCCCTCTACTATTTTTTGATCGTCAGTCGAATAACTAATAAAAACATCGTGTGCCATAATTGTTATTTATTAATCTTAAACCCAAGTATATTTATCGCCTTCAGCGTCTCCATCGCCGTCTTCCGATCATATTCTTTTTCGCTTTCCGGTAGTTCTTCATAAGGCACAAGGCAGGGATGTTCTTTGCGTTTGTCGTTGCGTTCTGCGCCATAGCGCCAACCTTCGGCAAAACGTTGTTTCGCCCAAATGTCGTGGGTGTTTTTTGCCAATAGTTCAGTCAGTTCCAACAAATCGGCAGAAAGAGCAATTGAACTTGTGTCTAAGGGTTGCGGGATGTAATTGACTTTATTATTCATTTTTGTTTATGTTTTATCTTGTGTTCTACAAATTCTTTAGGACTTACAAAGTGCGAAACATTAATTAACTATTTATCATTCTTTAGCAGTAACAGCCCCATCAGGTAAAAACAATAAGCTCTCCCCTTTTTGAATGCCTTCGCTCCAGTTTCCATACAAAACATTTCCATCCTTCCAAATGTATATACCATATCCATGTCGCAAACCATTTTTTGTTTCACCGATGTATTTTCCATTATTATAATCAAGACATTCGAATTTGTAGATAGAGATGTCGCCGACTGAAGGATAAGTATTTATTGGTTTGTCATCATCAAAATTTCCGAAATATATTAATTTTCCTTCATTATCATAACAAATTCCAGTTTCTTTTTTTTTATCTGATACCCAATATCCAACATAATATTTGCAATTAGGACAATAAGGTACATGATATCCTTCGTTTACAATGTTAATACCCGTCCCATTCATAAAGCCTCTTTCCCATCCTCCGCAATACATAAACGTACCACCAAGATAAATTCCAAATCCATTTCGAACTGAATCTGAAGTCTCTCCTCTATAAAGATCCCCGTTATCATATTTATATGTTGCTTTTTCCATTATTTTGGCTATATCTTTTCTCCATTCATCTTTTGATAAGTTATTAGATACCGTATTAGTGGATGGAGTTTTACTAACATTGAAAGAGTATGTGCTAGCGCAGCCGATAATAATCAATAAATTAAGAATTATAATAAAATATTTATACATGGTTGTATTCTCTTCCCATTTCAATGAATTATTCATTAAGCTCCAACAACTTTTATGATTCCGTTTCAGTTGCAAAACTCCGAGCAAAGTACCCATGTTGATTATTGAATATATTAAGAGCATACTATCTCTATCTATACTATAATAGATAATAATTGTGATAATGAATGAGATCACTAACAGCCAGCCTCCCGTCTTTAACCATTTCCACAGCATAATGGTTGCATATAGATTTATTAGACAGCAAACAGCTGCCATTGTGCACCACAGATAATCAAGTGGAGTAAACAAAAAATCAATGCGTTTTATAAGAAAATATGTAAAAATAGAAGCTAAAGATCCATTAGCAACCATCAGAAAAATTATCCAAATAGAAGTCAATATATTTCGTTTTCTATGTCTTTTTTTAGAGGGAGTAGCAAGGACAGTTTCATTAATATATTTGATTACATCATTTATTTCCTCGTTTTGATTATTGTTAATAACTTCTATTATATTTTCCTTTGCATTTTGGTTGCTATTAATAACGTCTGTTTTATTTTCTATTGAATCAGATGTTTCTGTTTGAATATCCGGTGATTTTTTGTAATAAAAGGGTCCATTATTAATGATAGTTTCTTCTTCCAATCTGTTATTTCTAACAATTTCTATTTCATTTTCAATTACATCTAATATTTCTATTTTCATATTCGACCACTTGATGTCATTGTCAGAATATTCGATAAGCGGTATTGAATCACTCGGAATAGTTTGCAAATCAAAAAGCCATTCAATATTTTTCCTTCCCAATTTGGATAACTTGGTAACTAATAACGGTATTATTTTTATTTCCCCGTTTTCGAATGCTTCTTTTATCCAAGGGAGTTCATAGCTTATAATGAATTCAGATGTTGCAAATTCTTGACTTATCATCAAAACAACTATGTCTGCATTGTCAATATTTCTTTTTATATATCTCCTAAAATCTTCCCCTATATGACTTTTCAATGCGTGGTCTATCCAAAAAATAACATCATAAGGTTCCAACTGTCTTCTTAACCATGAAATTAAGTTGTATTTTCCATCTTCGTCTACCCAATCTTTGTTTTGATGGCTATAACTCACAAATATTTTAACAGTATCCATACGCTTGCTTAATCAATTGCTTGAGGATTATATTGCTTTTTCATTGAATAATTGATTGGTTATTAATTCCATCATTTCTATCGGTATAGAATCATATCCTTGGGTTTTCTTGTCTAATTGATGCCAATCTTTAAGATAGGGATTGACTTTGAATTTGTCGTTTCTTTTATCTCCGTATTTCCATCCCGTTACAAACTTTTCAATCATCCAACGACGATGTTCCATTATTGCCAAAATGGGTTTTTCCGATTCTTTAAAAACAACAGGTTCGCCTTTATATTCAAAATCAAAATTTTCCCCGGTCGAAATATAAAACTTGATATAATTATCTAAACACTGATTTCTGTTTGATTGCTTAAAATGCGATGTTAAATCCTCATATTTTATGCTTTTATCTTTGTTTTCAGGATGTTTCTTACTTAGTTCGGTATACTTTTCATTTGCTTTTTGTGCGTATTTTTCAATTTCTTTATCCAATTTAATAAATGCGTTACATTCCTTTATTAAATTAATTAAATGGATGTTTCTTTCTTTTAACGTATAATTTTCCTGCTTTTCATCTTTATCTTTCCATTTTTCTTCTAATATTTGGCTGATAATCGTATCTGATCCATTGTAGAAGATAAAAATGTTGAGGTTTTCTTTTAACAAATAATAATGGATTGAAAACGCAGCTTCTATCGCTTTCAGAGGTTGTTCATAACCAATAAAAACAGAGGAATATTTTTTCCCGGCTAAAGCCTGCATATCTTCTGCAAAGTCGATAGTGGCGAATTCATCCAAATACCCATTTTTTTTCTTAAAAGCGGTAACAGCATCCTGATCGCTCTCTATTACAGTAAATACAAATTGTTGTCCTTTTATCGTGGTACAATGAATAAGACTGCGCAGGACTATTTCGGTATTTTCGGTTAACCCGATAAGCAGTAGGTTTGGAATAATTTCAGTCCGGCTTTCAAACACCCTATTTACATTTTTTAATAAAAAGTGCTTGATGCCTGTTTCGTTCAAGTTAAATAAATACCCGTTGAAATCATCGGTTGAACATTTGAATAAAGAGGTTTCTTCCAATAGATTGGTAAATTCTTTATCTCGTATCAGGGTATAACAATCCAATGCTTTTTGCCGTTTTTGCTCTATTAAATCAAAAATTATTTTCGCAATTTCCACATTTTGCACATCGTTACCGGTAAAAATAAAGACTTCTTTTGCTTTGCGTATTTTTGCTATACTTAATATGGTTCTGCTGTACGGGTCGCCAACAATTAGTTTAGCTCTCGGATTCCGCAACGAACGATGTAGAGGATTATCGGGAGTGTTATCAATAAATATGACTTGTTCTTTAGAATTATTATTAAATAACTGATTGGCTAATTGCAAAGATTCATCGTTTAATCCACAGATAATGATATGGTCATTAAAAAAGAGATAAATTTTGATTAACTTGAATAATTCAGGAATAGCCACTAAAAGAACGACGCCACTCAACAGTAAGATAATCACCGCAAAAATAGACCAACGAGAAAAATTAACCAAACAGTCCGGCGATTCATCAAAGCTATGATGCATAATAAAAAGTTGGAATGTATTATACAAAGCATCATTGCATGTTTTTCCTTGTTCCGTGTGAAAACCCCACAGGCCGGTGACAATTCCAATACCGGAAAAAACGATAATGAGAATAATAATGATACTAATAAACAAAGGGTTTTTCCAAAATGGTTTGTCTATTGAATTTGCGTTTGAATCAGTGTGTTTCATATAGATTCGTATAGATAATTTATCAACAAAATTAAAAAAAATATTTGTATATTTCAAAGATGGAGTAAAAAAATTTGAAAAAGCTATATTTTTTTTATAATTCCCAAAATTATTATTATCTTTGCCGTTGTAAAACAATTTAATCAAAACCCAAAATGAAAAAGTTAAATTATTATCTCCGTTGTTTTAGAAATCTTTTGTACCTTTGCTTTTTATAAACAGGTAATACGGATTTAAGAAATAATTTATTTTCCGATCCTTATCTTTTATAAATCAATGTGCAAAATGAAACAAGGCAGTATTTTTTTTGTCTTTGTCACGGTAGCCGGCTTATTCTGTGCGCAAAATCGTGTCGAATGGAGATACGACCGTACAGGCCTATACAGTAAAGAAACCGGATTAATGAAATCGTGGCCCGAAAAAGGTCCCGAACTGCTGTGGCATTATGATGGATTAGGACCCGGTTATTCATCCGTTTCGATCGACAGCGATAAACTATTCGTGACCGGATATCACGAAGGTAATGGTTATTTGTATGTATTGAATTTAGCCGGTAAACTCCTACATAGAATTGAATATGGCCCGGAATGGGATTCCGACGGCTACGTAGGAGCTCGCAGCACCGTGATTCCCAATGACGGTAAATTGTATATCGTCAGCGGAAAAATGGAATTATTCTGTTACGATATCGAATCATTAAAACTATTATGGAAAAAGAATTATGCAAACGATTACGGAGCGAAAAATACAGCTCACGGATGGAACGGCCCGCCCTTGATTGTTGGCGAAAAGTTAATTATTGCGCCCGGAGGAAAAGAACACCATGTCGTTGCACTGAATAAATCGACCGGCCAAAGAATTTGGAGTTCGAAAGGGGCAACAGAAAATGATATGGCAGGTTATGCTACTCCGATTTATATCGCTGACCTGCCAATTCCTCAAGTAGTAGCAATGATGGCGGATCATATCATCGGAGTGAATCCGGCGAACGGCAAATTGCTTTGGTCATATTATCATACCAACCGATACAGAGAACATCCCAATACTCCCGAATACAGTAACGGTATGCTA
>Ga0209629_10000700_pt1 | contig 19173 bp, 18 predicted proteins | sample TergutCu122P5_FD_187286 | JGI IMG/M metagenome (GOLD analysis project Ga0209629, IMG submission 187286) | Cubitermes ugandensis P5 segment gut microbial communities from Kakamega Forest, Kenya - Cu122 P5 (SPAdes) (version 2) | ecosystem: Host-associated > Arthropoda: Insects > Digestive system...
TGTCATTCAATAAATATGGGGGTGTCTCCGGTAGGGAACTCATAACTCCCAATCGTCATCGCGCGCTTTTTGTACCTGAAGAAATAACCGTTAGATAATGAATAAGTTGTTTTCCTAATTCTTTTACGTTTTGCACCAAACCGGGAGAAAAAGAGATGACCATATCATGGACCGAAAGGGTATGTTTGTAAAAACCGACTTTCAACGGGGAATTTACCGATACCAATATATATAAAAGGAGTAAATTTTCTTTGAGCGTCAGATCGACGATCAGATCAAAGGTTTCATCGGTCAAGCTGTTGACGATCTGAACCAACGATTCGCCTTTCATGTCTTTTTCGGTAACAATGGTATAGGATATTTTAGAATAAGTATTGACGTCATCTTTTCCTTTATAAGCGAATGCTTTAATCTTTTTCCCCATTTTCTTCAGTTGCTGAATAAAATGGATGGCGTCTTCATAATCTTGCGTATCAAATAAGACTAAAACCGATTTAATCTCTTTCAAGCTATGATAGGCTTTATTTCTTTCGGTATGCTTGATGATTTTTTTGATTTTTCTTCGTAATAAAAACTTATACATAGCTATTCAATCATTTTAAGAAATTCGACTTCCGAAATTATTTTTATTCCCATTTTTTGGGCTTGCTCCATTTTAGAGGGTCCGGGGTTTTCACCGGCTAAAATGTAATCAGTTTTACTTGAAACCGAACCGGTATTTTTCCCGCCGTTTTTTTCGATTAACGCTTTGTATTCGTCCCGGGAATGAAGGCTAAACGTTCCGCTGATTACGAAGGATTGTGCATTCAGTTTGTTTGTTTTTTCAGCTAAGGATTCTTCGTTCAACGTAAATTGGACGCCTGCGTTTTTCAATCGATCAACCAATAATCGATTGGCTTCGATTGAGAAATAGTCGGCGACGCTGCGTGCGATGACTTCTCCGATATCACCCACCGCTATGAGTTGTTCGTAATCGGCGTTTATTAAATCGTCGATGGAAGGGAAAGCGCCTGTCAAGCGTTTGGCGACTGTTTCGCCCACGTATCGGATTCCTAAAGCATATAGCGTTCGTTTGTAGGGAACCGCAAGCGATTCCCGTACGCTTGCGAGGAAATTGCGAGCCGATTTCTCCGCCCAACGGTCTAATTTCAGCAGATCATAGATAGTAATATCATACAAATCGGCTGCATTTTTTATTAAGCCCGCCCTATATAATTGATCGACGATTTCCGGCCCAATGGCAATATTCATGGCTTTCCGACTGACGAAGTGTTCGATCATTCCTTTGATTTGCGTAGGACAACCGAAATGATTCGGACAGCGCCAAGCCGCTTCGCCTTCTTCTCTTACCAATGGGGTTCCGCATTCGGGACAGTTGATGATAAACCGGACTTTATCGCCAAGCAGGAATCGCGTCGCTTTATTGACGCCCGTGATTTTGGGGATGATCTCTCCGCCCTTTTCCACGTAACAGGAATCGCCGAGGTGGATGTCGAATTTTTCTATAATATCGGCATTGTGCAAAGAAGCTCGTTTGACTAAGGTTCCCGACAATAAAACCGGTTCAAGGTTAGCGACCGGAGTGACGACTCCGGTTCGTCCCACTTGAAAATCGACGGAAATTAATCGCGTTTCGGCCGACTCGGCTTGAAATTTATAGGCGATCGCCCATCGCGGCGATTTGGAAGTTCGGCCCAAATTCAATTGTTGGCGGGTGGAATTGACTTTTAATACAATACCGTCGGTGGCAACCGGCAGGTTTCTTCGTTCCGTATCCCAATAGGCAATAAAGCCGAAGACTTCTTCCAAGGTTTGGCATTTACGCATAGCGTCTGAAACTTTGAATCCCCAGCTTCCGGCTTTTTTCAGATTTTCGTAGTGACCATCGAACGGAAGATTTTCACCTAAGAGCGAATACAGATACGAATCCAATCTCCGGGAAGCGACTAAGGCCGGATTTTGCAGCTTTAATGTTCCGGAGGCGGCGTTTCGCGGGTTGGCAAACAGCGGTTCTTCCGATTCGGCGCGCTCCGCATTTAAATCGTCAAACACCGGCCAAGGCATCAGGATTTCACCTCTGATTTCGAAAGAAGTCGGATAATCCGTACCCCTCAGTTTCAACGGAATACTTTTAATGGTCCGTACATTGGCGGTCACGTCATCGCCGCGCACTCCGTCGCCTCGCGTAACGGCGCGTACGAAGATTCCGGTTTCGTAAAGCAAAGAAATTGAAGTTCCATCGTATTTTAATTCGCAGACTATTTCAAATGGTTCATTCAGTGATTTCAGGGTTCGATTGAAAAATTCCCTCACCTCGCCTTCCGAATAGGTATTGGAAAGTGAAAGCATCGGATAGGCGTGTTCGACTTGAATAAAATTCTTTGTACTGTCGCTGCCGACCCGTTGTGTCGGAGAATTTGCATCGAAATATTCCGGGTGCTCCGTTTCCAATCGCTCCAATTCTTTCAGTAAACCGTCAAATTCAAAATCACTGACTTCCGGCTTGGAAAGAACATAATAGCTGTAATTCAGTTTTTCGATTTTTTCCCGAAGCGCTTCAATTGTTTCTTTTATTGTCTCCATTGCAAACTCTCTATCAAGACGTGAATATCGCGATTTATATAGTCAAGCGCCGGAGCAATCGAATCCCGGTTGAAAGAGGAATCAAAATACAAAGCGCCTCTGAAAAACGAGCTTGTACTGTCACTAACTGCAAATTGAATGGGACAAACCGCATTCCCTTGTATTTCATACATTTGTCCGTAAACGTTTTGATTGGGTCGGCTGTATGCCGTTTCCACAACCCCTTTGGCCTTTTTTTCTATTTGATAAGCCATTCGACGGCTTTCGTCCGAAAGCGACGGAAAATCCGCCGGTAGGATTCGGTAATAAGTACAATAAATTTTCGCCCGGTAACGCGAATAATTCAAAATAAATCCTATTTCATTTTTCTTTCGAATAGCCGATGTTTCATCCTTCCACTCTTCCACCTGCGCTTGGTTCGAAACGCTGCACCGGAAAAACGGGGAACGATCGAAATCGTGATAGGCGGGATCGGGCAGTTCGATCCGAAAATACCCGCGCGGTTTAGGAGAATAGTCCGAAGAACAGGAAATAAGAAAAAAAGGTAAAAGGATATATTTAAAATACCTGCTTTTATGAAACGCCTTCTTTGCGAGCGAATATTTAAGTTTCATTTTCCGTAAATTTAACTTTTAAGATGCGCTTTTTATCCATTTCCACTATTTGGAAAGAATAGGATTCATATTCGATCACTTCCTTTTCGTCCGGAAAATCGCCTTTTATTTCCAATATCAGTCCGGCTAAGGTCTCCGCTTCATCCGTCAGTTTACCGAATGATTTGAAATTTAAACCGGTCGCGCGAAAAAAGTCCGTCAGTAAAATCTTTGCATCAAAAACGAAGGAACCATCCGCCAAACGAATGAATTTCGATTCTTCATCGTCGTATTCGTCGCTGATTTCTCCGACGATTTCTTCCAGAATATCTTCCATTGTAACAATTCCGGAAGTTCCGCCGAATTCATCGACGACCACAGCCAAATGAGTTTTTGTGGTACGAAATTCTTCCAGTAAATCATCGATTTTCTTATTTTCCGGAACAAAATAAGCCGGACGAATCAAGCTCTGCCATCGAAATTCGGCATGTTTGTCGAGATAAGGCAATAAATCTTTAATGTATAATATTCCTTTAATAGTATCTTGATTATTGGAATAAACCGGGATCCGGGAATATCCGACTTCAATTACGTATCGGATCACATCTTTGAAGCCGGTTTTTATATCCAAATCGGCAACGTCCATTCGGGAGGTCATGATTTCGACAACGGTCTTATTGTATAACCCGATAATTCCTTCCAACATTTCTTTTTCGTCGGTTAACTCTCCGGAAGTCAGTTCCAGCGCTTTCGACAATTCGTCGACAGAAACATCGCTTGTTTTTTTCTTGGAAAGATAATTAACAAAGCGGGTAGAACTCAGTAGAAGTGAAGAAAGCGGACGGGTTGTTTTCACCATCGCGTTCAAAAATCCGGCCATTTTTCGTACCAAGGGTAAGGATCGATCTTGGGCGTAAATCTTTGGAAGTATCTCACCGAAAAACAAGATTAAGAAGGTCAGTAAAATCGTTTCGAAAATGAAGCCCACTAAGGGGGCGCTCGAAAAATCGATGAGTTGATTGACAGCATATCCGGATATTACGACTACCCCTACATTTAAGAAATTGTGCCAAATAAGAATGGTAGCTAATAGGCGATCGGAATTTCGGGAAAGAAATTGAAGGAGTTTATCATTACTCGTTTCGTTTTCTTCGATTTCATTTTTGTCGCCGGGAGAAAGAGAAAAAAAAGAAATTTCGGAAGCGGATATAATGGCAGAGAGGCATAAGAATACTGCGGAGATGAGGATTGCCGTTATTGAACTGATCGAAACCGTCGAAAAATGAATCCCCGAGAATAAATTTGAAAATGAATTCGAATCCAAAATGAAATTGAAAAAGCACACAGATGACGCTGAATCTATATAATCACACATATTCTTTTAATCAATCCGACGATTCATTTAAATAATAAAATCCGTGTTTATCTGTAACATCTGCGTTATCCGTGTGCTTAGAGACAATTGTAATAATCTCTTAATCAATTAGAACGGCAAGTCGTCACTTTCATCTTCCGCCGGAGGAAGAGGTGCCGTAGAAATGACCGCCGGTTTTACCGGTTCTTGCATCATTTTTTCCAAAGGAGGTGGAGGAACCGGCGCAGCATTTGAATTTTCAGGCTTTCGATCCAACAACTCCATGTTATCGCCCCAAACTTCGGTAATGTATCGCTTATTACCGGAGGCGTCGTCATAAGAACGGGTCCGAATTTTGCCTTCAATGTAAAGTTTAGAACCTTTCTTTACATATTTTTCGGCAATTTCGGCTAAACCTCTCCACAAAACAATATTGTGCCATTCCGTACGATCGGGGACCTGCGTTCCATTCGCAGCCGTATAACCCCTTTCGGTAGTGGCCAATGTGAAATTGGCCACAGCGCCGCCATTGTCAAAATAACGTACTTCGGGGTCTTTACCCACGTTTCCCAATAAAATAATCTTGTTTACAGACATAAAATAAAATTTTTTAAATGAATAATTAAAGTTTTGATCACGGCACAAATTTAATTACAAAATAATGAATAACAAAACAAATAGTGAAATATTTTTTAAGGGACTGAATAAAATATTGGTCTTAACCTTCTTCCGTAGAAAAATATCAAAATTATTTGGATATATAAAAAAATAGTTCTAACTTTGTACTCAAATTAAAATTGTAATTATTACAAATTAAAAATGAGTACAAACGATGAAGTTGGAAAACGATTGTTGGAATATGGCGTAAAGCCCTCTTTACAGCGTATTGCCATTATGGAATATTTGATGGATAGTATAATGCACCCGACCGTTGACGTTATTTTTAATGATCTGCATCCTTCTGTTCCCACTTTATCGAAAACGACCGTTTATAATACATTGAAACTGCTGGAAGAACAAGGTGCTATTCGATCGATAACCCTCGATGATAAAAACCTACGCTACGATGCTGATCTTTCCTGTCATGCCCATTTCAAATGCAAACAATGCGGCTGTTTGTGCGATATTCCGTTGCATGATAGCGCCGCTTTTGAAATCAAAAATCCGGGAGATTTTATTCTGACGGAATGTCAAGTGTATTATAAAGGGTATTGCAAACAATGCAAAGATTTATTTATACATAATATAAATTGAGTTAATTTTTATTTACAAACAATTAAAATTTTAGAGAAATGAAAAAGAAATGGATTTGTACGGTATGCGGTTATGTTCACGAAGGACCGGAAGCTCCCGAAAAATGTCCGCAATGTGGTCAACCGAAAGAAAAATTCAAAGAATTAGTAGAAACCGAAGGTGCATTGACGTTTGCCGATGAGCACGTAATTGGCGTAGCCAAAGGAGTTGATCCGGTGATTTGGGAAGGATTGCAGGCTCATTTCATGGGTGAAGCGACCGAAGTGGGTATGTATATTGCTATGAGTCGTCAGGCCGATCGAGAAGGCTATCCTGAAATTGCTGAAGCATATAAACGTATTGCTTACGAAGAAGCCGATCATTGCGCTCGTTTTGCGGAATTGATAGGTGAAGTCGTATGGGATACCAAAACGAACCTGAAAAAGCGGATGGAAGCCGAAGCAGGAGCCTGCGCCGATAAAAAGCGTATTGCAACTTTGGCAAAGCAGCAAAATTTAGATGCTATTCATGATACCGTTCACGAAATGTGTAAAGACGAAGCTCGTCACGGCAAGGCGTTTGAAGGCTTATATAATCGTTATTTCAAAAATAAATAACGTAAATTAAAGCTTTATGAGAATAGGCGTAGATAGTAAGAATTAAAGGCAAGTCTTACTATCTATGCCTGTATTTTTTATATTTTATTTTCATTTGCATACTAAATTCAATTTTATCATGTATCTTTGCAGACATTTTTAAAACTAATATCGAAAATAATTGTTAAGATATACGAAAAATAAAAAATTATGAAAAAGAGAGTTTATTTGTTTGGTAATGGGAAGGCTGAAGGACGGGCAGACATGAAAAATCTGTTGGGCGGTAAAGGAGCCAACCTTGCTGAAATGAATTTAATAGGTGTGCCGGTTCCTCCGGGATTTACGATCACGACTGAAGTTTGTACGGAATATAATCAATTAGGAAAAGAAGCTGTCATAAAATTAATTTTGCCGGAAGTTGAAGCTGCGATCCGCGAAGTGGAAACAGCTACCGGAACCCGTTTCGGAGATGGAAATAATCCCTGTTTGGTGTCTGTTCGTTCCGGCGCTCGTGTATCTATGCCGGGTATGATGGATACGGTTTTAAACTTGGGAATGAACGACGAAGCCGTCGAAGGGATCGCTAAGAAATCCGGAAATTTGCGTTTTGCATGGGATTCTTATCGCCGTTTTGTACAAATGTACGGTGATGTGGTTTTAGGTATGAAGCCAACTTCAAAAAAGGAAATTGATCCGTTTGAAGCCATCATGGATGAAGTTAAAGCATCCCGCGGCATCGAATTAGATACCGAACTGACCGTCGATGATTTGAAGAAATTGGTCATTCAGTTTAAAGCTGCCGTTAAAAAACAAACCGGAAAAGATTTCCCGGACTCTCCCTGGGAACAACTTTGGGGAGCCATTTGCGCCGTTTTTGATTCGTGGATGAACGAACGGGCGATCGTTTACCGTCAAATGTATCGTATTCCTGAAGAATGGGGAACAGCAGTCAATGTACAGGCAATGGTTTTCGGAAACATGGGTCAGACCTCTGCCACCGGCGTCGCTTTCACTCGCGACGCAGCTACGGGAGAAGATATTTTCAACGGTGAATATCTTATTAATGCACAAGGAGAAGATGTAGTAGCAGGTATCCGTACGCCTCAGCAAATCACCCTCGAAGGTTCTCGACGTTGGGCCGCTCTTCAAGGTATTTCCGAAGAAGAAAGAGCCGAAAAATATCCTTCGCTCGAAGAATCCATGCCGGTATGCGCTAAGGAATTGATTGAGACTCAACAAAAACTTGAAGATTATTTCAAAGATATGCAAGACATTGAATTTACCATACAGAACGGTAAATTATGGATGTTGCAAACCCGTAACGGCAAACGTACCGCCGCTGCTATGGTGCGAATTGCCATGGAAATGTTAAAACAAGGTATTATCGACGAAAAAACAGTATTGTTACGACAGGATGCGGAGAAATTAGATGAATTGCTTCACCCGATATTTAAAAAATCAGCTTTAGCTGCAGCAAAACCAATCACGAAAGGATTGCCGGCTTCCCCCGGAGCAGCAACCGGAAGAGTAGTATTTCATGCAGACGATGCTGAAGCTTGGGTAAAAAACGGTGAAAAAGTAATACTCTGCCGTATGGAAACTTCTCCTGAAGATCTACGTGGGATGGCTGTTGCAGAAGGGATCATGACTGCCCGGGGCGGAATGACCTCCCATGCAGCCGTTGTTGCGCGAGGAATGGGAAAATGTTGTGTAGCTGCTGCCAATGGCGTTCTTATCGATTATAAAACCAACACCATGCTTATCGATGGTAAAACGATCAACGAAGGCGACTGGATTTCGTTAAACGGCTCTACCGGTTTTATTTATTCCGGAAAAATCGAAACGCAAGAAGCAGAATTAAGCGACGATTTCAACACATTGATGGCTTTTACGGATAAATATGCTCGATTGAAAGTCCGAACCAACGCCGATACGCCCAAAGATGCCGGAATCGCTCGATACTTCGGCGCTCAGGGAATCGGCTTGTGCCGTACGGAACACATGTTTTTCGAAGGAGATAAAATTATCGCCATGCGCGAAATGATTTTAGCAAAAGATGAAGTCGGGCGCCGTAAAGCTTTAGTAAAATTGCTGCCGCTGCAACGTACAGATTTTATCGGTATTTTTGAAGCCATGGAAGGACTTCCCGTAACGGTTCGTTTATTGGATCCTCCTCTTCACGAATTCGTGCCTCATGATGAAAAAGGCCAAAGAGAAATGGCCGAAATTATGGAATTATCATTTGAAGAAATCCATAAATTAGTAGAAGACTTATTGGAACAAAATCCGATGTTAGGTCTCCGCGGTTGTCGTTTGGGTATTTTATATCCTGAAATTACCGAAATGCAAACTCGGGCAGTTCTCGAAGCAGCTTTGGAATTAAAGAAAAAAGGGGTCAAAACCTATCCCGAAATCATGGTTCCTCTGACCGGCATTTTATACGAATTTGCTGCTCAGCAGAAAACAATTAATGAAACAGCCCAAACGGTCTTCAAGGAACAAGGCGATTCTATCGAATATAAAGTAGGAACAATGATTGAAATTCCGCGCGCTGCACTAACAGCCGATCGAATTGCTACTTCCGCCGAATTTTTCTCTTTTGGCACTAACGATTTAACTCAAATGACCTTCGGTTACAGTCGTGACGATGTTGCCAAATTCTTGCCGATGTATATTGAAAAGGGTATCTTGAAAGAAGATCCGTTTGCCATACTGGATCAGAAAGGGGTTGGTCAACTGATCGAAATCGCCACCGCCCGCGGCCGTAAAGTCAAACCCGATTTGAAATGCGGTATTTGCGGTGAACACGGTGGAGAACCGAGTTCGGTTAAATTCTGCCATAAAGTCGGTTTAGATTATGTAAGCTGCTCTCCCTACCGAGTGCCTATTGCTCGTTTGGCAGCAGCACAAGCAGTTTTGGAAAATTAAGAATTAATTCTTAATTTTATGGATCGTTATCTTGTTTTTAAAACGCGGGACGAATTGGTTCGTATTAAAATCGAGCGAATTCTGTATTTTGAAGCGGAAAGAAATTATACAAAATTGGTTTTAACCAATGGTATACAATTTATTTTTGCCATCAATTTAGGTAAAATTGAAGAGATATTGGAAAATCAAATTCAGGATTATGCTTCTTCGCTTTTAAGAGTCGGAAAAAGTTTTATCATAAACAAAAATCATGTTTTACAAATCAGCCTTCCCAAAACAAAAATATTGTTCGCTTCCTCCGATGGAAAAGCGAAGGAACTCATAATTCCGAAAGACCCGTTGAAAATACTCAAAGAAACGTTAGAAAAAGAATTGCCCGAAATAAAACAACAATGACAGGTATAAATCTACAGTCCGATGATCAATCGGTTGATACCGACATCTTCGTGGTAATCGAAAATAAAAACGATTGTTACGACTTTGTTACCATTGATGAAGAGGCAACTTACGATGCGATTGTTATCGATATCACACAAGATGATTCATCCAATGCTATCATGATTGATTTTGATAACGAAGATCCGGCGGATTCATTTGTCAGTATCGACGAAGACCAAGTATTTATTTCGGAGTTTACCGCAGATGATTTATTGATCAATTTTAATTTCAAATAAGAATTTTAATAAAAAAAAGTATGATATCTGTTCGCTGTCCTCATTGCCAAGTAGGTTTGAAAGTAGATGAATCAAAAATTCCGGTCAATATTCAAGCCTTTAATTGTCCTAAATGCAAGCAACCGATTTCCGTAAGTTATGTTATAAATACCTTGCCTGTCGACGATTCGGAAACAATTATCCTATCTGCTTCGGGAGGGAAAAATGCAAATACGGGAAAACTTCATGTCTTACCCAATGAATTTACACCGGAGCAATTCATCCGATTAACGGAAGGCGTAAATATTATCGGGAGGAAATCTCCTTCTAAAGAATCTGCTACGGCTATTGAAACAAGAGACAAATTGATGAGCCGTTCACATATAGGTATTGAAGTTCGAACCGATGCTCAGGATAAATATATTCATTACCTTTATGATAATAAAAGTACCAATCGAACGTTATATAATAGAAACTATATCGAACCGGGAGAAGTCGTTATTTTAAGAAATAATGATGAAATACAAATCGGCCAAACCCGTTTGATATTTGAGGAAGATAATCCTTGTTAACTATTATATAATCAACGGTATGAACATAACAATACAAAAGCCCTTTTCGATCAGTGAAATCGGTAAACGATTCAATAATGAAGATTCTATCTATCCGAATAATGAACAGGTAAACATTAGCAATCGGCTCTTTTTGGTTTGTGATGGAGTGGGAGGTTCACACAAAGGAGAAGTTGCCAGTACGATTGCCTGCGATGCCATTCAAACCTATTTTCGCAGTTTTTCTGATACTGAAAAAGCATTTGATCCGCAATTCATCGAGAAATCCGTTCGATATGCCGAGATACGCTTTGATGAATACATTCAAAGCAATCCTTCCGCAGGAGGCATGGCTACTACTTTGTGTCTGCTGTATTTTTCACCCGAAGGCGTTTTTTTGACCCATGCCGGCGATAGCCGAATCTATCAGTTCAGAAAAGGGGAAATGATTTTTAAAACCGAAGATCATTCCTTGGTAAATACCATGATAAAAAACGGGAAAATCAATCCCGGCGACGCCGATAAGCATCCCCAAAAAAATATTATTTACCGTGCAATCCAAGGTTCTCATGCTCCGGTAGAAATAGATATTATCAAAATTACTGACGTGATGCCTGCCGATGAATTTTTTATGTGTACCGACGGAGTAACCGAAGTATGGAATGACAACGATTTATGTAAAGTGTTTTCTGAAAATATATCCTCTGAAGAAAAAATAAACAGAATCAGAGAACAGTGCCGCGAACGAGCGCGCGATAATTTCTCGGCCTATTTAATACCCATCCTCGATGTGGATAAAATGAATGTTTTTAAACAAATTTTTCTATACGCTTTTATGTATTAATCTACCATGTATCTAAGGCAAGGGCATCGTTTGCACAATGATAAATATCAGCTCCTTAATGTATTGGGAGAAGGTGGTTTTTCTTTAACCTATCGCGGCGCTTGGAAAACGGAAGTGCAGGGGAATTTAGGAAAAGTGCCTGCCTTTGTTCCTGTTTGCATCAAAGAATATTTTTTTAAAGACTACTGTATTCGAAACCCTCAAACTTTTTTCGTAGAACCCAACAGTGAAACAGGTAGAGAAATATTTAATAAAAACAAAGAAAAAATCATCAAAGAAGCCCGTATTTTAGCCGAACTTCACCATCCGAACGTAGTGAACGTGTTGGAAGTCTTTAAACAAAACAATACCGTTTATATCGTCATGGAGTTTATATCCGGTCGGTCACTGAAACAAGAAGTAGAACAACATGGCGCTTTCAACGAAGAAAAACTGAAAAAAATTGTTTTTAAGATCGGACAAGCTTTAGACTATATTCATGAAAAAAATATTCTCCATTTAGATATTAAACCCGGCAATATTTTGATGGAAAAAAACAATAATCCCATACTGATCGACTTCGGAATCAGTAAGAAATACGATTTATCAAACGCTCAAGAGACAAGCACCACTCTTTTGGCAGCATCAAAAGGCTATGCCTCTATTGAACAGTACGACAGCGAAGGGATACAAGTTTTTTCTCCCTGTCCGGATATTTATTCTTTGGGTGCAACCATGTATTATTTAATTACCGGACAAGTGCCCACCGAATCAATTTTCCGTTCTACAAAAGGTTTACAGAATCCTCGCGATCTAAATCCGATGATATCGGAAAAAATGGAACATGTGATTTTGAAAGCCATGGCTTTAAATGCTTCCGACCGCTACCAATCGGTAATGGATTTGTTATCGGATTTGGGATATGATTCTGCAATCGATAAAATCGATCCTGCTTCAACTAATCTGAACGAATATCCGGAACTCGCATCAAAAATGAAAGCAGAACCGTACGATATTGATGCGGAAGATAATACCATGATGCGTCCCGAAGCGATTCATCCAAAAAAACAACTCCTTGATTACGCTTGGCCTTATTTAGTTTCTCCCTTGTTGATTTCAAGTTTTATGGCTTTGTATCTTTTTGGCGGCTTTGGGAAGAAATTACCGGATGAATCATCTCTTAAATCTACGACTACAATTACTCATCAAGACAGTGTTGTCGCTCAAACGCTTCCAACCGGTTCCGAAATTACTCCGATTCAAACCAATGTATCAAATTCAACTGCAAATCCGGTTGATAATCCGGTCTCACAACCGGTAGATACGAAACAAGAAAACTATCGAAAAATTTTTATGGAAGCTATTACTGCTTACAATCAGAAGAAATATGACTTGTCGCTTGAAAAAATCAATGAAGCGGAATTGTATATGAAAACAACTGAAACAAAACAATATAGAGCTATTATTGAACAAGAAAAAGAAAAAAAAGAGATTCAAGATCGAAGAAATTTATATGAAGAACAAATGAATTTTGGTATCTTTGTCGTGGTGAAGAAAAAATCGGATGGATTATGGGGCGCTATTGATGATAAAGGGCATGATAAAATACCATGCAAGTATATCAGCACAGAGTCTTCGGGCGTTAATCGTCTGTTTCAAAAAGAAAATAATCTGTACGATTTATATGATCCAAACGGTGTACTGATCAAAGAGAATACCAACGGCTTAGAATAAAAAATGAAACGAATCCTTTTTTCTATCATTTTTTTTAATGGTTTGATAACAATATTTGGCCAAACATCCGAAGATTACAAGTCTCGGGGCGATCAAGCGCTATTAAAAAAAGACTATCAAGCGGCTCGCAGTTGGTACAGTCAAGGTTTGGATTCATGCGATCGATATAGTATTCAAAAATTGGTTGAAATCTGGAGGCAACAACCCAACATACGTGAGAGCATGCAATTGCCCATGAGAAAATGTTTTAATTGTATGAAAACAATTACAAAAGAACACGAACCGGATATGATGCGTTTATTTTCGGAATTTTATAAATACGGTATCGGGACTCAAGAAAATGATTCTCTGTACAAATATTGGTATAATGAATGGTGGAATGCTTTCAAGACAACATTAAATATATCGCCCGAAATATTAAATCCCGCTGCCGATTCATCTTCTGTTGTCAATACAAATAAGATTCCAAAGAAAAGCCTCCTTTCCAATCGATTTTATTCGTTTCTGACGTATACCGGATCGCCGACAATGCCCTTCGGATTTACCGGGGGAATATATTTTGATGGCTTGGGCGCTTACGTCAGCGGAAGAACCGATTCCAAATCGATTCACCCGGCTTTTAGATGTGATAACACACGGGCTCAAGGCATTAGTATTGAAAATCCTCCCTATGAATTTAACCGGGAAAAATGGTACAGCCGTATGATAACCGCAGGCATCTTGTATCCGGTTATTAAAAATCGTTGGTTTGTTTCCGCAGGAGGTGGTTACGGAATAAGAGAATATTACCGGGAAATCAGTAGTACAAACGAGCAAACCTTCTCCACCGGTAATAAAAGCGAATGGTGTTATAACACTGAAGCATCCTATCAAGGGTTAATCCTGGAAATCGGAGGGATGGTTGTATGGAAAAAACTAACGGTTTTGACCGGAGTTAATTCTACCGGATTCAAGGATTTAGATTTTTATTTCGGTATAGGCATCACTTTTTAGAGTATGAAACAAAAAAGATTATATATACTTTTTCTCATTCCCTTGTTAACAGCATGCTTGGAAAGCCCCGAAATGACAACGGGGATCGTTAACGGAAAAGAGAAACCTACTGTATTGACTGATTCAACCAATTCTTTGCATAGCGATGGCACTTTAGTATTTCAAGGTGAAATACAGTCTCCGGGGAAATCGGATATAACCGAAACAGGATTCTACTGGAGTTCTGCTTCCAATGATCCGAATACAAAAGACAATACGGTGATCATATCCGTTGCGGATGTTTTTAATTATGAATTACAAGACGTATCGGGAGAGAAAACATTTTACTGGCGAGCCTACGCGAAAAATTCGTATGGTTATGATTATGGAAAAGTACAATCCTTTAAAACCCCGGCGATTTGGGAGAGAAAAGACTCTTTAACTGCTTACAACCGAGGAAAAGGAGTTGTTTTTTCCGTTAACGATAAAATATATATTACCTGCGGAGAGTTGGAATGGGGACATATTCCCGCCAATAATACCTGGGAATACAATATCACAGAAAACAATTGGAAGGAAGTTTTGCCATTTCCTTCGGATGGGAGGATAAATCCCGTTTATTTTACAATTGGAAATACTGCTTTTATTGGAACCGGATTAACTCCGCAATTAGTTGCACGCAAAGATTTTTATCTGTTTAATCCTGCTATTGCTTCAAAAGTATGGACAGAAATTACAACTCCCGATAATTTTGATGCCAGATATGAAGCCATTGCATTTAGTTTAAACGGCAAAGGCTATGTGATCGGCGGGCTATCTACCGATAGAAAAGCGTTGAGTGATGTTTGGCAATACGATCCGGAAAATAACCTGTGGAAAAAAATCAATAATTTCCCGGTGAACTTTTACGGAGGAATAAGCATCAGCGGAAATAACCGGGTTTTTGCAGGTTTCGGTGAAACGGAAGAGTCGCAAAAAACGCTATGGGAATATAATGAAGAGGCTGATCATTGGACAGAATTCGCCTTTTTACCTAAAGAAATAAACACAAAAATCTATTCCGGAGTCATCGTCAAAAAAACCATTTATATTGTGGACGAAAAAAATACGATTTGGACTTTAAATACGGAAGATGATACTAAAACATGGAATAAAAAAACAACCTTGCCCTCCATATTTTTTAATGAAAACGGAGAGGGAGGATTCCAATCCTTGCTTACAAAAAACAAAAGCAATTCAATATTTGTCGGCTTAGGATTCAGTAACCAATTATACGAATATCGCCCGCTGTGGGATAATTAAGGGCTACAAATATCCAATCCGTTCCGGATTGACGTTGCATAACATTTATAATTAGCCAAAATTTATTTGTAAAACTGACTTGAGTAGTAACACATATAAATCATTTTATTAGTTTATCTTTGCAAAATAAAGTACATAATACTATTATTTTTAATAAATACACGAATTATGCGAACAATTTATTTAAAAACAGGGATGATCGTGGCATTGATGATTGCCGGTTTGTCAATGCTGCATGCTCAAACCGCTACTTATCGTTCTTATTTCGGGAACGAGTTTACTCATTGGTATACTTTTCATGAGTTTTTTGATGTATCTCTAAGTGAAATACTATATTCAATTGGTAAACAGGATACTCTTTTATCCAATGGACTTCAATACAAGAAATTTGCTCACGATTATGGAGGAACGGAATTTAGTGACAACTATTATATTGGAATCAGGGAAGAGGTTGAAACCGGTTCTTTATATGTGAATACAGATGGTATTTCTGAAATACTCGTTTCTAAAATGGACATGGCAATCGGTGAAAAATTTTATTTTCCACCACCTAAAGATAAAGTAAACAATTCGGTTTCTTGTGGTCCATGGTATTATTTTGAAGGCTTACAGGAAGATGATAAGGGGTATTATGCAAGAGTCGATTCCATATTTGATGAAAATAATAGGAAACATATACGGTTGGATGTAATATACAATGCGTTCTTTCATCCTATCCGTTTAACTTTTATTGAAGGAATCGGTCCGAATATATCTTTTGGGCCGTTTTTGGATTTTGATTATTGTTGGTTTAACCTATGCTTTATCTGCTATGAAAATGAAAACGTTCTTTGGAAAAACCTTGAATTTATTAAATATCCGGAGAATTTTACAGAGGGTATCGATTGCCTTTTCAACAGTATGAGTAATCCGGAGATAAAAGCAGATTTTCCGTTAATACTTATGCAGCGAAAAAATGAAATTGAACTTCGTCCGGGTACCGTTAATTTTGAATCGGGTCGGATTGATATATATTCAATGCATGGGATCTTATTGTATTCAAAGTCGGTTATAGGGAATGCTGCGGTATCGATTTCTACGTCAGGTTTTTCAAAGGGAAGTTATATCATAATATTGTCAAACGAAAAAACGAAAAAGTCGTGGAGCAGAAAAATAGTTATATAAAGGAGAGAGAAAAATGAGAATGTTATGAAAGCCAAGGAATCAATTATCAAAAGATAGGCACAGAACTTGTGTATAGAACCGATGAACGATTTTTCAACGAAAACGATTGTAATCGTGATGCTATGCGCTCGCCGATTGCCTCCGGAAATTGTACAATCCAAATAAGAAATACAGAGATAACTGTTCGGTTTTCTTCTGTAGAACCGGTTCGAATCAGCCTCTTGAATGCAAACGGTCAATTGTTCTACAATTCTTCTTTTCTTACTACAAGAGAAATTTCAATTCCTCCGGTATCGTTTCGAAAAGGGATTTATTTATTGAGATTAATATATATAAACAAAAATGAAGTAAAATGTTATAAAATAATCTTATAGTATATATTGAAAGGGAAAAATACGTCCTGCAGCCGATTTCTTTTTTATGTTTCGCCCGCTGTGGGATAATTAAGCTGACTTCAAACTCAAATCCAAGCTTTTGACCGAATGGGTCAGCGCCCCCACCGAAATGTAATCCACGCCGGTTTCGGCATAAGATCGAATCGTGTCTAATGTGATTCCGCCGGAAGATTCCAACTCATAGAGTCCATGAACTATTTCTACCGCTTTTCGGGTATCTGCAACCGTAAAATTATCGAGCATAATCCGATCAATTCCTCCAAACAACAAAACTTGATGCAATTCGTCAAAATTACGGACTTCGATTTCAATCGGAATGTTTTTCCCTTGTTGCCATAAATACGCTTTGGCCCGGGAAATGGCATTTTCGATTCCGCCTGCAAAATCGATGTGATTATCTTTTAACAGAATCATATCGAAAAGTCCGATGCGGTGATTCATTCCACCGCCTATCCGGACGGCTTCTTTTTCAAGCATTCGCATTCCGGGAGTTGTTTTTCGCGTATCTAAAACCCGTGCATGCGTCCCTTCTATTTTTTTTACATAATTGCGGGTAGTGGTAGCTATGCCGCTCATGCGTTGCATCACGTTCAGCACCAACCTTTCGGTCTGTAATAAAGATTGTACTTTTCCTTCCACGGTGAAAGCAATATCTCCGACTTTCACTTCATTGCCATCGGAGATAAGAACCGTTACAATTAATTCGGGATCAAAGGTATGAAAAATACGTTCGGCAACAGCAACTCCGGCTAAAATGCCTTCTTCTTTAACCAATAAATGAACTTTCCCTTGGGCTGTTTCCGGTATGCAACTTAATGTTGTATGATCACCGTCGCCAATATCTTCGGCAAAAGCCAACCGTATCAGTTCGTCAATTAACTCATCCTCTTTTTTATAATTCATAATTCTAATTGTAGATTGCTTCGCCGCAAGCGGCTCGCAATGACGTTCTTAATTCCTAATTACTTAATCCCCAGTTTATTCTTCAACTCTTTCGATAAAACATCTTTATGGACTACAATGCTGAGGGTTTTGTATTCGACGAAAGGAACTGAAGCATACCAAGTGCCTTTATAAGGACTATCCACTCCCCATGAATTTTTTACCATATAATACCGTTTCTCGTTTTGATCTTGAGCGACGCCATAAATCAACATTCCGTGATCGTCGGTAGTTTCGTAATCATCAAATGCGACTTGACGCATTTCCTGTGTAATGGTCTTTTCGGGTACCGGACCGGTGATATTGTCTTTTTCTTTCGGATTAGAGCCGAGTAAACGTACTTGATCCGAACTTGTATTGTCTTTAATCACTGTATCGGGAACAACCGCTATTCCTTTTCGGGTAAAACCGCTTTCGCTGACATCCGAAGCCCAGGCAACCGGATATCCTTTATCGATTGCATTGTCGATAATTTGAATCATTTCTTTGAAAGGAACATTATAGGAATAGGCCCATCGCCAATTATCGGGGACTTCTATGGGAAACGCCGTATAAAACGGATGATGAGTAAACGAGGTGAGAGACACATAATCGTCGGGATTTATACCGAGGTATTTAGTAAAACTCTGCGGAGAATATTGCTTACCGGCGTAGGTAAACGTTTCGGGACATTCGCCCAAATAGGCTTTCAAAATTCCGTTAAACCCCGTAAACCAGGCGGTTGATAATTTTCGATTCGGATTCTTAATAATCACATCGACGTAAGCTCGCAACAATTTAGTTAATTCCGCATGTCGGTGCTGTTTTTCACCGTAGTTCAATCCGGGTTGAACTTCATCGGGAACAATTCCGTAATACTTGATGCAATCTAACACATCGGCAAACGAACCGCCTTCTCCAAAATTGGTCGCGCCATTCATACGAACGTATTTTTGCGCTTTATCACTGTAATTTTTTGATACAACAAACATTTCGGATAAATCGTATTCGCCTTTTCCCATACGTAATAATTCGGATTCAATAAACCCTATGCCGGAAAAAGCCCAACAAGTTCCCGAGTTTGCTTGATTTTTTACGGGAGTGATAGTAACCGACTTGATTGTCGTAAACCGGAAAGTATCTGTTTTTACTTCGTTGTTTTGCGTAAAGCCGGGCATGTAAAAACAGCTCGCTAATAAAAAGAGAGAAAAGAAGTGTTTCATATTTGTATTGAAAAATTTGTTTGCAAAGGTAACGATTATTTATCAGAATCACCCAAATTTCATTTGAACTTTAGCAAAGACAGCGCCTTAGCGCTATCTTTGCAGAAAAAAGTGCGAAGGCGGCAGCGTAGTCGGATTTTAAATAGCG
>Ga0209629_10000701_pt1 | contig 19161 bp, 20 predicted proteins | sample TergutCu122P5_FD_187286 | JGI IMG/M metagenome (GOLD analysis project Ga0209629, IMG submission 187286) | Cubitermes ugandensis P5 segment gut microbial communities from Kakamega Forest, Kenya - Cu122 P5 (SPAdes) (version 2) | ecosystem: Host-associated > Arthropoda: Insects > Digestive system...
CGTCTCCTGTAAACATGCTTTTTCGGTCGGCTATGATAGCTGTAAGTAATTGAGGGTTAATTTGTTCATCATTATTTCCGGTAAAACTCATTAAACTGCCGCCCAGTATGGCAAAAATCAGGCATAACCCGCCTGTAATCCCTGCCGAAATGTACAAAGGCTTCAAATACTGTTTTCTATTTTCTTTGTCATCAAACAGTTGTTTTAAAGCTAAGATGGCAAGTGCAGCCATCGTAACGCCGGCCATCACAAGCGCTGTTTCAGGTACGCGGAACTTGTTGTAGAGCGGCAGGTTATAAAAAATAAAATCATTAAAAAATGAAAAATTCTTTCCCCAAGCCAGGAAAATAGAAAGTACCGTTCCGCCTAACAGCCACCATTTTTCAGGCCCTTTCACAATCATCAACCCCAACACAAACAGAAGACATACAATGGCGCCTGCATAATTCGGACCTGAAGTAAACGGCTTGCCACCCCAATACATAGGTGCACGTTGAGAAAACTGTTTTGCCTGTCCTGTAGGACGCAATAGACGGTAATATTCAGAATCTTCTCCAATATTGTAAGTTGAACTTGCTCCGTTAAAATTGGGAATCAAAAGGGTCATCGTTTCACCTCTTCCGTAACTCCATTCAAAAGCATAGTTAATATTAAGTCCGGTACTTGATTCTGATGAGTTTTCGGTTTGTTTCAATTCCGATCCTCCCCGCATGGTGTATTTGGTATAATCCATTGTAGATAAGAGAGTTCCAAATGATGGAGCAACTCCCAATACCGCTGCGAAAACTAAAATGGCGGAGGATATAAAAAAATCTTTGATGGTTTTTTGTTGAATGGCATAAATAAAATAGACAATTGCCAGTATTACAATGATTAAGATCAGGTAATAGCTAATCTGCGGATGTCCCCATAAAATATTGATTCCCACAAAAATCATGGTTACAAGCGCGCCCCAAAGATATTTTTTTCTGTAAGTCAGAATGATACCTCCCAAAATCGGCGCCATAGTAGCCATCACCAACCCTTTGTTGATATGTCCTGCAGCAAGAATGATCAGGTTATACGAAGCAAAAGCATAGGCAATTGCGCCGACAATACTGAGCAACGGTTTGCAGCGCAACGACAAAAGAAATATATAAAATCCCAACATATAGATAAATAAAACTCCGATATGTGCAGCGGGCAAGTTAAACAGAAATATTTTGCTAACAGGTTGGAAAACATTCGTTTGTGAAGGCATGAATGTATAGTTGGCAGGCATTCCGCTAAACATCGAATTAGACCAAAAGGCGTAATCGCCTGTTTTTGCGTGATAATCTTTTAAATCTTTCCCCCAGCCGACCATATTTTGGAGATCGTGCTGATACAGTTGTTTATTTTCTAATACAACCGGATAAAAATAGATGACGGATAATCCGATAAAAAGGATAATTGCTGCCAAATGTGGAGCGATTGTTTTAAATAACTTGTTCATATTGTGAATTTTAATTGTTTTTTTAACTGTTGTTTTGAAATATTTTAGCCCAAAAGAAACGTATGGCAAACCAGAGGTGGCGAATTTGGGTTGGAAACGTGCCGTAATAGTGACACATGATTTTATAACGCTCTCGCAATGAAGATTTTCTGTTTGCTGTTGTCGTTCCTTCGTATTGATAATTGACGATTCTTTGTCGGGAATTGAAAATATAATTTGCCGTTTTCATACAGCGAATACACCAGTCGAAATCAGCAGAATATCTGTAAGTTATGTCATATTCAGGCGCGATGTTGCGTTGCACGATAAAAGCCTGATGAGAAACCAACATTCCCATGTTGAAACTTTTCCAGGTCAATGTTTTTGGCGTTTTAAGACGTCGCGCAGCAAAAACTATTCCTTTATCATCTATCAAGTCAGTCTCACCATATAAAATATCCGGAAACCCGTTTCGTAATGCAATATTTGCTAAATACGCAACTACCTGATAATGTGGCAAAACATCTCCGGCATTGAGAAACCAGACATAATCGCCTGTTGCCATCTTTAATCCCTTATTCATCGCATCATAAATCCCCCTGTCCGGCTCGCTCACCCAATTATGTATGCCGGATTTATATTGTTGAATGATATTCAGCGTATTATCAGTTGAAGCTCCGTCAATAATGATATATTCAATCTGAGGATAAGTCTGATTAAGAACGCTTAATAAAGTTTTTTCCAGCGCTTTAGCGGCGTTCCGGGTAACGGTAATAATGGAGAAAGTCATAATAATTATAATATCATTTGTTCCAATGCTTTGTCTATCAAAAATGCTTTAATGACTTCTTCATTAACTTCATAACCAGGCATATATTCTACTTTTTCTGTATAATCTATGTCCTTGTGATAAGCTAATTGTGAATAAAAAAGTTTAGCGGCAAATTCTTCACTATAAATAGTTTCGGCTTTGTGAACTATATCAGATAAAGAAAAATAATCGCGTAATAAAAAATACAAATCAACATAATCTTTCCATTTAGCTCTGCGTCCCAAGGCGAAAGCTTTCATTGCCGCCAAGGTTAGTAAAGTAGGCATTGTAATAATCTTATCTAAATTTATTGGATGTTCAATATTATATGGATATTCGAAAAAAGTCATTTTTACGCCTAATATATTAAGATTTAGTTGCTCGCTAACTCGACGAGTTACCTTGTACTGCGTTTGGTAAGTACTAAGTTTTGTCAATATTTTTTTTGAACTAAATGGAATGGGTTTAAATAAATCGAAATCAATAGACATCCTATGTCCTATCTGAAGCGCAAGCGCGGTACCACCCACAAGGTAAAATTCTCTACGAAAAGACTGCAAAAGAGGCAGAAGTTTCCTTTGTTCCAAACTAAGAATATCAGGATACATATTTGTTAAAAAATAGATTAAAATAATTCCACACTTCGGGATAAAAATTCATTTTTTTCCTGCCTTTCATTTGGCGGAATATACTTGCAGTGTTCTGTAACCCAAAAGTTTGGAAAAGTGACCGAACAGTTTCTAAATTACCATAATTCAATACCATCTCCACCAGCAATTCGTCGCTGACGGTTTCGGTTTTGTCTTCGGGCGAATACCAGAACAAATCTGCGTGTTCGCGAATAAAATCTTTTACAGCTTGTGTACGCACAGGCAAATTCTTTGTTACAAATTTAAGGGAAAAATTTAAACTGCTTATTATGGAATAAACAAGTTATGTATTTTTTTATTTAGCAATGGGGTCGTCATTAATGTATGGATTTGAAGGAAGTTCTATTATTCTATATTTTTCCTTCCGTAAATCATTTAGTAATGTATTTTGAGGTTTCTCTTTAAAAATAATGGCGCCTAATGTGTTATAAGGAATTATTCTTAACCTGCAAAAAAAGTTCCAAACAGCCAGCTTCCTTTTCAATTTTTTATAAAGTTTCTCATCCAATGGAATTTTTTTACTGTCTCCCCATTTAGCCGGTACAGGAGCAAGTCTTGTATTCATTTCTTTAAAAGCAATACAGGAAAGCCCTAAACCCATTGCTATTTTCTCAATTTCCCTGTCCGAAATTTTAAAAACATAATTTCCAACAGTTTCCCATGAAAAACGATTTTTCCAAATTTTGTTAATCAGATAAGGATTGAAACAATCGCAAATGTTTTTCAAGAAAAGCAATAAAGGCATTTTACACAAAACATCAACCGGTTCAATCATGATTACACCCTTTTTGGCAACCCGGAGCATTTCATACAGCCCTAAATAGGCTCTTGGAAAATGATGAAACGCTTCCTTGCAAAACAAATAATCAAACTCATTTTCTTCAAGATCAATTTGTTCTACATTTATTTTTATATATTTTTTAATCCAATTCTGTTCAAATGCTTCTTTTAAATATACATCTGAAATATCCGACGCTGTTGCATCCTGATTTTGTTCGCTCAGATAACTTGCTTCAAGACCTGTAAAATCTCCAATTGTCAGCCATTTATTTTTGTCTTTCAGCAATGGTTTCAAGATTCCAACATGGCGAAGAAACATCTGATAAGAAACACAATCTTTATTTTTATGATGATAAAGATGATCTTCTCCTTTCAAAAAATTTTCTTGATGATGCTGTTCGTGAGCATCATGGCTTTGAGTGGATTGTTTTTCTTTCCTAAGCATTGGTACGGGTTAAAATTTATTCATTACTTCAATCACTTTAAAAATGTCGTCTTGAGTATGTCCGTACGAAATCGGAAGACTCAATGTTGTTGCATGTATTTCTTCAGAAACAGGATATTCTCCATTATCTAAAATTCCTTGCATGGCTTTTTGCTTGTGTGGAGGAATTGGATAATGGATATCTGTTTTTACCCCATTTTTCAGTAAAAACTCCTTTAATAAATCCCTTTGGGGGTGCCTGATATTAAAAATATGATATACATCATAATAATTGGAATCAACGCATGGAAGTATAAAATCTTTTTTCAGATGATCCAGGTAGATTTGTGCAAGTTCGCGTTTGTGCGAATTGATTTGATTTAAGTATTTTAGCTTAACGGATAAAAACCGCGCCTGTATTTCATCGAGCCTTGAGTTAAATCCGATATATTCGTTATGATATTTTTTATGGGAACCATAATTTCTTAATGCCCTGAATTTCTGTTCCAGTTCGAGATTGCTTACGGTAATAGCTCCGGCATCGCCTAAAGCTCCCAAGTTTTTTGTAGGATAAAATGAAAATGCCCCAATCCCAAACGAACCGGTCATTTTGTTTTTATATCTGGCTCCATGCGATTGAGCGCAATCTTCAATGAGAAGCAAATCATATTTTTGGCATAACATCATAATCGGATCCATGTCACAGGATTTTCCGTAAAGATGAACAACCATAATAGCTTTTGTATTTGCTGTTATTTTTTCTTCAATTTTTTGAGGATCAATGTTATATGTTTCTATTTTCGGTTCAACCAATACAGGTTTCAGTCCACATTGAAGAATAGACAAAATAGTGGCAATATACGTGTTGGAAGGCACAATCACTTCACTTTGAGGTGGAAAACTTGCCTGTTTAAGCGCCAGCATTAATGCATCCAAACCGGAAGCCACGCCGATACAATAATCGACCTCACAGTACTCGGCAAAAGATTTTTCGAATTTCTCGACTTCCTGGCCTAAAATATACCATCCTGTCTCTAAAAAATCGGAAAAATTTTGCTTAAATTCTTCTTCGAAGGATTGATTCGTTCTTCTTAACTGTTCATATTCAATCATAAGGTTCGTATATATAATCTGCCGGATCAAAATATTCGGAAGCCAAAACCATCAGGATCGCGTCTCTGCTAAAATGATGCATCAAATGCCAGTCAACAGTATCAAGCAGCAGGCACTTGTGAGGAGAGTCCAATATAAATGTCTGTTTATCAATACCGTTATTATTTGATATGATACAGCTTCCCTGAATACAGATGGCAGCCTGAATCGTTTTATGGTGCCGGTGTCCGCCTCTTTCCGAATCATCCACTCCATAAATATAAAAAATTCTTTTAATATCAAAAGGGATTACTTTCTCAATCACAGTGAGATTGCCTCTTTTATCCGTAAATGTCTTTAAATCTATTAAATGAGCCATTTTATTTTTTTAATAACCGAATAGTATTCAATTCTTTTAATCCTCTTCTTAAAAAAAGTTTCAATAAATATTTTATTTTTTTAAGACCTGACAAATATTTTTCAAATTCACTAATGACTGGATACTGTTTTCTTAATTCTTTGATTTTCTTTATATAAGGTTTGAAAATCAACTCAAGCGCCGAAAGATTTCTTTCATAATAAGGTCTTGGGGAGAAGAAAGAAGAATTTACAAAAGTCAATGAATGGAAATGAAAAAAAATAAGTTTAAAGTGTTTACCTGTTGTTTTTTCTATTCCATGGATTTCATTATTATTTGTATGAAAATCATATTGTTGCATATTCCAGGGCGCAACTCCGGCTCCCAAGTTACGGCAGACGTGCACGCCTTCAAATCTCTCCGTCCAGTCGTCCAAATATTTTTGATCTCCGAATTTTCCATTTTCGATTCTGTTATAGCACCATTCGATACACGCATTACGCCACCAATTCAAAGCCTTTAATCCCTGTTCATTTTTCTTAAATGCTACAAATTGAACGCAATAAATCCCTGTTTTTTTACTTTGGTCATACTTTGGAGTATAATTATGAGGCGTAATGAAGATGGAATGATCGCCCATTTCGTCAAAAAGTATCTTCGGAGAGGAAAAAAAATATAAATCCGAATCAATATAGGTACAGCTTTCTACATTATAATGATTTAATACATAAAGTATTGTAGAAGAAGAACATGTCCAGCAATATTCAGCCCTTGAACGTGTAGGTTTTACTTTTAACAGTTCGGCATCCTCAAATTCTTTTAATGAAATAACTGTTACATTCTCAAGAGCCAAAGATTTTAATACGGTGAGACTTTTATCATCAAAAGCAAAAATGTACAAATGAAAAGATTCACAATGTACTTTTAAAGATTCATACATGGCTAATCCTCTTGATAGATAAACCGAATCGAACAAAGTACAGAAATTAAGCATAATCTTTTAATTGAAAAACAAAGCCTTTATATATCGACGGGATATTGACCCGATCTAAGGCATCAAAATCTGCAACTAACTCATAATTACTTTCTTCAAAAAAAGCCAGCAAGTTCTTTTCACTGAAAAACCAGCATGGATAAGACGCCTCATATATCCGTGAGGGAACTTTTTGCACGGTTAGCCGTTGTTTATTGTTAAGCGTAAAGCCTGTTCTGTCAACTATAATGTATTGAATGTTAAAGCCAAATGCTTCTTTCAATAGATCGAACGGGTTTTTCAGGTATTGGAGTACGCTGGAAAACAGGATAAGGTCAATTTTTTCAGTTGAATTGGAATAACAGTCGCTTATTGAAGGATAAAAACGAAGTATTTCATTCTGAAACAACTCAGTTCCGGCTTTTACAAAATCAGGTTGTTCGACGACGTTCCAGGAAACTTTATTTAGTGTATCCAGAAATTTTTTGTTTTGAAAATAAGTGCTACCCAACGATCCGCCAAAATCAATGAGATTCAACCTGCCACCGTTTTGAGCAGCAATCCACATCAACATGGCGAGCAGTTCCCATGAATATTCAATCTTATCGAATATGACAGAATCACGTTCATAAACTGCCTCACCATTTTTGACTTTCAGCAGAGAAGAAGTCACTTGCTGCAAGATATTAGCCGTATTGTAACCTGTCGAAATCTTTTCAGCATCCTGCCAAGTTTGGAAATTACCGTACCAGCCCCATTTTTTTGAGTTTTACAAATAACCAATCCGGCAATTGTTGAATTATTCTTTGATTTCTTTTCATGTATCAGTTCATATTTTCTCTTTTTTGTAAGACTTTTCAGTAGTCGCCGTTAGTTGGTGTACTCTTTGTTCTATCTTTCTTTCAGATTTGAGTTTCTGTTTAATTTTAACTAAGATTAATAATTTCTTTCCCTTTCTCTGTCAATTGTTTGTTTGGTAGTTTGTCCGTATTGTCTTTTTATGATCGTTGGAAATCCATAACTCGTAATAAATTCCGGTTTACCAAGTCTTTTTGCTAAACACTGTTTGGTCATTTCCTCAGTGCCAGTTCCCATTCGTTCAATCGTTCCATTCAAGTACATCGCTTTTGGAGCAGTCTATTTTCACATAAATCAAGTGGGTTTTTACCTTTTGTGGCAGCGTCAAATTCCCGTTCGGCAGATGAAATTCCATCTTTTTGTCAATTCCTGTTTGAAAAAATAAAGAGAATATTTACGTCGTTTATAGAAAAAATGCCGTACCTTCTTCACTGCCTCATGGTTGACTTCCACTGGAATTCGCTTTGCTACATTTTCTGTCGCTTCGATCATCCCGTCACTTTCAGAAGGTTTTTCTAATCCTGAGCAGTGAGTGCCGGAATCAAAACCGATATGCTGAACATAAGACTTTCCTGGATAAAGCGTAAGTATATTTTTCAAAAAATAGGAAGCATAAACCCGAACTGCCCATGAACTGTTTTTCCCTGCAATTTGTTTTTTCAACATCTCAGTATAAGGATAAGCTCCGCCTATATCAAATTCTTTTTCTTTATGCAGGTTCTGAATTTCGTTTAATAAATAAGGCCCATCAAAATTAACCTCCTGCCAAGCTCTTTTCCAAGTTGCCCAGCCTAAACATCCACTGTTCACGCCAAAAAACAATGGAGGAAGATCGGGAATGGTTTCGATATGTCCATGAATCATTCCAACGTTTCTATCCTCTTTATAAATTTCCAGACTATCGTTTAGAAACTCTAACGTCAGTGGCGAACAAACAATATCATCTTCAAAAACGATAATAGTATCATGCTCTTCAAGAATTTGGGTAATCCCGGCAATTAAACTTGGAGCCAAACCTCTGTTTTCATCGTTTTCAAAAACTTTTACTGCTTTAAAGCCTGAAACGCTTCTCAGGTAATTCCGCAAGCGTTCAATTTTTAAGCTATCTTCCTGGTTTTTAGGACCATCTGAAAATATAAACAGTAGCGAATCCTTAGCAAGCGGATTCGCTTTTAATGCCTCAACCGTTCGTTTCGTGTGCTCTAAACGATTATAGGTAAATAAAGCGATGGGGGCTAAATTCATTGGTAATGTCTTAAATTAGCTGATAAAATTATTTCCATAAGTTCCCGTTTTATAATAATACCTTTCAATATACATTCCGATAACATTATCGTGTACTGTTTCATTCTTTGAAAAACAAATCGTTCTGCTCATCAAACGCTTTAAGTGTGTTCTGAAATTCAGGTTTTTCCGTTCAATTTTCTAGGTGTTATCCTTCCCGGTTTTGTGTTTGTGTGGTGGAATATATTTGGAGTACGATCCCCAGTCATCCGTGTAATATTTATCTATATCAAACACTTTGAGCAAATTCCACAGCACTGAAAAATCTCTGTCGGTGCGTCTGCCGTTGTGCCAGGCCAAAATACAGCCCGATCTTCTTTCTATCGCATACCAGGTCCAGTGCTGATTGCTCTTTTTTTGTACAAAACTCCAAAATTCATCCATCTCTCCCTCTAAACGTATTTCAACTTCCAGTGCCTCCAGACTGTCTGTTTCTTCTTTTGTCAGAAAACAGAGGTTCGTTTTTAGCGTTTTTTTAACACTGAAACTACAGTATTCTTATTGATTTTCAATACTCTTTCTGTGTCTCTGACACCGCTGCCATTCAGTATCATATCTATTATCTTTTCTTTTATGTGGCTTGATAAGCGATGTAACAATATTCACGCTGAAAATATTTATTACATTCTTTGCAGTGCCAGTGCTGGATGCCATTACAACTTTTGCCATTTTTCTGTAAATTATTTCCGGTACAATACGGACAACGAATTTCCTCTCTATGTATCATAAGTTTTTGCAGCAAAGTTAATAAATGTCAGCGAATTTAAGACACGACCAATTCATTATATAATTTTGCGTGTACTAGATTAAAAAATCTTCAATTTAGAAATATTGTCAGCAAAGCTATCCTCATCATTTTTCATTAATCTTATCACCTTTATATTATCATCATCAAAGAAAACATAATCTTTTATTAATTCTATTCTTTTTATTAAATACCAAATCACATAAAAAAAATCATTAAGTGGATTATAATATTTTTCTCGTTCGACATTTTCGATATAATCTAACCCCAGCGGAAAAGAAATTTTTCTACTCAGTAAATTAGATAATTTAATTACGTGATTTAGAAAAGAATATGATTCCCTTTTTTGTAAAATAATTTCTAAATACTGATTATGCGGCAACGATTTAACAGCTCCAACAATAGAATCTATTATTTGAGCTTTATCGTAAGATTTTCCATACTTACTAATTATTATTGAATTTGCTTTTTGTGCGTCAAAAACAGGTCTATCTTTATCTTTTATGAGTTTGCCCCAATTCCCATGATTCCTAATTATATTGTTTTTCTCTATACTATAATAAATATTAACTTCATCCCACCATTTTTCAGGGAAAAAATCCCTTTTTCTGTCAGTTACTTTCGGGTGCCATTGGTGAAAAATTGGATATTTATAGTTATCAATTGGTATGCTTTTGATATTCATCTGGTTTAATCGATCATATAAATCTCGATCTTCTACGCCCCAAAAACAGTAAAACTCATCGAAACCGCCAATACTTTCAAAAAGAGATTTATTTATCAGAAAAATTGCACCAATTGGTTCATTCCCGGAGTTATTTAAAGACACTAAGGGTTGTTCAAATATTTTATCCCAACGCTTGAATGATTTGTTCAGAAAAAACATTGAACTAAATACTGCATGATCTTTGGATGCATTCTCCATTAAAGCGGAGATTGAATTAGGAGAATAAATCAAATCAATATCGGCAAAAAGTATATATTCAGAATTTGAAAAGCGAACGCCTGTATTCAAAGCATGTGATCTATTCCATGGATATCCGTTGGTATTGGAATAATAATACTTGGCAAAAGGAAAAGTTTCAACGACCTGCTTAACTTCTTCTGCAAAATTTTTGTTGCTTCCATAATCAACAAAAATCACGTCAAAGTCATTATAGGATTGTTTGGAAAGTGATGACAGGCATCTTTCTACTCTGTCTCTATCTCTATTTCTATAACCAAAAATAATTGAAAGAGAAGGCATTATATTTTTTTTATTTTAATGTTGACATAACACAACATGCCCCTTATATAACGGCAGCAAATAATTTTTTTTTGAGATGAATTATTTTATACTTTGGATTGGCTTCTAAAATTATTTTTTCAAGCACTTCCGGGTCATCTGGTAAATGATAGGTACAGATCACCAATTTTGGAGCATGGATTTTCAACACATTAAAAGCGCCTCTTAACATATCCCTTTCTGCACCCTCAATGTCAGCTTTTATAAAATCAACTTTTTCCAAATGGCGTTCCTTAACAAAAGAATCAAGTGTAATGACATCAATTACTGCTGTTTCATTTGTCCCTCGATCGATGACTAAAGAATTTCCTGCTCCAGAGATTGTATCAAGAGAAAAGTTCATTTTATGATCACCACTTCCAAGTCCTTTTTGGATTGGAAAAATTCGTTCTTCATCTGTTTCATTCAATTCTTTTGTTTTGCAAAGTAAGTCAAACAATTTCAGATCTGGTTCAAACGCATAAACGATTGCTCCTTTTGATGCTGCATAAGCGCTGAAATCTCCAATCCATGCTCCGGCGTCGATTACAATGTCTCCTTTTTCGATGGTGACATTAATGGTATTGTCACAATAACCGTAAACACTTTCATTCAATACATGTTGATCCAGAAAACGGACAAAGTCTTGTTTATAATTGTCATTGTAAAAACAAGGAACCAAGAACACATCTTCAAATGAATATCGGAAAAATCGGAGCATATTATTATTTGTTATTTCCGGAAGTTTTGCCCCTTTGAAGTCATAATATGTCCTAATTTCTCCATCATGGTTTTCATTTTTTAGCCATTTTTTTTTGAAAGCCCGCATAGCCACTTTTTCATATAGCTCATTAAAAAACAATGGTGCAAGCTTCAATTCACGAGATATCCCTTTGATAAAATAGGCTATTGTTTCAATGATTGTCCATCGTTTATAGCGCCGGCCATAGAAGGTATTCTGATATAATTTCATTTTAGATAATAAACAAATTTAATGTTTCATTTGAGCTTACGAAATTGGCACTTTTTTATTAATGAATCGTTTGAACTTTTTTAAAAAAGTATGTTGAGGTCCCGTGTTTTTAGGAATAAATATCCATTTCTTCTTGTTAAAATCAATTCCTGATTCATTGATAAGTTTTACCACCCAAGGGAATAACTGATATTTATTTAAAATAAGTTCTCTTGCTTCTTCTATATAAGGAATACTTCTCTGATAAAAATTATCATCCATCGCTTCATTGATAATTTCTAATGATTTTTTTTTATCATTGAGATCAATTAAAATCATTGCTTCTTTTGGGAAATATTGTGTTATATTTTTTGCACCATAATAGATTGGCACTGTCCACGATAAAAAACAATCGCTTATTTTTTCAGTCCAATAATCATTACATGAATAGTTTTCTATGGCAATACTGTATTTGTAAGGATAAATCGCATCGAATTTATCTTCAATAGGCGTAAATCCTCTTCCAAAAATATCAAATTTGAAACCCGATGTTTCGAGAAAAGATTTGAATTCTAATCTTAAAAAATGTCCAGGCTTCTCACGGGCATCACTTGTAACCCATGACACTTTATCTTGTTTATCTTGAATGACCGTAGCCGCAGTCATGTTTATTAAGTCATCATAAGATTTATTAATTAACCAGGGTAGTGCCGTTTGAGAATGGAAAATATTTGGAGATTGTATTTCCCAGAAAGTATATACTCTATCAAAATAGTTGAAAATTTTGGGATGCCATCTATAAACATCAACAGGCGGTTCTTGCGAAAAAAGCCATTTTCCTTTTGTCGCAACATATACGATTTCATTTTGGGTTGTAGAGTTTAAAACTAATAATAAATCGCATTTTCTTATAGAATCTTCAGTAAACGCAATTCCATCCCAAACTCTTGTCCGACCCGGAATTTGCCGAAAAATATCTCCTTTCCAATCTTTAATTATTCGTACTAACATTATTTTATGCCAATAATATTCTTTATTTTTTGCAATTTGCTATACAGAATCGTTTTAAAAGATTGAACATGTGCCATAAAGAAAAATGACAAAATAAACAACTTTTGACATAAAGTATAGTTCCCTTTTAAATAAAAATTATCTGTTTCGCCTCTAATACAAATATAGCCTAAAGTTGCTAAATATTCTTTCAACTCATTCTCTCCTGAATTATTTTCTATTGAAAACAATTTTATATCAAATGTCTTAAAATCTATACTTTTGATAATAGATAATTCTGCGCCTTCGGTATCTATACTGCAATAATCCATCATAAATAAATTATATTTTATGAGTAAATTATTGATATTCTTTGCTTTCATTCTAATATCTGTATAAGAACCACCAAATTGCATAATCTCTTGATCTATTCGAGCAATATGATCTTCATCAAAGAACTCAAGCATTCCGCTTAACATTTCTGCATACCCTTCTACTTGTCTGAATATAATTTCCTGCTCTTTATCTAAAATACAGCAATTTTCAGTTATGCAAGTTCTGTTATATATTAGTTTTTTATATACTGAGGGTATAGGTTCAATACATAAACCTGTCCAATTTCTGTTCTTTTCAAAAAAATAAGTATTGGATAATGTAACGCCATCGTGTGCTCCTATATCAAGAAAAACCCCATTTCTTTTTTTCTTAAGCAATACGTCAATAATTCTATCTTGATAGTATTGAGAAAATGATTCCATAAAAACTGTATTTTAGTAATTTATTCTCTTACAAACAGAGCATTACCTTGTTCTTTCCATCTAAATTCTTTTTTCTTAAGGATAAAACCTTGAGAAACAAGCCAATCTCTGTATTCTTCATATAAACCACACTCTTCGTAGGTCTCAACAAAATTAACTTCTGTATAGAGGACCTTGACGGTTTTCATTATTTCCGGCGAAGCTTTTAATGTTTTAAATTCCGCTCCCTGCATATCTAACCACATGACATCAACATGATCCACATTATTTTCTAAAGCCCATGTATCAATTTTTTTAACAATAACTTTCTCTTTTTGATTAAATGTAATTTGCGGATAAATATCAATATGAAGTTTTGGATTAAGGATAGAGCTTGAAGAAGCAACATTATCAGTCGAGTCAACATTATGGCTTACGTTCATCAATGTTACACCATCAAAGTCAGACAATGCCATATTGAATGTTCTTATATTCTTTTGTTTTTCAACGGTTTTAAGTAAAATATTATAGTTTTGCTTAACCGGTTCAAAAGCATATATTACAGAATTAGGCATTAATTTTGAAAAACGAAAAGTGTCGGAACCATCTGCTGCTCCGGCTTCCAAAATTACAGGATTAGCCTTTTTTTTAACATATGAAAGAACATCGTTCACAAATATCCGATCTCTATGTAAAAGTCTGTAAAAATAATTTAAAAATGTCATTTGTTCAAAATTGAGTTAAATTATTGAATTATAGTCATTTCACTTGTTGTAATTTTGCTAAAAATTTTATAGCCATTTCATTTCTTTATTTTATGTTGTTCCCCAAAACCGCTTCAGGTAGCTTACTGATTCCTGAAAAATGATTGACTTGCTTTTCGCCATTATTGAAACATATATTACTGCTACAATTATCATTTTGACAAAGAAAATAAGATAAAAATTGTAGTCAATTAGACGAACAACACTCAAAGCAAACAATATTGATATTCCTGTGATAATAAGGTATGGAGAAATATCTTTTATTATATCCCATAGGCGAAGTCCGATGAGTTTGTGAATGTGATAATGAAAAAAGGAGAGTCCTACAAAATAAATGCTCACAAATGCGATTGTAGTTATTTTTATATCAATTGACATCAGAATTAACACGATACAAATTTGTAAAATCGAAATAAAAAAAATGCCCCACATATAAGTGTCAGATTTCTGAAGTGACAATAATAGATTTGAATATAAAACCCATAAAAACGAAAAGCCCCCCCATAGACAGAATATCTGTAAGAAAAACACACTTTCTAACCATTTTTCTCCAACAGTTATTAATATAAATTCGCGTCCAACAAATGCCAAACCAAACATACAGGGAAATGATATAAATGCGCCAAATCGAATCATTTTTCTGAATACATTGACTAACCGTTCAGGCTCATCAACAACATTGACTAATACAGGTTGAGCTACACTACTGATCATCCCATTCATTACAGTTGTTCCTAATGATGCCCACTTATTCCCTTGTGAATAATATCCTGTTATTTCTTTACCATAATTTCGCCCGAAAACAACAGAGAGAATATTGGCTGTGGATTGAGCGATGATATTCGTTATTAAAATTTTTGAACCAAACCCGAACATCTCCGCCAGTGGATAAAACTTGATTTTGAAGTTGGGCTTCCAGGAAGAAAAATGCCAACGAAGTATTGAAGCTACAAGAGTTTGAGTAATAATCTGAATGGCTATTCCCCAAAAAACAAATCCATTCAATGCTAAAATTATACCAATGATTCCCGAACATATTACAGCAGATAAATCAATAATGCCTCGCTGTTTGGCCATAATGTTTTTTAGGAGAAAAGCATTATGGGCTATGCCTAAACTTGAAAAAACAAAACTCAAAAATAAAAGCCTTGACAGAGGAACTAATACAGGTTGCTTATAGAATTCGGCTATGAAAGGAGCAGAGAAAAATAAGATAATATAAAGAATGATCGCCGAAAAAATGCTAAACCAAAAAACAGCGTTATAGTCATCATGTTTAATAATTTTTCTGTTTACAAGAGCAGTACTAAAACCGCTGTCCATAAGTGTATTAGCCACGGCTGTAAAAATTGCCAGCATCCCTACCAATCCATAATCATCCGGACTGAGGATACGCGCAATAGCTATACCAAAAATCGCACCGATCACTTGTTGTACGAAATTACTGAAACCTCCCCAAAAAAGCCCTTTGGCGGTTTTTTCTTTGAGGGTTGGCTCTTGAGATTGAACTGGTTCTATGTTGTTTGTTTCCAATACCGTGAATTTTTTGCCCAGATAACACTTTTCTGATTAGAAAGTTAGGAGCTATAAAGAAATCATTTACCCTATATCAGCGTAAAATATAGTAATTATATCTACTGTGAAATTTATAAAATGATTATAAAATTAAATAATCAAATTATTACATTACGATTTATAACCTTATGCAGATAACTTGACAGTTGATAGGAAGAAGGTTGAATATAGGTTTTATTTTTAGCTTGTTCTATGTTGTCTTCAATTAATCCGTTAAATGAGTATTCAATAATATTTTCGTTGTAATAATTTGGGACTGATTCAATAAGTTTAAAATCATACTTTTTCAAAATATTTACAAACTGATGATACCTAATTTCTGATACTGTGATTTTAGGTGTTATAGTCCCTAAAACTCTCATTGATTCTTCCATTAACAAACTACCAATTCCTAATTGTTGATATTTTTCTATGACTCTAAATGTTGATATTTTCTTTTCATCCATATCATTTTTTAGTATCGAAATAGCCACTATTTCATCACGCACTTTCTTTAATATCAGACTTCTGTTACCTTTAATTATTCCAATAATGACCTTATTAAAGTACCATTCTTTGAAATTAGGATACTCATCTTCTAATAATTCTAAACAATGATAAACTTCAGTCATTTGTTTATGAAATTCAACTTGAAGTTTGTTGAATGTGATTTGGTTTATAATTATAGTTTCCATATTATTCATTATTATTGTTTTCTATTTTTGATTTTTCTAAGACACTTTCAACTCTTTCATGTTTCATAGGAAGGATTTTATTATACAAATAGGAACTAACAAGATTGAATGAAACGGTCAAAATCATTAGGATGATTATGTATTTGATAATTGTAGTAATTGTGTTTCGCTCATATCTAGTTTGCACTAATGCATTAAAATGTTTTATTATTTCATTGTCTTTTTCTTTGACTTTCCATTGATAGGCTAATATCGCCTCATCTTTTATTTGATCTTTTCCGATATAATCGTTCCAACGATCTCTTTCTAATTGGCGAGCACTATCAAAAGGAATATGTGAAAATACATATTCTTCTCGAGAACTACAAATAAAGAAGTGATCTATTTTTTGAAAAGAATACGTCCCACCTTCTTCTATTGTTTCTAATAAACTACTGTCAAGTTCTCGAGCTTCATTAACTCTAAAATCTATAATTTCTGTTTTGGAAAAAGCACTTTGTAACACTGAATTAGAAGGTTTATCAATAGATGAAAATATAGGAGAATAATCATGGTCAATTCTGATTCGAATATAAACTTTATCATTTGGTATCTTTCCCTTTAAGCGAATTTTTATTCTTGTGCCATTATTAAAATCGCTTACCTCTATGTTTTCGTCTTTCAACTTATATATATAAAAAAGGATTTCTTTTGAAGAATTACTAATCTCACAATAATCATTTTGAGGTTGCTGTGTTTTATTATAATTATCATTAAATAAGGTATCAAGGAGTATTTCGTCAATTTTTCCTCCTAAATCCACAACATTTTCTCTTTTTATTTTTGAAGGGTAGTAAACATACAATTCTTCTATGTTTTTTGCATTGTTTAAATGGATTCCAATGTCAATAAAACGCTCAAATTCTTTCTTCTTTGATGGTAATTTCCAAATATTAATATGGAGTTCTACCTTTTGAGGATTGCTGTCCTCTTTTTTCGGCTTATACCAGATTGCTAAACTTTTCATTTTTAATATATATGTAATTTTGAGGAGCTACAAAAGAATTAAAGATAGACTTAGGGTCAATAGGTTCAATCAACTTGAATGATTTAATAAAAATTGCAGATATAATATCCTTGTTTTTCGTATAACGCTCATATTCAGCAGTTTTTAAGCCTGAAACACTATTAGTCTCTTGCCATATGATATCAACTCTATCTGTTACTATTTTTTCAACTTCTATTATACCACAAATTTTTTTTATTGGACTTGATACATATAAAAATATGTGTGTCGAGTTTTTTGGTGCAACTTTCCTATATTCGATCTTCTTTGCATCTGAAGCTATTCTATTAAAGAAGATAGGTTTTATAGACATTAAACAGATTTTATTTTTTTGAATCATACCTTACATCTTTATTTTTAGTATTTTCATCTTTATTTGAACTTTGAAATTTTTCGACAGGAAAAATCTTTCATTCTACATCTAATTGATTTGCTAATTTGAAAATTAAAAACATTAAATCAACAATACCATCTTCAATCACTTATTTATGTTTTTTCATAACTAAACCAAGCTGTTCGTTTCCACATTCACCTATTTCTTCATTAAAATTTGCACATAACTCCAATGGATAAAAATAAATAAGTTACGAGCGGCGTCGAAATCAAGAACTTCTTTCTGATATTCTCTTAAAGTCTTCATCTGTTTATAAATGGTGACGGAGATTGAGATAAACATATGGCATTGCTAATTAAATATAGACAACGTTCCATTTCTATAATGCATCAACAAAAGAATTGATATTGCCAACATCTCCATTTTCTTGGAATAGCATTTTGATTTTCTTCTCATCCTTGCCAAGAAGTGCCTAAAAAGGCTGTTATATCCTTCCACTGTAAAGGTTTCTTTCTTTGACTGTATGTGTTTTTCTTTTGGAATGATACTTTCATAAGGCTTCCAATAATCACTGGCTACGTAATTCATTTCGTGTTGTTTTATCTTTTTCCAAAATTCTTCTGCCGTTTCATTTCCCCTGTTGCCAATAATGAAATTGATAAATCTTTTTCCATATCTATCAACAGCAATCCATATCCAACAGTAGTTTTTTTTGACCGATATAAGAGTGCATCTCATCCACTTCAACCATTTCTATCTCTTGACTATCAGCATGTAACTCCTGCACTTGTTTACCAAAATTTTTTATCCAGTTCAACACCGCCACATTACTAACGCCCAAAATTCGCCCGATAGAGCGAAACCCCAAACCTTCAAGATACAAATGCAATGCCTGTTTCTTTTGTGATTTTGGTTTGGCGGTTGATTTGAGTTCTACCGTATAATTACAACCACACTTTTTACATTTATAACGTTGTCTTCCTTTTATTTTACCCGATTTTACGCTCTCTGAGCAATTACATTTACTACAATTCATAAATAATTTTTGCTGCAAAGATACTAAATATATAGTTAGTTAGCAATACCAAACATATTATTGCTACTGTACAAATATCTATTTCAGATCATTATACATAGACAAATCAACCAAAACTTCTCATAGCATATCAAGTTACAGGCTACATGGATTAACAATTGGCCATGTGGTTTCAATGATACGTCTACGAAGTTTGGCTTTGTTCAGCGCTAATACTTAGTAAGTTAAAAAGATGGCAATGCCCCGTCAGTCCCATAGGGGATGACTGCAAAAGGCTGACAAATATACAAATATGCAGCGACTTTACAAATAAAACGTAAGGGGAAAATGAATATTATTTTTGGGATCGTTTAAATTCCGCC
>Ga0209629_10000702_pt1 | contig 19154 bp, 23 predicted proteins | sample TergutCu122P5_FD_187286 | JGI IMG/M metagenome (GOLD analysis project Ga0209629, IMG submission 187286) | Cubitermes ugandensis P5 segment gut microbial communities from Kakamega Forest, Kenya - Cu122 P5 (SPAdes) (version 2) | ecosystem: Host-associated > Arthropoda: Insects > Digestive system...
GCATCCATGCGGCTTGTGGATTCTGCGTACTGCGACTTCGCGCAGCATGACACGCTTCGCTCCGCGCAGAATGACAACACTTAATTGCCGGGTGAATAGCTTGCGTACAGCCGTTCTTCGGCAACGGCGAACAATTCGCGTTCCTCGAAGCGGACGTGGGTTTGCAGCAGAGCGCCGAACGGCGTCAGCGCGCTGACCTCGCCGGCCTCGATGGCCGCCGCCAGCGCTCGCAGTTGCGCATGTTCGGCCAGCGTTCGCTCGACCAGCGCCGTTTCGCCCAACTGCGCCAGGGGCGGCAGCAGCATGTGTTCCTCGACCTGAAAATGCGGCTCCAGTTCGTTGCGAAACAACGCCGGAATATCCGCCAGCAGTGCATTTTGCGCCTCTTGCCCGGCGGCCTTGGCGATGCGCAGGGCCAGGCTGAGCGCCGTGTGGTGCTCGCGCGACAACTGACGCAGGGCGGCGGAACGTTTCATGGCGGGGTCTCCTTGGCGAGCGCGCCACGGCCGACGCTGACCAGCAGGGTCAGGATGAACAGCGCCAGACTGACGGCGTTCAGCGCCGCGCCGGTCTGCTGCCAGCCGAGACCCGCGCCGAAACCGCCGGCCAGACGCACGGCCAGCGTCAAATGCAGGGCGGCCAGCGGCAGGTAGAAAAAGGGGTGGTAAGGGATGCGCACCCGCATCACCGCCGGAAAAATGATCGGCGCATGGCCGATGACCATCGAAAAAACGAAGCCGAGAAAGATGGCGTGCAAGGCCGCGTCGCGTCCGGCATGGCCGGGCAGAAAAGCGCCGCCGAGGCCGAGCAGACCGCCGACGGCCAGCCAGGCGTAGCCGGCCAGCAGGCAGACGGCGACGAAGCGCGTCAAGCCGTTCTGGCGCACGGTGCGGCGGGCGATGTCGTAGCGCAGCAGCCACGCGGCCAGGGCCAGAAAGGCGGCGGCGAGCAGGCGGCTGCCGCTTTCCGGCCACAACGGCAACAGCGCCAGCGCGGCGACGGCAACGATCAGCAGGCAGCGGAACAGTACCGGCCCGAGCGGTTGCGGCGGCAGAAAACGGGTCAATTCCAGACGCTCGCCGGCAATGGTCAGCACCAGAAAACTCATCCACGGCAAGACGGCAGCGCCGAGATCGCCTCCGGCCAGCCACAGCAGATTGCCGGCCAGCCAGGCCAGCGCGCCGAGCAGCAGGGTCAGCGTGAACAAGGCCGGCAACTGGCGATAGACGCCGAGGCTGGCGACGACGAACAGTCCGCTAGCGGCGCTGAACAGAGCCGGCGGCAGCCACCACGGTCCGCCGGTGAGAATGGCCAAGCCGCCGAGGCCGGCGGCCAGCGGCGCCAGGTAGGGCCACAGGCGATGCAAGGCAACGGCCCGTTCAAGGCTGATGACGGTGCCGAAGAAGGCGGCAATCATCAACGCCCCGTGGCTGCCGGCGCGAAGTTGGCCGAATTCCGGGGCGGCCACGCCAAGACGGGCGAGGCCGCCGAAAACGCCGGTCAACAGGCTGAGCATGCCCAGCAGCAACAGGGGCAGACGCCAGACGGGCGGCAGTTCGCGGTTGTTCATTGATTGAATTGATCGGCGCGTTTTGGCGCGTCCGGGTTGAATGGATTGTCAGGCGTCATTGGCATTTACCGGAAGCACATGCCGGCAGTAACGCCATTCATGGACAGGCTGGTCATCCAGATAAGCGTCGGGCTTTGGTAAAAAGGCGATAAAACAACTCTCAATCCCAAGTTCAACGGCTGATGCACGGGCATACTCCGCGCCACCTGAACTCCACAGGTAAAGCGCCACACCCTGCTGATACAACCCACGAACACGGGCTATCACTGAGGGCATGGGAATGCGCTTGGCGCCGACAGAGCGAACCAATGTGTCATCAACATCAACGAATACAACGCGCTTTTTCATGTGGTGTAGTTCACCAACCCAGCGCCTGGCGCGCCTGGTCGCTCATCATTCTCGGTTCCCACGGCGGGTTCCAGACCAGCGCGGTGTTGACCGGCGTGTCGGGCCAGGCGGCGGCCAGCGCCGAGCCGACATCGGCGAGAACCAGATCGCTCAGCGGGCAGGCGGGCGAGGTCATGGTCAGGTCGATGGCGATCATCTCGGGGCTGATTCGGATGTCGTAGACCAGCCCGAGGTCGACGATATTGATGCCGATTTCCGGGTCGATCACGCTGCGCAGCGTGTCGCGGATCTGGTCGGCGGTGGGGAGGGGAGCAGGGTTCATGGCGGGATAGGGGAGGCAGGGTAGGGCGCGGCGGCCCTGGGCAGGGTGGCGCGTTTACTCGCCGCTTTCGAGATCATCGAATAGCTCGGCGGCGGTGGCAAAGCGCGCCTTGCGCTTCTTGGCAATCGCGTCGGCCTCGGCCATGGCGGCGCGCGTTTCGGTATTGGGCACTTTGAGGGCGAACGGCAGTTGTTGCTCGGCGATGACGCGCATCAGGAATACGCGCACGGCATCCGATACGGAAAGCCCCATTGCGGCCAGCGTTTCCGTGGCTTGCGTTTTGACCTGTTCATCCAGGCGAATGTGAACCATTGTCGTGGCAGCCATGACCATCTCCTTGTGTTTTATGAGATACATCGTATCTCTCATGGAGATGGTGTGCAAGGATGAGTCATCCGCCACCCAGCGCCAGACGGGCGGCTCGTCGGCCGCTGCGGACGGCGCCTTCGAGGGTGGCCGGGTAATCGGCCCAGGTGTAGTCGCCGGCAAGAAAGAGGTGCGGCGCCAGCGTTGCCGGCGGGCGCGGCAGGTTGGGGCGGGCGCTGAAGGTCGCCCGTTTTTCGCGGATGACCTGTTGCCAGTTGGGCTGGATGGCCAAGCCAAGCTCTTTGGCCAGCCGTTGCGCCAGGGTGGCGTCGTCGATTTCCTCCCAGGCGCCGTGGCCGCTCAGGACGCAGGCGAAGAGGCCGTCGCCGCGGTCGACCACCCATTGCCCAAGAGGCCCGGAGAGGCTCAGTAGCGGGAAGGGCAGGCGGGTCGGCGGCGGGTATTGCAGGTAGACGGTGGCGATGGGCTGGTAGTCGAGAGGTTCGGCCAGGGCTGGCCACAGGCGGCCAGCGTGTTGCGGTGCGGTGGCGAGGATGGCGGCAGCGTAGGGAGCGCCGTCGATAATGATCGCGTCGGGGCCGGCGTGCAGGGCGCGGATGCGGGTGCGGCAGCGCAAGGTCGCGCCGTGGGCGAGCAGCCAGTCGCCGGCCGGTTCGGCCAGCAGGTGGCCGAAATCGCAGCGCGGCAACAGCAGGTCGGTGTCGGCGCGGCGGGCGCTGCCCAGGCTGTCGCGCAGCACGTTGGCGAATAGTTGGGCGGAGGCTTCCCCGGCTGGCGTGTTCAGGGCCGCCAGGCAGAGCGGCTCCCACAGGCGGCGGCACAGGTCGCCGGTCTGGCCGGCGGCGGCTAGCCATTCGGCGACGCTGCCATCACTGGGGAGGCGAAAGCCTTGGCGTTTCAAGTCTTGCATCCACCTTGCAGCCCGCAGCTTTTCCCGCCAGCCGACGCCGCGCGCGGCGAGCAACCCCCAGGCGAGGTTGAGCGGCGCGGGTAAGCAGGGCAGGGCGAGGCGAAAGCCGGCGTTATCGACGACCTGTAGCGGATAGCGGGCGAGCAGCCGGTCGGGATCGGCGCCAACTTGGCGCAGCAGCGCCAGCGTGTCGCGGTAAGCGCCGAGCAGGATGTGCTGGCCGTTGTCGAGGCGGCGGCCGGCGATGTCGACGGCGCGGGCGCGGCCGCCGAGCGCGCGGCCAGCCTCGAACAGGGTAACGGCGGCGCCGGCGGCGGTCAGTTCGACGGCGGCGGCGATGCCGGCCCAGCCGCCGCCGATGACGGCGACGCGCAGGCCGTTCACCCCCGAACCCAGGTCCTGGCCGCCAGCCACAATTTGCGCACCGGGGTCAGTGTGATGCGCTGGTGCAGCACCTGAAAATTCTCGGCGCGGATCTCGTCGAGCAGGGTGCGGTAAATCGCCGCCATGATGAGGCCGGGCCGCTGGTTCTTGCGGTCGCCGGCCGGCAGTTCGGCGAAAGCCTGGGTGTAATACTGCTGCGCCCGGTCGTGCTGGAAGCGCATCAGCGCGGTGAAATTGTCCGAATACTTCCCGTTGAGAATGTCGGCGGCCGGCACGTTGAATTGCTTCAACTCGTCCATCGGGATGTAGATGCGTCCGCGCCGCGCGTCCTCGCCGATGTCGCGGATGATGTTGGTCAGTTGAAAGGCCATGCCCAGATCATGCGCGTATTTCTGCGTGCGCCGATCCTGGTAGCCGAAAATTTCGGCAGCCAGCAGGCCGACCACGCTGGCGACGCGGTAGCAGTACAGCGACAGCCCCTTGAAATCGAGGTAGCGCGACTGCTGCAAGTCCATCTCCATGCCATCGACAATTTCCAGCAACTGTTCGGTCGGCAGGCTGAATTGCCGACCGGCGGCTTGCAGCGCCTGACCGACCGGATGCTGCGGCTGGCCGGCGGCGACCCGGTCGATTTCCTGCCGCCACCAGGCGAGCTTGCTTGAGGCGATGGCCGGGTCGTGGCATTCGTCGACGACATCGTCCACCTCGCGGCAGAAGGCGTACAGCGCCATGATCGCCCGCCGCCGCTCGGGCGGCAGGAACAGGAAACTGTAATAGAAGGAGGAGCCGCTGGCGGCGCACTTCTCCTGGCAATATTGATCGGGATTCATGAGGCTACATTCTAAGCGAGCGGCCGGCGACGACCAGCCAATCCCACGCGCCAAGCGTCGGCCGGCGGCGAAAAACATCGCCGCGCACATGGCGGATGCGTTCGAGAATGCGTAGCCCCCCCCGCACGGTCAGGCGAATTTCCCAACCGAGCCGGCCGGGCAGGGCATGAACCAGCGGCAAGCCACGGCGCATCAGCGCCTCGGCGCGGTCGATCTGGAAGGTCATCAACGCCGTCCACGCCGGCGTGCAGCGGCCAGCGGCGATGTCGGCCTCGGTGACCCCGTATGGCGCCAGATCGCTCTGCGGAATGTAGACGCGGTCTTTTTGCCAATCGATGGCGATGTCCTGCCAGAAATTGATGAGTTGCAGCGCGGTGCAGATGCAGTCGGATTGCTCCAGATGTTCCGGCCCGGTTCGCCCGAACAGATGCAGCACCAGACGGCCGACCGGGTTGGCCGAACGGCGGCAGTAATCGAGCAGATCCAGATAATCGGCGTAGCGCTTCTTGACCACGTCCTGGGCAAAAGCGTCGAGCAGATCGTGGAAGGGCTGGAGGGGCAGGGCGTACTCTCGAATCGCCCCGGCCAACGCATGGAACAGCGGCATCGTAGCCGGTTCGCTGTTGGCGATGCGCCCTAGTTCGGCTTGATAAGCGGCCAGGTTCGCCAAGCGCTCTTCGGATGAGGCGTCGCCCTCGTCGGCAATATCATCGGCGCTGCGCGCAAAACGGTAGATCGCCTCGATCGGCCGACGCAACCGGGCCGGCACCAGTAGCGAAGCGACAGGGAAATTTTCGTAATGGTCGACGGGCATGGGGCCGGCAGTATAGCCGGGACGATGCTAAAATCCCCGCCGCCCGCCCAGGTGGCGAAATTGGTAGACGCACCAGATTTAGGTTCTGGCGTAGCAATACGTGGGGGTTCGAGTCCCTTCCTGGGCACCAAAGAAGCATCCAGAGTAGTCCATAGGCATCGGTAATCCGATTGACTTCTTGCCCAAGCGCATTGGCCTTGCTGACGTGGGCGACGTATTGCCGTTCGGCAATGTCCACCTTCTGCAGAATCTTTGTCGTCCGCTGTGCACTACTATTTTCTCCGTCACCCAGGCGCCAGATTCAACACACGATACCCCATCGCCCGGTAGCCGCGCTGGCGCTTGTCCCACATGCGCAGCAGTGCCGGATGCCCGGTGTCCACGAAGTCGATGATGCGCACCTCGGCCTTGCCGGCGTGCTCCCGGTGCAAGCGGCCTGCGTATTGTTGGAGCGAGCCTTTCCACGATACCGGCATGGTCAGTACCAGGGTATCGAGCGGCGGGTGGTCAAAACCTTCGCCGACCAGTTTGCCGGTTGCCAGCAACACTCGCGGCGCATCGGGCGGCAAGGCATTGAGCGCAGCGATCAGGGCGGCGCGCTGTTTTCCGGGCATTCGCCCATGCAGCACAAATGGTTCAGGAATGGCTTGGGTCAGTGCCGACCGGATGGCGTCGATGTGTTCGGTGCGTTCAGTCAATGCCAGCACTTTGCGGCCCTGTCGAAAAGCGTCGATGATGGCTTGGGCAATGGCATGGGTTCGAGCCGGGTCCTGAGCCAGAAACCGGAACACGTCCTGAATACCCGCATCGGGCGGCAAAGCCATCGGTAACTCGACAAATTGGGGCGCCACCACCAGATCACTGGGCGCACCGGCAGGCTGGGCGGCTTTGTGCCGAATCGGCCCGCATTGCATGAAGATGATGGGCTGCTGGCCGTCGCGGCGAATGGGCGTCGCGGTCAGGCCAAGAACGTATTTCGCCTTGGCGCGACGCAGAATGGCATCGAAGGACGCCGCGCCAATGTGATGACATTCATCCACGATGACCTGACCATAATTTTCAACCAGCGGGTTGATCTCGCCTTGGCGCGACAGGGATTGCATGACGGCGATGTCGATCTTGCCGGTGGGTTTGTTCTTGCCGCCGCCAATGGTGCCGATCATCTCTGTGTCGGCACCAATGAATACTGCCAGGCGTTCCTGCCACTGCTTGAGCAATTCGGTTCGATGCACCAGTATCAGGGTGTTGATCCCGCGCCGGGCGATCATCGCCGCCGCCGTCACGGTCTTGCCGAAGGCTGTGGGCGCGCATAGCACGCCGGCATCGTGCCGCGACATCGCTGCCAGCGCGAATTCCTGATCCAGGCGCAATGTGCCGTTGAATTCGATGCAGACAGGCTCCCCCGCGTAGCGTTCATCATGCAGCTCAAGACGAATGCCGTTATCGGTCAATAGCGCCGTAACCGCGTCGAGGCAGCCACGCGGCAATGCGATGTGTTGCGGATAATTCTCGGCGCAACCGATGACGCGCGGTTTGTCCCAGACCGACATCCGCATCGCCTGCGCCCGATAAAACTCGGGATTCTGGAAGGCCGCCAGTCGGATCAAACGATTGGCGAGCGCCTGCGGCAATTGCTTTTTCTCGAAATAAATCTGATTGGCCAGCGTGACAGCGACCACCGATGGCATCTCGCCAGCCAGGCGTTCGGCGCTGACGTTGCGCTTTTTCCAGGGCGTGGCCAGGTCCTCTTCATCCATGAAGGTCACATCCAGCGGATGCGCGCCGCCGGTAGCCCGCAAAATGATCGGCTCGATGTCATGAGCGGGCATTGGCGTCAGCGCAGCCAGAACCGCCCACGGGTCAGGATGCGGATTCAAATCGGAATCCACGAACACGCTGTATCCGTTCTCGCGCGGTTTTTTCTGCAAGGGCAGGGCGATCAGGTTGCCAAAGCCGCCCTTGGGCATGACATCCTGATTGGGGAACAGCCGGTCGTAGGATGTCAGTTCCAGTTGCCGGGTACGGGCGCAGGTGTGGCTGATGATGGCTGTTCCAAGACGGCGCGCATCCCGTGCCGATACCGCGTTGGCGAAGAAAATCCAGGCATGCGCGCCGTGACCGGATCGGGAGATTTCCAGCGTTATAGGCACACCCAATTCCGCGCATGATTGCGCGAAGGCGCGGGCATCGTCACGCCACTCGGCCTCATCGAAATCGACGGCAAGAAAGTGGCAGGTGTCATCTGTCAATAGCGGATAGACGCCAACCGTATGATGCCCGGCCAAGTGCCGATAAATGACATTGTCGGTCAGCGGCGCCAGCACACGATGGGCGCAGTTGCTGCATCGGATGCGCGGTTTTTCGCAAACTCCCGGTTGCCGGTCGTTGGCGCAGGCGGGCGAGTAGCCCGTTTTGCCGCTGGTTTTGCTTTCCCATCGCACCGGATAGACATCCGTGCGTCCGCGAAACAGTTTTCGGAATAGCGCGATCTTCTGATCGCTTGTGAGGCGCGTCGGCTGCATGACCGGCGGCGTTGCGGGTTGGGCTGGCAGACGCCAGTCGATATGGTGGGCATTCAGCAGCGCAATCAGGCGTGCGTTCTCGGCTTTGAGTGCCGCCAGATCATCCAATGAACTCATTTCGGGCGATTGTCCTGATGGGCTTCCCGTCATTCCCTCGGCCTTTTCCGCTGGACCCATGAGAGTGAGCAAAAACGCAGGCCGCCACAAAATCCCGGAGCTATAAACCGATTCCGTCCTGCTGTATCCTGCTCATTCATGTTTTCCCAAGATTCCTGTGATACCCCTTCTCCACGGGATGCAGCGAAGGAGATGTCATGAACGCCCGGAAGCAGGCAAACCTCACGTCCGCATCACTGGCTCGCGCGCCCAGAGGCTACGCCACATGGATTGCCGACGTAAAGGCCCGTGTCCGCTCGGCGCAGATGCGCGCCAGCCTTGCGGTAAACCATGAACTCATTGCACTGTACTGGAGCATTATTGGCCGTGACATCCTCGACAGACAGCACACGGCTGGCTGGGGCGCGGGCATTGTGGCGCGCGTCTCAGTGGATTTGCGCGCAAGCTTTCCGAACATGCAGGGATTTTCGCGCGCCAACTTGATGTACATGCGCGCCTTCGCCGAAGCTTGGCCGGACTTCGAGCAAATTGTCCAACAGCCTGTTGGACAATTGCCGTGGAGCACCAATCTTGTACTCTCACCAAGCTCAAGACCCGCGAGAAGCGCTTGGCGTATGCCGCCAGCGCCCTTGAACATGGCTGGTCACGCGCAGTCCTCACGCTGCACATCGAACAAGGTACCGTCGAGCGTTCGGGGAAGGCCATCAACAACTTCGCCGAGCGCCTGCCCAAACCGATGTCAGACCTTGCGCGCGAGAGCCTGAAAGACCCCTATCGTTTTGACTTTCTCTCCCTCGGTGTCGAAGCCAGCGAGCGTGAAGTCGAGGATGGGGTCGTCACACATATTTCACGATTCCTCATCGAACTGGGCGCCGGGTTTGCGTATGTCGGGCGGCAAGTGCCGTTGGAAGTCGATGGCCGCGATTTCTTCATTGATCTGCTCTTTTATCATTTGCATCTTCGCTGTTTCGTCGTTGTCGAACTCAAGGCCGGTGAGTTTGAGCCTGAACACGCGGGCAAGTTGAATTTCTACCTGAGTGCTGTCGATTCGCAGATGCGGCGCACGGATGATGTACCGTCCATCGGCCTGTTACTTTGCAAAACGAGAAGCCGGGTATTCGCCGAGTACGCGCTGCGTGACTCGGCAAAGCCAATGGGCATAGCGGAATACCAACTGGTGCATGCGCTGCCGAAAGCACTCGGAGCAAGTCTGCCCAGCATTGCACAGATCGAGGCGGAACTGACGGATGAAAATATCCCGCTGCCGCCTCCAATACGGAGGAAGAAGTGAACAACGTAGCGAGAGAGGGCGCTTACAAAGTCAAGCAGTCAGTCTGCGAAGCGTGAACAACATGCTGTTTTTGATCTTCCTCGGTCTTGTGTCAATAACTGTACGCCTGGCCGGGGCGTTGTCGGACAGGCGGGTGCGGGGTCGGCGGGCGCGCGCTCGTTGAGTGGCGGGCGGCTGCGGGTGGATGAAGGTGAGGCGGCGTGGTTCGGACAAGTGGTTCGGACAAGTGGCGGCGCTGGACGGGGTGCCGTAGATCAGGGCGGTTGATGTTGCGTTGAAAATAAATTGCGTTTATGTTTGGCGGCGCGTCGATAGAATTTTTCTATCGAGCATCAACTTTCAATGAGGTAATGCAATGAATCGAATCACTCTGCGCGAAGCGTCGCGCCAATACGCGGCCGCCAAGGCCGTTGACCCGCTGGCGACGGTGGATGTCGAACTGTTTGCCATCAACAATGACCCGATGCTGCGATTCACGGCAGTGATGACCATCAAGGGCGTTGATAGCGAAGTGGCGGCCGACAATGGCAAGCTGAAAGTGTTTGCCAATGTGGATGACTTTTTGAAGTTCGTCGCCAAGGCGGCCGAGTCGGGCGATGGCGTCTATAACGTCAAGGTCGATACCGGAATGATTCTGGCATCGAAGGTGCCGGGCAACATGTTGACGTGGGCGCAGAGCCAGATTGCGCGGCTGGCGGCGACGAAGCCAAAGCAGCAGAAGGTCATCGACCTGATCGACGCGCAACTGGCGACGATGGCGGGTTGGGAAACGGGCAATCAGGCGCAGCAGGCGAAAAAGGCCGAACTGTCGGCGCAGCGCGGCGCGGTCGTAACCGACATGGCGGCCATCGACGCCGAGGTGTCGCGTTTGCAGGCGCTGCTGGTCTGATGCGGTGCATGACAGTCTGATTACGATTGTCAGCCTGCTGGTATCGGCGGGTGCTGTCTATGGCGGCATCCGAAAGGATTTGCAGGGCATCCATCAGGAAATCTCGCGGCTGGAGCGCGCCTTGGAAAAGGCGCATTCCAGAATCGACAGTATGGGCGGCGGTAGGCGGAATTCGGATGAGCATTGAGGCCGAAATGGCGCTGGCGATGGCGTATTTGCGCCGCTTCGAGGGCTTGCGATTGAGGCCTTACGTCTGTCCGGGCGGGGCGATGACGATTGGTTACGGCCATGCGATTCGCCCAGGCGAGGATTTTTTTCGCGGCGGTGTCGACAAGGCGGTGGCCGAGGCGGTGCTGACCGTTGACGTGTTCCGGGCGTTGTGGGCGGTGCATCGGGTCGGGCAGTCGTTGTCGGTCAATCAGGCGGCGGCGCTGGCGTCGTTGGTGTTCAACATCGGCGAGTCGGCGTGGGAGCAATCGACGATCAGGCGCAAGGTCGCGGCGGGCGATTTTGCCGGCGCGGCCAATGAATTCAGTCGTTGGGTCTATGCCGGCGGCAAGCGGTTGGACGGGCTGGTCAAACGGCGCGGGGTCGAGGCCGAGTTATTCAGAAAGGAGTCGTGATGGAAGCGGTGTTGAACAAGTTGAGAGAGCCGAGTACGTGGAAGGGACTGGGCTGGTTGCTGGTGGCCATCGGCGCGATTCCGGTGGGGGCAATCGACGGCTTCATGACGGCAGGTGTCGCGCTGGTCGGCGTGGCCGAGGTCATTCGGTCGGAAACGAAATGAAGGTGGAACACGTCAGGCCGGACGACTGGGTCGATACGGCAGAGGCGGGGAAGATTCAGCCATCGCACGTCGTGGCGCTGAATCATGTCGTGACGCTGGATGCTGGGGATATTGACGTGTTGCAGGGGCCGGCGGGGCCGGCAGGGCCGGCAGGGCCGGCGGGGCCGGCGGGGCCGACGGGGCCGGCAGGGCCGGCAGGGCCGGCGGGGCTAGAGGGGCCGGCGGGGACAGCGGGGCCAGCGGGGCAGCAAGGGCTGACGGGGCCTGCGGGGCCAGCGGGGCCGCAAGGGCCTGCGGGGCCAGCGGGGGGGCAGGGGCCGGCAGGGCCGGCGGGGTCGGCGATCGTGGCGTCGGGTGCGGTCGGGGCCTATTCGATGGGCTACATAACGGGTGTTGGTGTTCAGTCGTGGCCATTGGGGACGGATAAGACAGGCGTGCTGGATGTTGGCGGCGGCGCTCTGGCGGGGACGTGGCGACGAATGGGCGGCAATGCAGGGAACGGGGCGACGGCGGTAGCTTTGATCTTGCGCGTGGCGTGATGGCGGCGTTTTCGTCGGCCTTTGCTGCGCCGTTCGCCAAGGATGGCGAGGCGGGATTCATCGCGCCGGTCATGGCGCAAGCGGCGCTCGTGGCCGGTGAGGCGGTGGAGAGTGTCGGGACGGCGCTGACGATCGGCGGCAGGACGTTGATCGGGACAGCGGGAAAAGTTTACGCGTTCGCCTCAAAGGAAAGCGCCGAGCGCTGGATCGAGCACACGCGGGCGGTCGCCATCAATGAGGCGGCGATTGTCGAGGGCATGAGCGTGGAAGGTCGCGCGCTCTGGCTGGAAAAAAAACGCGCCAGGCTGGCGGCGGTGGCCGGTCGGGTAGTCGGCGCGGCGGCGCGCCTGACGGATGCGGGGCGCAGGGCGGCCTTGCTGGCCGAATCGGATTTTTGTTTGAACAAGTGGGGGTGAATGATGTTTGGAACATACGCATGGAATGCCAATGCCGCGCCAGGCGAGGTGCAGCAGGATTTGGTGATGCTGATTTGCGGCGGCGCGATTGCCGATTGTTCGGCCAGTTGCAACAAGGCGCTGACGACCGTATCGGGGGTGGCGTCGGGATTTACGCCGGTCGATCAGCCATTCGGCGTGTTGAGACATCCGGGCCAGGCGGGCGGGCCGGGCATGCTGGCGAGAATCACGATTTCAACCGGGCCGCGCGTCCAGTTGGCGGCCATCGATGGCTGGAATCTCGGAACGCACGCGGCAACCTACGTGACCAGTGCCTACGATTGCTCGGGTCTGCTGACGACGGCGGGGACGATGAATTTTCTCGCCAGTGAGGCGGGGCTACTGCTGGCGGCATCCGATTGGGCGACGTGGGTTTTCATGGGCGAGGTCAAACGCGATGGCCCGGCGCTGGCCGGCGACGCGGCGGCGCCAGGCGGATTCGTCTATACCAGCGGCGGCTATTGCTACCTGCCGAGGCTGAAAAATCCGTCGTCACTGGGCGACATGTCGAACGCCAGTTGCACGCTGCAATCGGCCTTCGGCACGCTGACATCATCGGCGGCGCGGGATCGGGCCGATACGCTCTACCTGCCGCTGGCCCCGGCGACGATTACCTATAGCAGCGTGCCGGTCGGCGAAATCGTCGGCGCGATGCTGGCCGGCGGCTACGGGCAGGGCGGCGACATGATCGTCGATGGCCAGGGCAAACAGTACCAGTTGGTCAGTCAGTACAACACCAAGCTCGCCTTGTCGAGGGTCTGACGTGGCGACGCTGGCCGATGTCGGCGCGCGACTGGGGCTGACGAAAAGCGCCGCGCGCGGCGCGCTGCTGCTACGCGGCAAGCGGTCGGGCATGGCCGGCGGCGCGGTGGGCGGGCGGCTGGCGGTTGAGGTGCGGGCGCAGCGGTCAAGCGTCGACATCCGCGTCGACAGGGCGGCGTTGCGCTTCGCCATGCCGTTGGCGCGGGTCGGGTGCGGCCAGGCGCTGAACGGCGGAAGGCTGGATATTCGCATCGGCGCGCGGCGATCAAACGTCGTCGTCACGGGGCGACACGGCCGGCGTATCGTCGTCGGCTGGCCGGCCAGGCGGGTTGGGGTGGCGGCGTTGCGCGCCGTCGTCGGGCCGGGGGCCGGGGGCGGCGATGTCGTCATGCCGTTGCCGGGGGTCTGGCTGGATCAGGCGTGGCCGGACGACTTCATCGGCCGAGACTTGGCGGCGCTGGCCATTCTGCGCGGCGAACCGGCGGCGATGGCGGGAAACTGGCTGGTCGTCGCCGGGCGAACGCTGATTGGCGAAGGCGGCGCGGAAATCTGGTTTGCCGATGACATCGAGGCGGGCGCATGGGTCGCAGATCGAATCGCCGAGCAGGCGGGCTACTTGGGCATCATCGGCTTGCCGGCGGGCTGGCGCGAAAACGAAATCGCCCGGTATCGCCAGCGCGCCGCGTCGGCCGTCGTCAAGCTCGCGCGCGCCGCCGAAAAAATCGCGGTCGGGCCGCGCAAAACCGCGTTGCTGGCTGATCTCAACTGGATACAACGGAGAATTTGACGTGGCCACAAAACCGAATGAACCGAATTACAACTGGCTGGAAGAGGCCGTCGCCAACCATATCATGATGGACGTGCAGCGCGTCCGTGAGGTGATCGACACGATTTTCTACAAAATCGAGTCGAATCTGCTGGATGCAAAAGGTTCGAGGCACAAAATAGAGGTGAGGCGTTACGGCTATTTTTATGTCGGCTCGTATCCAGAGAGAACAATGAAACGCTACAAATATGTCAATGGGGTGCCGACGTTTATAGGGATCGGCAAGGTCAGGGGAGGGGCGACACTTCGCTTTTGCGCTAACGAGCGAGTCAGAAAGAATGTGACGGGCGGGTATAAAACGGCAAGTCTGCGTCCGGCGAAACTGTCGATAGAGAAGGGCTAGGCTATGGCCTGTGGAGTGGCCGTCAGATTATGCGTAACGCGATACGTCGTAAATCGCAAAATTTCCCCTGTGTTCACAGACAAATTCTTTTTTTCGTCTTATGCGTAATCAAGTATGGGCAGAGGGAAAATGAAGCGTGTCGTCTGTTTTTGCGTGATTTTTGGTAAGGGGTAAGTCATGCCGGGGCCGTTGATTTTGTTGGGCGCGGTGGTCGAGTGGGCGGCCGTTCGGGCGGTTGTCGTTCGCCTGCTGGCGATAGTGTGGTCGTTGCTGCGCTCGGCCCCGTCGGCCGTGGCAGCGTTCACGCGGTGGTTGGCCGGTTTTGGCACGATCGGCGCGGTGGTCGATGCGCTGACGGATGGGGCAATCTCGGCGTTTTGGGGCGGTTTCGCGGGCGTCACGGCCATGTTTTTGAATGTCTGCCTCGGTACGGATTCATTCAAAACAGAAGAGTTCGAGGGAAATATCAGGCGCGGTTTTTCCCTTGGCGCGGGCCGTGAGATTGCCAAACAGTCTGGAATTCAGTTGAGAGATATTCTCGACAAGGAAATGGTGCTTGAGGATTTGGAGTCGTTCGCGCTGGAGCAAATCAAAGAACGAACGGGGATGGAATTGCATTCGCTGCGCAACGTCGAGGCGATCAAGAGAGATTTTGCGACTATCGCGCAAGGCGTCATCGCCGAGAAAGTTGGCCTGCCGTTATCCAATCTGCTCGACCCGGATACGACGCGAAACGAAATCATGGACTGGGCGCAGGACATTGTAATGATGCGCATCAGTGATTCCGTATCGGAAGCCTTGGCGGCGCAAGTGAAGAAAGGCGGGACAACGCTGCTGAAAACCATTCAGGACAAAATCGGAAAAAAAGTCACGGGGCGCTCGTTGTTATTGGGCGTTCATGACGCGATGGCAAGCCGGTATATGGTGCGTTGGGAGGCATTTCGCCAGTTGTCGAAAAAGGATAAACGAAAGCTGCAAAACAAAATCGCGCAGCGTCGATTCAGGGACAAAGCCAACCCGAAATCGGAAATCTACGCGCATCGCAACGGCGGAAAAATGCAATATGTCCCGGTCGGGTGTTTTGGTAAAGTGGAAGAACCGAACATGATGGGATACGCATCGGGAGTCAGTGCCAAGGCAAAATCGGCGCTGACGAAAATAAAAGACAAATTGCATATCGGCACGGGGACGCCAAAGCCGGCGGCTCCTCCGGCCGGGCCGACCGTGGCGCAAACGCCGGACGACACGCAGTAGCGAACGGCGGAGGCGGGTGGCATCATCAACGGGCGGAATTTTCCGCCCGTTTTTCATTGGGGGCGTCATGTGGTGGATTGCAAATTGTGTTGCATGGGGTGTTGGGGCGCTGTTGATTGAAGGCGCGGCGGGCACGAAGAGGCGGGCGGTGTCGTTTCGTGTGGCATGTTTTCTCGGGTGGGTGTTGCTGTTGCCAGTGTCGTTTGTGGTGGCTCTGCTCAATAACGGGGCGCATGATGTATTGGGATGGATAATTGCCGGCGGCGCGCTGGCGCTGGCGATTAACATGTTGGCGTGGGCGTGGAATATTGGGCGTGCTGCGGTGCAGCGCGCGCGCGGCGGCGAAGCGCCGTCCGGTGAAGAAAGCAAGCGGGTTGATAGCGGAAAGGTAGTCTGGGTGGTGTTGCCGGTGCTGGTCGTTGCCTTGATCGTCAAATGGGCATGGCCGGCCAAACATCCGGCAGAAGTCGCCGCGCCGGCGGCGGAACAAGTCGCCGCCACGGCCGAGGAAAGGGTGGAACCGGTAGGGCCGGCGGTCGCCGGCGTCGAGCAGGCGTGTCCCTGCGGCGGCGAGTCGCTCTGTACCGGGCCGCGTGGCGGGCGTTACTGCCTGACGGCGGGAGGAAATAAAAAATACCTATCAGGCGATAACAAAAACTGATTCACATTGCCTTTTTGCGGGTTGTTTTCGGCGCGGGTTTGGCTGTAGATTCGGCGCTGTTTTTCGTCGTTGTGCTGTTGGCTGTTGTTTGCTTGCGGGCGCTTGGGAGTGATGACCAGAACTGGCGGTGTCGTTCGAGTGCGGCCGGGACGAAGCGAAGCCAGGCGGGGTCGATGGGGTCGCATCGGGCCACGGTCGCCTCGAAAGTGCCGGTTTTTTTGGCGTAAGCGATTTTGGCGGGCACGTTCCAATGCGTCACGTACCATGAAAACCGTGGCGAGTCGGCGGGAATCTTGGGGACGGCAAAACACCATCTGACAATATCGAAGGCTTCGGCCTGTTCTTTGGAGAGAATGCTATGAACTTTTCCCATGCGGTTGCCGCCGGTATCAGAAACGGGGCTTGGAATTGTCGCCGCTTGCTGCGCGTGCCGTCGTTTTTTTTGGCCGGTGTACTTCGCATAATTGCGTCTTTTGTATAGTTTTTTGTTATGGATATGCGGTTGTCGATAGTTTTAAATTCAAGATCAACGGCGCGGGGAAATCGCGAAATCGCATCGGCCCTGTGACGCCGCCCCAAAAGGCGGGGCGGCTTGGCGCGATGAAGCCGCGCCACATTCGGGCCGGTGCGATTTCCCCGCCAAAGGCCAAACCGACCGATATTGAACGGCCCGTGCGCTGCCCATGCTTTACGCCGGGATACGGCCCACGCGGGGAAAAGCTGATGATTCTGATGGCTCTGCGCCCACGCCGTGGCCTACCGGCTTCACCCCCTCCCGTTGGTCGGGGGCCGCGACATGGGCGAATGGGCCGGACGGGGTGCGGCACGGCCGAGGGGGTATTCAGGGAGCGGGTTGGCCAACAGGCGGCGGTTCATCGCCGGGCCTGCCAGCCCGGCAGGGCGGGACGGGCGGGGCGGGATGGAAATCACTGATGGATGGCCTGGCGCTGGACGCGCTAAAGCGCGTCAAGCGCCAGGCATCGCATCAATTCTGCGCGAGAGGGCCGGGTTGTGCCTCAATGGCGAGAGGGGCGGGCGGCTGGCCGGGTGGATTGCCAAGAGAGCGACCTTCACGGCGGATGCGGTCGTTGTCTTCTTCCGGCACCTTGCCGATACGTTCGTCAATCGGCCAGGCTGTAGCCACCTGGCGGCCCGCCGGGCCGAGGAGCATGACCATTCGGTCATTCGTCATGGTGGCGACATGCCAGCCAAGGGTTTCGAGGTCGTCCGTGTCGAGTTGATCGACAACGCGAAAAGACGAATCGCGCCACTCGATGATGACCTTGACGCGCCGGGCGGTGCGGATGACGCCGGCCAGGCGGATACGGTTGGATTTGGAGAGGTCATTCACCAGATCGGGCCAGTCGGTAACGTCCTTGGGCTTTGGCTCGGGTTCCTTGGGCTTGGACTGCGGGGCCGGGGCGGCGGGTGAAGCGGGCGGGGCGGAAGCTGGCGGCGGATTGCGGCTTCGCTCGGCTTGAAGGGCAGACAGGGAACGAAACTCGACCTTTTGGGGTTGCTTGGCCTGCTGGAAAGTTTCCGCGCCAGCGCCGTGGAAGAAGCGGTAGACGTAGAAAACGGCAACCAGAAAAACAGCAACGTAGAGCGGAATCCACTTCTTGAATATGCGGGACTTGAAGACGTTGGCGCGGTCGTCCTCGTAGGTGCCCTTGTTGTCGGTGCCTTCACTGTGCGAGGCGTAGGCGCCGAAATACTTCGAATCGTACTTGCCATCGCCTTTCTGCACTTCGATGAACTTGACGGTTCCGCGCGCATCCGGGCTGCCGGTGAACATGCGCCACTTGTACTGGTCAGGCTTGCCGAGCATGTCTTTTTTGATGAACTGGATTTTGCGGTTGACGCGATTGACCCAGGTACGGTGGCAGTCTTTGAGCAACTGGCCCATGCAGAGGACGTCCAGGCCGTGATGACCGTGTTCGGCGATCCACTTGGTCATGCCGGCGGTGAGCGGGGCTTTCTGGCTGGGGAAGTAGTTTTGCAGCTCATCGATGACGACCAGAGAATCGTTGTCGATGTCGATCTGATCGAGCTTCTGGACATCTTCCTCGGTCAGGGGCGTGAGCAGTTCGTGGCAGCGTTCCGGGGTAATGCCGGCCAGGTCGGCGAGCTTGTCGTGATTGATGCCGTCGATGCGGACGTAAAGACGACGGCCATTCTTCAAGGCCGGAATGATGTGATCGACGGTGGCGGCGTAGCTCTTGCCGCTGCGCGGCATGCCTTCGTGAAAAATGATCATGAAATCACCATTGGCCGAGGGTTACGGCTTTGCGAAGAAGGCGGAAGGCCACGGCCGAGCCGAGGATGGCGAGGCATTCGCCCAGGCGAAGGTAGCCGGCAAACACCCACACGTCAGCCGGGATGTAGGCCAGGATGCTACTCATGCCACCCTGGAGGAAGGACGGCACCGGGATGGCGGAAATGATGGCGGCCAGGGCGGACAGGATCATCTCAACGATGTTGATGACAGCATCGATGAAAAAATCCCAGACCGCCGTGAATAGGGCCTTGATGATGGAAAGCAGCCAGTCAGCAAAAGCTTTCATAGGATGGCCCACTTGAAACCGACGAAGGAAGCGACCGCCAGCATGATGGCGCCCATGATCTGAAATCCGGCGATGACGTTTGGATTGCAGAAGAATTCACCCAGGCTGATGGTGGCGTTCAGATAAGGAACGGACACCGACCAGCTCGGGCAGCCGCCAGATGGCGTGGTGACGTTGAAGTATTGCGTGGCCGCCTGGCCGAATTGCGAGGACTGGATGCTGGTGGAGAAAGTCTGAAAGACCGATTGAAAATCTTTGCCTTTCTTCTCGTAGAGGCCGTCGGTGCCGGGATTGCCGCACATGTCTTTCGTCGGGTCGCAGTCGGCGGAAGGGTCTTTGGGCTTGTCAGTTCCGTTACCGGCGTTGGGACACGCCTGCTTGGTAGGGTCACAAGGGGTGCCATCCGGGTTGGTGCCGGTGCCACCGGGGTTGGTGCCGGTGCCACCGGGGTTGTTGGGATCGCCACTACCGGGGTTGTTGGGGTCACCGGGATCACCGGGGTTGCCGGGATCACCGGGGTTGCCAGGGTTGCCGGGGTTGGTTCCATCATTACCACTCGGGACGCAATGCGTGCCTGTTGAGTCAGTGATTGACCCCATGCCTTGAGCAGCACAGCTATCAGGGGTTGGAGGCGGGGGG
>Ga0209629_10000703_pt1 | contig 19149 bp, 21 predicted proteins | sample TergutCu122P5_FD_187286 | JGI IMG/M metagenome (GOLD analysis project Ga0209629, IMG submission 187286) | Cubitermes ugandensis P5 segment gut microbial communities from Kakamega Forest, Kenya - Cu122 P5 (SPAdes) (version 2) | ecosystem: Host-associated > Arthropoda: Insects > Digestive system...
ACACTCTATCATGCTTGCCTCCGTGGTGGATTGTTCATGCCTAATATTAGAAAATATTGACATAATATGCAAGCATTTTTGTCTAATTATTGCAAAAATTAGTCTCTCTGTTTAGGTGAAAACTCTCAAATTTCGCCTCATCAAACACCGAAATTTTCTTCATCATAGCCTTTGTCTCCGATAAAAGTGCAGCCCACCAGGAAACTACGGCGGGCTTTTTTTGTTATTTATGTCCGCTCGATCGCGTCCACCGGGCAACTCCCTTGTGCCTCTTCGGCGCAAGGCGGGTCCTCCTGGTTATAGGCCACGGCCTTGCCCGTGGCTTCATCCATTTTGAACACGTCGGGGCACAGCTCGACGCAGGATTCACGACTAATACATTCATCTTCATTCACTGTCCAGCTCATATTCCCCTCCACATGGCGTCTTGTTATGGATACATCTGCAGATGCATCCGTACTTTTAGGCCGACCTGTGTGAAGGTATAAGCTGATTCGTGGAAAAGGCAAGATGTGCAGCCATTTTGCCAATGGCCTGAAGCAAAGCATCGGGGTATTCTTTTACCTGTTCGATAGCAAATGCAGCCGCAAGAAGGTAAAGATGGCTCATTGTATAGGGGCGATGAATGGTGGAAATGTAAATCAATATTTCACTGCGTCAATTTTGTACCTAAAAGATGTGTAGATACCTTTGGACGAAACAGGTATATTTTTTCATCATTCTCCTCCCAAACAAAAATAGTTATATGGCCATCAGGCCACTCACAAATTGTGTTTAGCAAATATCGCGCCAAGCCATTTGGCACAGTTAGCTGATTGCTATTATTATCAAATCACTTGTAAAGATGCACAGATAAGGGATGGTTCTTTGTCTACATCCGTAACCGTAGGCCGCGATGAAGCGCAGCGTAATCCCATCAATCAACACCAGCAATCACACAGAACATCCGCCAGCACATTTCATTACCATGCCGCTCAATTCATTGCTTGCCCAGGCTTCGGAATTGGCCGCCGTCACCACCAGTATTCGGGGTAGCGCCGGTTCTTCACCAGATTGTTGAAGACAACAGCCACGAGAATAAGCACGACCGCTCCGGCTCCGACTGGGATAAGCGCGAAAAGATAGCCCGAGGCCGCGATCTTGGGGCCACCGCTCAGGGCGATAAGCGCCGTGGCACCGCCCGGCGGATGCAGGGTGCCGGTAAGGTGCATGAGGGCGATAGCGCAGGCGACGGCGACAGCGGCAGCGACCCAGCCGAGATCCGGCAAGGCCACCCGTGCGCTGATTTCGACCAGCGCCAGCCGCACACTGATCCCGACCAGCGCCGACAGCACATGCCCGCCGAGAACGTTGCGTGGCTGCGCCAACGGGCTTTTCGGCGCGCCATACACCAGCACCGCCGAAGCGCCAAACGAGCCGATCAGAAACATCAGGCCGAATTTATCGACGAATTGGGCGTCGAGGTAAGCCACGAGGCCGATACCGATCAACGCCCCCAGCCACGACCACAAAACTTCCGACAAAGAGACCAGCGGCGGGCCATGGCCTTGACCGCGCATCTTGGCGAAATATGCTTTGACCAGCAAATACGCTTTCATGCCGCCTCCATCAGCATATCGCCGAAGGCGCGAATCAGATCGCTGTGGCTCAACATGCCGACCAGGCGATTTTCTTCGAGCACCGGCAAACGGCGGATGTGGTTGGCCGCCATGATTTGGGCGGCGGCAAAGGCGGTGGCGTCGGGAGCGATGGTCTTGATCGACGCAGTCATGATGCTGGTGACGGTCACCGCGCCCTGGTCAACTATCTGGCAGCCAAGACCGCAGAGCAGCCGCGCCACCAGAACCATTAGGGAAGCGGATTTAGGAATATCCATGAGCGGCAGGAAATCTTTTATTGAAACTATGCCAATGAGAAGGCCAGCTTGCATAACCGGCGCCCCGTTAATTCCGGCCTCGGCCAGCAGCCGCACCGCCTGGCGCGCCTCCATATCCGGGGCGAGGGTGAGAACCTTCGTGGTCATGAGGTCACTGACGAGCACTGACTGACGAAGTCTATTCATAGCCAGTTGATGAGCGGCGCGAAAGAGGGTCAGGGCATCGTTCGGGGTAATGTCGATGAACGCCCCTTGAGCGCGCATGGCCGCAAGAATGTCCGCTGCCGACGGATCGGGCTGGTATTTCGGCGCCATAATTTTCTCCTCGCTCTCTTGGCGTTGCCGCCTGAAGATTTTGCTTGCGCCGGCCAAGCGGCGGGAGCCACCGGCCAGTCATGAAGAAATGGAATATAGACGCCTTCATCTTTCCGCGCCAGTGGATGAATTGTGTGGATGCACAGAACAAGTGAATCAGTGTTGACGATAGAGTTTTTTTACTCTACTTTATTTCCATGAACGCAAAAGACATCCTGAAAATACTCAAGGCGAATGGCTGGGAAGTGTTCCGGCAGGAAGGCAGTCATATCCGCCTTGGCAAAAGCGACAACCGCGCTACCGTGCCAGCGCACGGCAACCGGGATGTCGCTCCAGGAACCCTGGCCGCCATTGAGCGGCAGACCGGCTTAAAACTCAACAGGTGAAAGTATGGAAATGCTCTATCCCGCCAAACTCTCTGCCGAGGAAACTGGCGGCTATACCATTCAGTTCGTCGATCTGCCGGAAGCCTACACGGAAGGCGATACAGTGGAAGAGACCCTGTTCAACGCGGCGGAAGTGTTGAATCTGACTTTGCGTGGGCGCATTGAGGAAAGCATGGATGTACCCGCGCCCAGCATCGGACTGGCTGACGCGCACTATATCGCGCCGGACGCCAAAACACAGGCCGCCCTGCTGTTACGCCAAGCTCGCGGTGACCGCAGCTATGCCGAAGTCGCCAGGGCGTTGGAAACATCCTGGGACGTGGCACGGCGCTTGGAAGACCCACGGCACTGGCCATCTTTGAAATCACTAGACCGCGCCGCCAGGGTGTTGGGCAAACGACTGGTACTGTCTTTTACCTGAAGTAGAGACAGGCCCCATTGCCTGCCCCAGGATCATGCTCCCAGGCGGCGCGGCCAAGGATTTCGGCGCGGCAAACGTTGAGGATGTGCAAAACCTGGTTGACAAAGCACGCTACGGAATGGGCACAGCGATGGCGGCGAAAGCACGTGAAAGCGATCTGACGAATGAGGATATTGGGGCGCTGGAACAGACAATGACTGAGGCGCTTGACACACTAAAAAGCTGTTCGGCTTTACCGCTTTCCCTGTTGCGTCCTGCTGGCCGGAAGTGTAAACAGAAAAGTCTCATCCGATTTCGATCACCATCCAAGCGTGGGCTGACATGGCATTTTTACCGGTGATTGGCCGGTCGATCAAAAAACAACTGGAAGAGCGCGAGGAGAAAACTCTTTCCCCGTTCGCCGCCCTGAGCCGGAATTCCCGTGGCCGCCGCGTCGAAGAGGAAGACGTCGCCGCCGACATCCGTCTGCCTTTTCAACGTGACCGCGACCGCATCGTCCACTCGAAAACCTTCCGCCGCCTGCAACATAAAACCCAGGTTTTTCTGTCACCCACTGGCGATCACTACCGCACACGGCTGACCCATGTGCTCGAAGTGTCGCAGATCGCCCGCACCATTGCCAGCGCCCTCTGCCTGAATGAACCGCTGGTCGAGGCCATCGCTTTGGGCCATGACCTTGGCCATACACCTTTCGGTCACGCCGGCGAAGCGACGTTGAACGAGCTGCATCCGGGAGGTTTCAAGCATTACACCCACAGCCTGCGCGTCGTCGAGTTCCTCGAAAACGACGGCAAAGGTCTGAACCTGACTTATGAAGTGCGCGACGGTATCGTCCACCACTCGAAGGGCACGGGAGACATCATCCCGAAAGACCCAGCCCGGCTGGCGGCAACGCTGGAAGGTCAGGTGGTGCGGCTGGCCGACATTATCGCCTATGTCAACCATGACCTCGATGACGCCCTGCGCGCCCGCATCATCAAGGAAGACGACCTGCCCGGCCCAATCCTCGCCGTGGTCGGCGACCGGCATTCACGGCGGATCGGCGCCATGGTGCGCGATGTCATCGTCCAGACCTTGAGCCACGAGGATGGCGGTCTGCATATCAGCGACGAGATGCTTTCAGCCATCAGCGATCTGCGCGCCTTCCTCTTTGCCAACGTTTACCGCTGCGCCCAAGTGCACCGGGAGTTCGAGAAGGCTGGCTGGGTCATCCGCCATCTCTACGCCCATCTGCTCGAATTTGGCCTGATTCGCCGCGAAGGCCGGGACTGGCGGCGGGAGAAGCGCCCAGTCAGTTGGCGCGACGATAGCGTCGCCCACCGCGAAGTCTGTGATTTTGTCGCCGGCATGACCGACCGCTACGCCCTCGATCTGTACGAATATATCTTTTTACCCCGTCCGTGGAATCAGCACTGACCAGCCGCCGTCCCATCTTTTTTTAACGACTTCTCATGACCGAAACACTCTTACCGAAAAGTTACGAATTCGCCGCCACCGAAACCAAATGGCTGGCCCGCTGGCGGGCGGACAATTGCTTCGCCGCCAAAATGGACGCTGGCCGCCCGGCCTTCTCGATTGTCATCCCGCCGCCGAATGTCACGGGTGTCCTGCATATCGGCCATGCCCTGAACAACACGCTGCAAGACATCCTGACTCGTTACCATTGCATGAAGGGCGACAACACGTTGTGGCTGCCCGGCACCGACCACGCCGGTATCGCCACCCAGAACGTCGTCGAAAAGCAACTGCGGGCCGAGGGCAAAACAAAAAACGATTTAGGCCGCGACGCCTTCATCGAGCGGGTCTGGCAGTGGCGGCGGGACAAGGGCGGGGCGATTGTCGAGCAACTGAAAAAACTCGGCGCCTCCTGCGACTGGCAGCGCGAGCGCTTCACCATGGACGAAGGCCTGTCAAAGGCCGTGCGCCAGGTCTTTGTTCAGCTTTATAAAGAAGGCTTGATCTACAAGGGCGATTATATCGTCAACCGCTGCCCGCACTGCCAGACCGCTCTCTCCGACGACGAGGTGGAATTCGAGGAACAGGACGGCAAACTCTACCACATCCGCTATCCGCTGGTGGATGGTTCTGGCGCTCTCGTGGTGGCGACGACACGACCGGAAACCATGCTCGGCGATACCGCCGTCGCCGTCCATCCGGAGGACGAGCGCTACCAGGCTTTCGTCGGCAAAGAGGTGACACTGCCGCTGACTGGCCGTACCATCAAAGTGATTGCCGATGCCGCCGTCGAGTTGGGATTCGGCACCGGCGCGCTGAAGGTGACGCCGTCGCACGACCGCAACGACTATGAGATGGGCAAGCGGCATGGCCTGGCCTTCATGAAGATCATGGATGACAGTGGTCTTATGAACGAAAACGCTGGGAAATACCGAGGACTCGACCGCTTCGCCTGCCGCGACAAGATTGTCGCCGACCTGAAGGAAGCCGGTTTTCTCGCCGGCATCGAGGATTACCGCCATGCGGTCGGCACTTGCTACCGCTGCCACACCGTCATCGAACCGGCGACTTCCTTGCAATGGTTTGTCGCCACGCGCACGCTGGCCGACGCGGCGATGCAAGCGGTCGAGGATGGCCGCGTGCGGCTGCATCCGAAATCCTGGCGGGCCAATTTTTTTGGCTGGATGAACAATATCCGCGACTGGTGCATCTCGCGGCAGATCTGGTGGGGCCACCGTATTCCGTCCTGGGATTGCCAGGATTGCCGCGCCCGTATTGTCGAAATGGAAGACCCAACGCACTGCCCCAACTGCGGCTCGAAGAACATCGTGCAGGAAGAGGATGTGCTCGATACGTGGTTTTCTTCAGCCTTGTGGCCCTTTTCCACCATGGGCTGGCCGGAAAAGACCGAAGAACTGGCCATGTTCTATCCAACCTCGGTTTTGATCACGAGCTTTGACATTCTCTTTTTCTGGGTCGCCCGCATGATGATGATGGGCCTGCATTTCATGGGCGAGCCGCCATTCAAGGATGTCTATCTGCACGCCTTGGTCCGCGACAAGGATGGCCGCAAGATGTCGAAATCCTTGGGCAACGGCATCGACCCGCTCGATGTCATGGCCACCTACGGCGCCGACGCCATGCGCTTCACGCTGACAGCGTTAGCCGCCCAAGGCCGGGAAATCCGCCTCGATGTCGAACGCATCGAAGGCTACAAACACTTCATCAATAAGATATGGAACGCCGCCCGCTTTGCCCATATGCACCTGGCTGGTTGTGACGAGCATATCCGCCAGGTAGCCGATAATCCAAAAGAATTACCGCTGGCCCACCGCTGGATCCTCAGCCGCGCCGAGGCCACCGCCGAAATGGTGCGGGGCGCCTACAATAACTTCCTCTTCAACGAGGCGGCGCAGGCCAGCTACCAGTTCATTTGGACCGAGTTCTGCGACTGGTATCTGGAGTGGATCAAAGCCGATCTGTTCAGCGCCAACGACAAGGTGAAGACTGAAGCCAAAGGCGTGCTTTTGGCCGTGCTCGAAACGATTCTGAAATTAACCCACCCGATCATTCCCTTTGTCACTGAGGAAATCTGGAGCGTACTGCCCGGCACACGCCCGCCGCTGATGCTCTCACCCTTCCCTGAACCGCGTCCCCATTGGCGCGATGCGCAAGCGGAAGAGGAAATGGCCACGGTGATGGCAGTGATCGGCGGTCTGCGAACGATCCGCTCGGAAAACGACATCCATCCGTCGGCCAAGCTCTCGGCCTTTGTCCTTTGTCCCGACGCGGCCAAGCGGGCGCTGCTCGAGGCCAGCAGCGGACGTATCGCCAGCCTGACCAGATTGGAGAATCTTGTCATCGCCGAGTCTGGCGACAAACCGACGAACGCCGCCAGTTTTGTTGGCGCCGGTCTGGAAATCTTCGTGTCGTTGCAAGGTCTGGTCGATGTGGCGGCGGAGCTGGCGAAAAACGGGAAAGAACTAACCAAGCTCGAAGAAAAGCTGGTACAGACGCGGCAAAAACTCGGCAACGCAAATTTCCTCGAGAGAGCTTTGCCGGAGGCGGTAGCGAAAGAACGAGACAAACTGACCGAGCTGGAAGCGCGGCTGGCGCTGCTTTCGGCAGCCCGCGAACGTCTCGGAAAAATGAGGTGAAATGATGGAACTCCGCGCGATCAAAGCCGACATCACGACCCTGACAGTGGACGCCATTGTCAACGCCGCCAATTCCTCACTTTTGGGCGGTGGCGGCGTCGATGGGGCGATCCATTGGGCCGCCGGGCCGGAACTTTTGGCCGAATGCCGGCTACTCGGTGGTTGCGCCACCGGCGAGGCCAAGCTGACCAAAGGCTATCGTTTGCCGGCCCGCTTCGTCATCCATACCGTCGGCCCAGTGTGGCATGGCGGCGGCCATGGCGAGGCGGCGCTGCTCGCCTCGTGCTACCGGCGATCGCTGGAAGTCGCAACAGATGCCGGCCTACGCTCCATCGCCTTTCCCGGCATCAGCACCGGCATTTACGGCTATCCGGCAGCGGCGGCGGCAAAAATAGCGGTGACAACCGTTAAGGAATTTTCTGAAGGTGGCGTGCAATCGGTGATTTTCTGTTGCTTTTCCGATGCCGCCCTCACTCTTTACCAATCTTTGCTTTGAGGCAAGCCATGGAAAAACATCTTCTCCGCCGGCAACTGGCCGCTTTCCTCGCCGAGGATATTGGCCGCGGCGATCTGACCAGTGAAAGCATTTTCCCACCGGAGCAAATCGGCGCGGCGCGACTGGTGGCGCGCCAACCCTGTCTGGCCACTGGCGTGGCGGCGGTGGCGGCGGAAGTCTTTCATGTGCAGAACCAGGCGATCGTCTGCGAAAACTGCCTGGCCGATGGCCGGGAGGTGACGCCCGGCATGGTTATGATGACGGTACGCGGCCCGATTGTCGATCTGCTCAAAGCCGAGCGGGTGGCGCTGAACCTGTTGCAGCGGCTGTGCGGCATCGCCACCCTGACTAATCAGTATGTGCGGCTGGTCGCTGGGACCAAGGCGCGCATCGTCGATACGCGAAAAACCACGCCAGGTTTGCGCCTCTTGGAAAAATACGCGGTGACGGTCGGCGGCGGCGCCAACCATCGCTATAACCTCGCCGACGGCGTTTTGGTCAAGGATAACCACATCGCCGCCTGCGGTGGTATTGCCACCGCCGTTGCCCGATTGCGCCAGCGCGTTCCACACACCATGCGCATCGAGGTCGAATGCGACCGCCTGGAGCAGGTGGCCGACTGCCTGGCCTGCGGCATCGACAGCATCCTGCTCGACAATATGACGACAGACATGCTGCGTCAGGCAGTGGCCATGATCGCCGGACGGGCGCTGACCGAAGCCTCCGGCGGTGTCAATCTGGACACGGTAGCCGCCATCGCCGGCACCGGCGTCGATCTCATTTCCGTGGGCGCCCTCACCCATTCGCCGCCGCATTGCGACATCGGCATGGATTGGTTGTAACGCCCTGTTTTCAGAACAAAATTCTGGTATAGCCAGATTTTTTCTTGCTTGAATCAGAAATTCTGTGCCATAGTGTAACGAGATGAAAATCGACGCGCCCGAAGACATGGAACATGAATGATATGTTGAGCCAACAGGCGTATAAGCACAAATGAGGATCAGCCAATGCGATGCCCCAAGTGTGGGTTTATTTCTTTTGATCATCTGGATTTCTGCCGAAAATGCAACAAACCGATAGGATCAGTTTCCGTGGTGCTGCATGGTTCGGTTTATGATTGCCAGTCTCCAGTGTTTCTGCGTTTCTCTAAACCAGAAGAGGAGACGAAAGCCCTGGATGACCCGCTGACCCATGTGATTGAAGAAGTCGAGATCGAATCGCCGGATCTGGACGTCTTGGGCGGTCTCGATTCCGCGCCCGCCAAACCGGCCCCGATCACCAAACCGGCAATTGCGCCGCTGGCCGCCGCCACCATCGCGGGCGCGGTTGCTGGCATTGGCACGGCGCAGCAGGTTCAAGCCACCTCGCCACAACCGGCTGCGGCCTTTTCCGGCGGCCAGGATTCCTCTCCGGCCTGGCTGGAGGAAGAAGAACCGGCGGCCTTCCTGTCAAATGGTGAAGAAGCGCCCAGTTTCGCGCTGGCCGAGGAAGACAGGGAATTGCCCTCGGATCTGGCCGACATTTCCGACTTGGCACCGCCAGAGCAAACGGTGGAATTCGTCGAGGGAGAGGATGATTTTGAGCTTGATCTCGATCTCGACCTCGGTTTTAACCTGCAAGGTATAGAGGACGATACCGAATTCGAGGAAGAGGAAACAGTGGTAGCGGCTCCCAGTTCACGAAAAGAGCAAGCCGCGCCGGTGAATATGGATGCCGACCTGGATTTTGAACTGGATTTGGGCGGGCTTTCCCTGCATGACTACGGCAGCGACCGGAAATGAATGGAAATCAGATTGACATCGGCGGTTTTTTCGGATAAAAGTCCGCTGGTCGTTTTGCCGGGATAGCTCAGTCGGTAGAGCAACGGACTGAAAATCCGTGTGTCCCTGGTTCAATTCCTGGTCCCGGCACCATTTGATTATTTCAAGAAGTTCCTTGCAGTCCCATAAAGGCCAAATTCCTTAAGAAAAATAAGGGGTTTGGCCTTTTTCTTTGCCTCATGCAGTCCCATAGCATCCCTTGACTTCCCGTCTCATTTGCTGTTACATCTGCTGTCATAGCCTTCCGTCGGAAAAAATCGTAACAGCATGACCGTTTTTTTATTTATCTTAGGAAAAACCTGTCACAACCGTCACACCTGTCACTTATACGCTAAATCAATGATTTATCTGTGACAGGTTGGCTTTTTGACCTGTCACCACCTGTCACCGTCTGGCAATAACGATGTAACAGCATGACAGCGGCGTATAACATCACGAGAAAAAATCATGGCTGAAATCAAAAAGTTAACCGAAGTGGCCTGCAAGAATGCCAAGCCGAAAGAAAAACCATACATGATGCCGGGCGGTAATAATCTTTATCTTCTCATCATGCCAGCAGGCAGCAAGCTGTGGCGGCTCAAATATCGCTTCAAAGGTAAACAATGTACCCTCGCCTTACAGAAGGGGCCGGGCGGGTCAAGCGCTTATCCAAAAATCACACTGGCGGAAGCCAACCGGTTACGCGACGAAGCGAATAATTTTCTGGCCGCTGGTATTGACCCAGCGGCAGCGCGGCGTAAAGAAAAGCAAGCTACTGAAATTGAAGCGCAAGAAGAGGCCAATACCTTTGCCCATATCGCTGAGCAGTGGTGCAATACCAATCTGCCGCATCTTTCAGAAAAACACGCTATACGCCTCAAAGAAAATTATTTGCAAAAGCGTATCCTGCCCGCCATTGGTTCCAAGCCGATAAACACGCTTAAGCCACAAGACTTTCTCGACTTCATCAAACCTATTGAAGGGAATGCGGAAACTGCCCACAAGGTGTTGCAACTCTGTGGTCAAGTAATGGAATACGCTCGCACCGCCGGGATGATTCCATACAATCCCGCGAAAGACCTGGGTAAAAACCTGCGTCCAGTGAAGGTGGAACATCGGGCAGCAATCACGAAGCCAGAAGAAATAGCTGTATTGCTTCACGACATTGATGACTATAAAGGGCGTTCGCCTATTGTTGGCCTTTATCTGAAAATCCTTGCTCGCGTCCTTGTACGCCCTGGGGAAGAGCTACGGCTTGCTCAATGGCAAGAGTTTGACTTTATCAATATGTTGTGGCGTATTCCGGCTGAGCGGATGAAGATGAAAAAAGAACACACAGTCCCTCTTGCGCGACAAGTTATTGATCTTCTCGAAGAACTGAAACAATACACCGGCCACGGTCAATATCTCTTTCCAGGTCAGCGTTCGGACAGTGCCACCATGAGCGATAATACCGCACGTCAAGCGTTGCGCAACATGGGTTATACAGGCGAAGACGGTGGCAAGCCGAAGATGTTACCGCATGGTTTTCGCGCTATGGCATCGACCCGTCTGAATGAGATGGGAATTGACGAACGATTGATCGAGGCGGCGCTTGCCCACAAAGACAGAAACGCTGTCCGCGCCGCTTACAGCCGCAGCACATACCTGAATGAACGTATACCGATGATGCAAGCTTGGGCGGATTATTTGGACGAATTGAAAAGTAATCCTGCGAAAGAAGCGAAATAAGCGAAATAAGTCGGATTCGATGATTCGCCTTTTCCTGCCCGGCAGGGAAAAACCATTGCGGCGAACTCGCCTTCCTATCCCGGCGCAACGTTGAGCGCATCATCGACCCTATTCTTCAATACACTTTCACCAACACGACAAAAGGTTTGAGTTGTTCAGCCAGCTTCGGCCAGTCGGGTTCCGTTGGCCAGAGCGATGACAACCCGCCCGAACCTGTCGATTTTGCGTTCAAAGAGTGAGATGGGAAACCGGGGATACTCTTCAGAGTGGGTAAGAGATATTGCGCTTTGATAGCGTAGTTGACGTTTTGCGGCAAATCACCCAAAGCGACCAGGGCTTTAATGGCGTCGAGTTTGGCGGCGACGATGCCAACCAGGTTGCCGTGGCCATCAAACAGCGGGCCGCCGGAGTTACCGGATTGAAGAGGAACACTGATCTGGTAATACAATGGTGAATTTTGTGGGCCGTTCAGGCTGCTCACTGAGCCATCGGTATATTTCACTTCATCGCCTTGCAACTCCGGGTGGGGAAAGCCGAGGGTAAAAACCTTCTCGCCCAGCTTGGTTTCCGCCGCGATATGTAGGGATGCACCGCCGCTCATCCCTGCCAGTTGCAGCACGGCCAGATCGCTGTCGGCATCACTACCCGCGACTGTCGCCACATAATCCTGCTGCCTGGAGCGAACAACGATGTTTTTGGCGTTTTTCACCACATGCCAGCAGGTGACAACGTAGCCGCCTTCGATTAGCAGACCACTGCCGCTGCCCGATGGGGCAATATCCGAGGCAGGAACCTGATCCACTGGCGTCTGAGCCAGTTGCCGTTTACGTTCCAACCCAGCTTGAATTTCTTGTGCCCGCTGCTGTGCCGCCGCAATTTGCATGGTATTCATTCTTTCCTGAAACCATTGCTTATTTGTTGCTGCCTCGTCCCGTCCATTTGCAACAGCTACAATAGTCCAGGCATAACCTTCGACATAATTTTCCGGTACTCCCCAACCGTTGGCGTACATACTGCCAAGATTGGCCTGGGCATACTCATTGCCCTGTTCCGCCGCCAGACGATACCAATTTACCGCCTCTTTATAATCCTGCGGCACACCTTGGCCGTTGTAGTACATCACGCCAAGATCGTTTTGGGCGGCAGCGTCACCCTGTTCAGCGGCCAATCTGGTTTGGCGTAGGTATTCTGCTTGTCGGGCAGCCTCCGCACGCCTGGCTTTTTCTGCCCGTTTGGCAGCCAATTGGGTTTGGTGTTGATATTCCGCTTGTCGGGCCTCTTCGGTTTGTCTAGCTCTTTCTTGTTCGGCTCGTTCCGCCGCTTCTTTTCCGGCTATCCACCGAAGGGCATTCTGGGCGTCAACGTTACCCTGTTCCGCAGCCTTACGATACCATTTCGCCGCTTCTTGATAACTTTGCGGCACACCCTGGCCGTCGGCGTACAACACACCAAGATTACGCTGTGCATCTGAGTTTCCCTGTTCCGCCGCTAAGCGCCACCACTTCACCGCCTCTTGATAATCCTGCGACACACCTTGGCCGTTGTAGTACATCACGCCAAGCTTGTATTGGGCACTCGCATTGCCCTGTTCTGCGGCCCAACGGATTTTGTTCACATCCACCGCAAGAGAGGTTGTAGCAACGAAACCTGTTAGCATGATGACAATCGGTATCAACAACGTCAATATCCGCGTCAATTTCATATAAACTTCCCTTCTTTTTTACTTTTCCCCGCCAGGTCAGCCGACATGATTTGTAATCCGCTACGGGTTTATCGCGTTAAAGAGTTCTTCCGGGGATTTATTTGTGAACTCGGAATCTTTGATGATTGTGTCGATGAAGTATAACCTGCCATCTTGGCCGGTCAAAACATTATCCGGGCGAGCGTCGGTGATTTCTATCTGGCCGTCGGCGCTGACCCAGCTATCTTGTTCGTAAGCTGTCTTACCGGGTATGCGCATAAATCCACGGTGTTGCAGTTCGGCGTCAATATCCTCTTCGGCGGTTTCGGCGTTCCGCTGTATCTTCACCACCGGCTGTTGCAAGACGACAGCGGCATCTCCAACGGGATTTCTGGCAAATCCGATAATGCGATATGCCAAACCTGGAAACTCCTTGTTATGGGCGGCTATGCGGGCAAGAAAATCCGTAAAATCACCCGATACCATGGTATCGTTGACCTTGATAACATGAGTTCTACTTTTCGATAGATAAATAAACGACTCAGCCCCTGGCTCGGCAAATTCACCGTTTCCATCTGTCAATTCGGTAACATCGTCAATAAACGAACCATTCGCCTTCGCTTCAGTGATGATAGCTTCTAATCGGTTCCTGCGGCGGTCTATGAGTAAATCTGCTATGCCACGGCGTATTTCCCTTGGTGGTCTCGTTCCCGCGAAATTTTCGCGGCTGCCCCTTGGTGATTGAGCTTCGCTTGCTGCCGCGCTTCTTCGGGTGTAAGCGGCACGGATTGCGCTAAGTATCGCATCTTTTCCTCTTCCTCCTGCCACAATGGAATTGAGGGATGAGAACTCCACTGGCTGTCCGATACCCACGTCGGCAACCCTTCCGCCGTCAGTTTCGCCCGCTCTTCCGGTGTCATTTGCGCCTCCTGTTGTAGTTGTCATATCGGCATTATAAACCACGCCACCAAACGTCGCCAGCACCGCCACTTTCCTCTCGCGACAAGCGTCCTTAGGATCAATTTTATAAACGAATTCCGGTACATGGTATTCTCTGTCCCGGCAAAGAAGAGCATATTCTGCCCAGCAACCACAAAAACCGCGGACGCCTACATACACCCCCGCCCATCGCTGGCGCATCCCCCACGTCGGGAATTCTGCGCATTGGTAGTATGTATAAGGTCAGCCGGGTCAGTCCGTGGCTTCCCCCCATCTGTTCTGATAGCTCATCACTGTTGCCGTTCTGTTTGACTGCGCCGCGCATCAGCCGATTTCGATTCATGTCTCAGTAGGAAAGACCTGTCTGCAATATCAGGAGCGCCACGACGGCAACGCCAAGGTATCAACGCCGCAATACCGGACGCTTTATAAAGTAATGCTGGTTCACCTTGTAATAACCGGCAATCAAGCGATGCGGCTTGCAGAAAAGAACACTGCGACGCTGCCTAGTGTCGTGTCAACAACGAAATGACGGTATCGTTCTTTCAACCGTCGAGACGTTGGCAGCATCTTTGCATAATCAAGGGACATTTCATGCGTGACACGACACTAGTGCCGTTGTCATCCATCCGACCGGCAAGTCCACGGACTCATCAAGTAAACCTCTTCGACGATACACGAGTTACCATAATATTCGGCCAGATTTATTATAAACTTATTGTAAACCATAGTAACGCTATCAACATTACCACGCAGATTTTGGAATGATACGATGCGAAACAGGCAACAAAAAATGTCCAGCAATTAGCACGGGCGAGCGGTGGCCTCTATGTCATCGCGGCCAGTCAAATCTTATACATATCTACTGAGAATAACTTGATTTTATGAATAATACTGGCGGGACAGCTTGGATTTTTATGGAAATAAGTGGTCTTGCTTTTTGCAGGAAGCCCCAATATATTATGAGCGTATAATGCAGAGCACCAATTTTGGTGTAAAAAAACCCACCTCCGCCGAATCTTGGCCGACGAAACGGAGGTGGGTTTTAACGGGCAGCGCATCACGAATGGGTGCCTATCTCATGATGAACCTTCAGCATAGCTGCCATTGGCCTTTTAGGCCAAGCGGGACAAAGCACCGCACAGGGGCTGCTTTTGGTACTTCATGCACCGGCATCACAAGGAGGCTTTTCGCTAGCGCCGACAGAAGATACCACGATAAATCGGTTTCACAAAAGTATTTCCTTCTTTTCCTCGCTCCCGAAATCTTCCCCGTTCGTGACGTTGCCTCCAAACTTCCATGGAGGAACGTAATGAAAAATGAAGTAAACCAAACACCTATCGACCTTCGCGTCCCTGGCTTGTTGCGCGAAAAACACCTGCTACAAATCTTCAGGTGCGGAAAGTCCACACTACGTCGTCGCATCAGCGAAGGTAAGTTTCCATCGCCGTTGAAAGACGGCCACATGTCATTTTGGCGCAACCAGGATGTTCTCGCCTACATCGAACAACTTGGCGCTAATTATCAACCGTATAGCGACTCACGGACGGTGGAGGGATGAGCCATGGGAACCGGAATTTTAGATTTACTGCCCGCCAGGTTGAAACCGGCTGGCCGTGGCGAATTTCATGGGCCGTGCCCGTCCTGCGGCGGGGTGGACAGATTCATCGTCTGGTCTGACCGGGATAAGTTTTGGTGCCGCCAGTGCAACAAGAGCGGTGATGCCATCGACCTGTACCGGCTGCTGAATCCGAAGGCAACATTTCACGAACATTTCACGAAGCTTGCGCCTGCCTTGGCGTAAGTCTCTCGCCACGACGAAGGAAAGCAATACAGATAAGTACGCTATCTGACGGCGAAAACAAGCTGCTAGAGCTTATTGTCGATGCCGCGATTGAGCGGCATTTGTCAGGGAAGGGGGTGGCTCATGAGTCATACTAAGCACCCGCCGGAACCAGATAACAGCGCTGGGCAGGAAGATGACGAATCCGTCCTGCCCATTCTGCCGAAGCCGCCGGAACCGCCACTGGAAGTATTTCCAACGCCCGTGCAGCAAATGCTGGTAAACGCAGGTGAAGCATTCTCAGTGCCGTTGGGAATCGTAGTAGCTTCGTTCCTGGGCTTCATGTCGGTACTAATTGGCCAATCCGTCGAAGTGGAAGCGAAATCAGGCTGGTTAGAGGCAGCGAATTTGTGGATAGTCATCGTCATGGTTTCGGGCGGCGGGAAATCGCCGTTGCTGGATGCGTTTATGAAACCAATTAGGGCTTTGGAATATAAGGCTTATCAGCGCCACAAAGCTGATATGAAGAAATACAAAATAGACCTGGCGGCGCATACTGGAGCCTTGGAGCAATTCAAAAAAGGAAAAATCGAGGAAAGTGAAATCCCACCAAAACCAGAGATGCCTATTTGCGAACAGCTCACCGCCGATGACGTTACCATGCAAGCACTCCACACCATCCATGCCGGAAACCCAAGAGGCGTAGGATTAGTTCGCGACGAACTGGATGGGCTATTCAAAAGTTTCAATAGATTCAGCAAGGGCAAGGGCGACGACAACCAGCGATTCATCAGCGGCCATAACCGTGCACCTTGGCGGAACAACCGGGTTGATCAAGACAGGGACGGGTACATCCCCAAGGCTTGCCTATCGGTTCTTGGTGGCATTCAACCAGGCATACTGATAAAAGCGTTCAAAGGTGGCGATGGTGGAGAGGATTTGGAATCTGGGCTACTTCCGCGCTTTATTTTCATTAGAGGAGAGATGGATAAACCCGCTGTCTCGAACAGCATCGAATTCTCTGGTGGCCCATTACTGCGTCAAGTCACCGAGCATCTGTGGGAATTGAAAGCACAATTCCAGGATGAAACCGGTGAGTTACTGGCCGCGAAGGTACAACTTACCCCAGACGCCAGGCTCGAATACAACCGGTGGTACGATAGCATTGCTTATGAAGCGTTTCGGGAGCCCGGTAAGGCGTCGATGCTGAGGAAATTACAGGCCCATGCGCTACGGCTTGCTGTGATTCTTCATTGCCTTGACGCGGCTTTGGAGGGTGTAGGTCAGCATGAAATGGATGCTATCCCGCTTGATACAGTGCAACGTGCGATAAAACTGGCCGATTGGGTGAAGATTCACCAAGACCACGTTTGGCGATTGTTCGATCCTGGCGCACCTCTATCAAGCATCCCGCCGATTGATAAAGTAATTATGGAATGCTGTGTCGAACATGAAGCGGACATTATGAAGGGGAAAGCTGGTGGGAAGGTAACAAACGCCACTCTGCTCGCATTGGTTCAAGCCAAGCCGCATATGAAAAACCTTAAATCAGAATCGCTTGGCAGCGCGGCAAAACGCCTTGGTATGAAAAAGTTGGAAGGCACAGACCGGAAGCATGGACGTGGATACCGTGTCACCGCCGATGACCTGAAGCGATTCAAAGCCATGTTACAGGCGGCTCGTGGCAGTGAGCAACCGCACTCGCCTACTGATGCAAGTAGCCGGGTCACTGGCGAACTATGAGCTACCCGGAAGACATCTTACGGGCGGTGACTGCCGACAGACTTGTCATCGAGCTATCCGCAAGCGGCGGCATCAAATACGAAGGCGATGAAGAAACTGTCGAGCGCTGGCTTCCACGCCTTCGGCAAGACAAAGCTGAAATCGTCGTGCTGCTGAAACAGCTTCCTCGCTGGTGTCGGCCCGATTGCCCACACCTTGAGACGCACATCCTGCCAGGCGAAGGACTGATGGCGGGCTGTGTCAACCCAGACGATTGGCGGCACTGGCAGCGGCTAGACAAAATCACGTCATGCCCGGCAAGGAAAAGGCCGTCAACGAATCGTTCAATTGATGAGGTATTTTACCATGGATAAAGAAATTATTTACCAGCGTTTGAGTGAAGAAGAAAAACGGGCGGTGCTACACCTGCTGCCAACGGCTGTCGCCGCGATTGCTAAGAAGGCAATCGCCGGTGATGTAAAAGCGTTCAACGCATTATATGACCTCGAAAAAATTCGCCGGGAAGCCAGCATAGAGAGAATTTTTCGGCTTATGAATCAAGGTAAGCACGAAGAGGCTCGCAAACAGATTTTGATTGACCTCGCCTATGGCTATATCGACCATGAGGACAAGTCGAGGTTACTCGACCTATTATTTGAACCTGATATTCTGCGCCGCGCAGACGTAGCCAGCTTGCCGCAATTAGCACGCGCTTATCGTATCATTGACGAGTTAATTCAGCGAAAAGATGTTTTGGCCTTCAAGGCCGCCGCGCAACGAATAGCCGCAAACATTGAGTCCGCTGCATCCGACATTATCAAAGACGAAATCGGATGGGGGGCGATGACCAGGATATTGCGCGACGGACTGACCTTTGAAGAAATGGCCGCATGTCTGGGGCTGGAAAACACACACTTTATCACGCTGGCGTGCTTGAATATCGAAGACGATGTGAGGGGCATCGTTATAGCCCGATCTATTGCTAAACGCCTCGCCAATGGCCAAGATGTTGCCTTGCAGGTGGAAGAAAGAGGAAACGCCACCACAAGCGTAGTCGTGGAAAATATAACGAAAACGAATGGATGATTTCATGCGGCGCAATTACGAAAAGATTCACCTGGCGATAATCGAAGCGATTGTCTGTCGCGGGCTGAAAGGGAAGGTGACAAATGAAGTCTTATTCCGATGGACACGGCTGGCGCTGGGTCAAGAAGTTGACGACAGCATTCTTGGCCGCGCCGCCGATGCGCTGGCTTTGAAAAGTTGGCGCACCCGTTTCAAGCGTGGCCGCATCATCGACGATAGAAATATCGCGGCATTCAACGGCGCTATGGATTATCTGATTCTGAAACAACAAGCCCGGCAGGAACAGCGTGTTTTTCACCCCGCATCACCAGCAAGCTTTTAATCCGAACGCCGCCAGCGTTAGGCACGAATAGCGGCAAGATGTATGCCGCGCTCTACATCAGGCGTCTTGGTCATATGACCAGGACGCCTTTTTTGTTGGTAATACATTGATATAACGTTTGTTTGTTCGGTTGTAGGCCAATCCGCATCATAGCGAAATGGTGACAGATGGTGACAGGTAGTGACAGGTTCATTTTCACTAAGTGTCACGAATAATATATTGATTTAATTAAGAAAAATAGAACGGTGACAGGTGTGACAGCTTTTCCTTAGAGAAGAAAAAATCGAGAGTTTTCACTTAAATAGAGATATTGATTAATCTGATTGCAAGCCACAAAGCCACATGGTAGCCTGATTTGATGAATAAGCATGTGAAGATTAACCGAGAGTTTTCACCTAAACAGAGAGACTAATTTTTGCAATAATTAGACAAAAATGCTTGCATATTATGTCAATATTTTCTAATATTAGGCATGAACAA
>Ga0209629_10000704_pt1 | contig 19147 bp, 10 predicted proteins | sample TergutCu122P5_FD_187286 | JGI IMG/M metagenome (GOLD analysis project Ga0209629, IMG submission 187286) | Cubitermes ugandensis P5 segment gut microbial communities from Kakamega Forest, Kenya - Cu122 P5 (SPAdes) (version 2) | ecosystem: Host-associated > Arthropoda: Insects > Digestive system...
CACACAACCTCTACCCACCCCCTATCCCACACTCCTCTACCCCATAAAATACCCAACTTTGCCTTTCCCCATTTCGAGGCCACTGCCTGCACTCTGTACCCAACACTTGACCACAACCGACAGAAAACACGCCAAGATAGTGCTTACTAGTGAAATCTTCGCCACACTCCAGGGATTTTTTTTACGAACGCAAACGGCAGATTTCTTCTCCTACACTGCTTCACAAGTAAGTAATTGCATTCTCTACTCCAAACTGTCCCACACACACAATTCTCCAGGCTGTTAAACACACACTTATGTTCCCACAGGAGGAAAGCCAGCTCATGCACTACACCTGGCTTCTAAAACGTGTACGCCGCTGCCCACTACAGCAGACAGCTCTACTCACGCCACTCTCAGCATTCTCACTGCCCAACCCAAGCACACCGCACCCCAATTCCGGGGCAATCTAGAACAAAAGCTGACTTCACGCTTGAATTAGGATATACCTGTCTAATTCACAAGCACTATAGAAATCTCCACATTCTATATTACAGCATACGCCCCCCCGGGGTATTTAGAATAGTAAATATTTATCCATCACCACATCTATATCATGGCATATAGCCCCCGTAGTTACGATGTTATTTCCCAGGCCTACTGGGTGGCCTCCCACCGACACCGAGGAAACCTCACCGAACGCATATCTGGCCTGAAAACCGCCACGTACCTCCCTGTTCCTACTAACCACCCACTCCATTGCTCCATACCACACCCACTTCTCTTACAGAACACCCAAACCGGATACAACGTGCGATCTTGATCTTAATCTTTATAATAGGTTATCCCGATATTGTCAATGGTTACGTTACCAACGAGATCTCGTTGCATTCAATACACTGTATAGTCTCCTCCGAGGCACAATTTGAGACCTGATGATGGCCAAGTGAAAGGGCCGAAACATGTAGTCTTAGCAATAAATACTACACCACATTATTAGTTGTGTTCGACTGTACGACCCTGTACCATCATATTGTACAAAAGTACTTTTCTATTGTTGGTTGGTGAAAACCAAAATTATGTATCAAAAAGTACATCCAAGTATGTATAAAATTTGGCACACCATTTCTTATAGAAGAAAAATTTAAGTCTTCACTCTTCTGGTATGTTATGCAGCATTAATTGTTAGTTAGTTACTGATATTTTGGGGGTGACAGCCTGTCCTGAAATGTCAAACTAAATACCAATCAATGCTGCATAATGTCCCAGAAGAGCAAAGATCTCATTTACACCATGTCAGAAGCCTAAAATCACATAGAAAACTCTAACTTATGAGGGAAGTCTGTATGAGACAGCATACACCAGGACTGTGAAACATGCGACCCACAGATATTTATGATATGGCCTGCCCATGTTTAGATGTTTATAAAGATTTACTGTGCTTCTTTCAGGACACAACAGCAGACATTCTTGTGGAATATGAAAACCTTTTTGTGTTCCAAGACCTGTCCACACCATTCCTTCCTATATTTAATCTTTATATTTACATACAGTTATCAACCCGAAGATTGTTTTGATCCCTAGTCACAACTCCTATCAGAAATAAGCAGTAAGGGGTGAAAGTTAAGGTACATTTCCTAAAAAAAGATAAAGGTACATATTTTATTTACAGTAATTTAATGTAGAATTATCACAACCGCACTTCCGGAGTAAGTTATCCTACTTTCTCACTTATCACTTCCAAATCACTTGGTAACTGAGAAAATATTCAGTTTTAGCACTTTTTACTAATTTTTTGTTTTACAGCCAATGAAATTAAAATAAATAATTTGGAAAAAATGTGTTATTTGCTCAGTCAGTCACTAATTAAGTAACTATTCACACACATGAATGTATTATTTTTATTGCATAATATAACCAAAAAACCTTGTAAAATTAAACACAAAGAATACTTTACATCCTCGTGTTTTTCTACCATGAAAAATTTACACATGAAGAATGACGAGAGAATGTGTCATTACATGCTGCACCCCAAGGTTGCATGTTAGATTTCAAATTTGTCCTGCAATCTGTTCTGAGTTTGACAAGCCTGGGATAGACACTTTTTGCAATATAAAAGAAAATTTAGTATCAATGAGATTCGGTGCTGTGTCTCAAATGAATCAATAAATGAATGAATGAATGCTGCAATTTCAAAATGGTGTCATCATCCCCATTTAGTAAACTCAGTCACTTCACACCAGCTGGCAGAGCTGCAAACACCACATTTTACCAACGCAGAATATTATCATGGTTTGAGTAGTATTAATTTTGGCAAACAATCCAATAATGTCCCAGCAAGAAATCAATACATCAATCACACCAACTTTCTTTAAACCTGTATGCTGTAAAGAAGCAACTGATGTTAGTGAACTGACATGTACAACCAACACTAGTGGACTGTCTGCTGAGATGCAGCCCACAGCAATGCCCCCCCCCACAAGAAAGTAATGATTATGGGAGAAGTTATTCATAATATTGCCTTGTTTGTACAGTTTCAAGAACACACAACAGTACAGGAACAAAATCAGAAGATTTAAAGTCATTCAAGTTTCAATATACAGGCAGTAAAACATTTATATATAATATATAGTACTAAGAATTTTTCATTCTACCACAGACATCAGATTACCTAAGAAATACCTCAGATGTACAGCCTATCTGGATAATGTAGCCTCACTTTTGTGACTTTTGTAACCACATCAATTCAAACAGATGCAGTCATGCTGTGATGTACATAAAAGAGTTCTTGGCAGAAAAACTGACACACAAGATTCTTTTCTGCCGATTATTCTAACTAGACTGTGTGTTAATGCTTTTATTCTTACAGCCATACTTCTTGCTGGCAAGTCTACTTTGAGTGGTGTAATGTGTCATTCAGTAATCAGGGTCCACTCAGAATATGCTGCTCAAACTTACAGTGTTATATAGCATGCATTCTTGCTTTCACTCACATACATTCCTTTACAACTTCCTTTCCAAAAAAAATACTTGCTATAAAACATTTCATTCACGTTTTGTTAATCCTTCGATTCTAATTATTATATAGTACAAAACTAGCTAAAACCTACACACAAAACATTGCAATTAATGTGCTTGAAATCTGCAAAGCCTTCACATGTGCTGTAACTATTACATAACTGTTTTGAAAAGAGAACAAGGTTGTAAACTTACATTTGCTGATCTATCTACACCACATAGCATATTAACCCTTTCCCTTCCCTTCTATCCCCACTCTCACATCTAACAGTTACAAATTAATTTGTACAAAAATTGAAAAAGACACTTTGGTATAGGAAAATATAGAATGCCTGCCATCTAGTGTTACTGTAGTGAAGTACTAGAATATATATCAAAGAATGTAGAGGGCAAAGATAAGCAGTTAGCACGTGCTTATAATGTGGCCCCCAACAGGGCGCTTGAACAGGCAAAGTATGATACCAGACACATTCTGGCAGAGGACGGGAAAGGGTCAAATGTTAGAACTCATGAGCTTTGCAGTTCCTCCACAGGCAACTGATGCTTGATATGAAATGTACTGTCACTCTTTGTTTCTGCAGAAACATTCAAACAATACTACAAAACTGTATAGAAATTATCACTCAACATACATTATTAAACAGACCACAATGTGATCTCCAAAAACATAAAATACTCATTTATTCATTCTCAACTTGAAATCGGAAGCACGGCACATTCAGACACTACATGTGTACTAGTACATAAATTTCATTTTCCCCATTATTTGTCATCCAGTAATCAAATAATAAAATTACTAGCTCCCACAAAAGCTAATGACTGCATATTTCACCTCATTCTAGTTTTACCTTAGTCAAAATTATGCTCTGCTGTAAATGTCCAACCTTTTGATACTGCAGTTGTTTGAACTTTTATTTGTTGTTTAATTAAATAATAGTTTGACAATACCAACAGTGGTGTTAAAAAGTCGGTGATAATATTGTAATCTTGCTTGAATGCAGAAAAATGAATGGAACTTTCCAACTGTGGTAGTCCACTAAATAATGAAGCTGCTCAATCAGTGTAAAACTTCTGCTGGTGTTTCATAATGATGTAGTAATACTAAATTTCAGGGAACACAAATATTCCTTTCCAGTACCTGACCAAAAAACACTTGATGTATTCTAGAACCATTATTCCAGGAGACAGTATATATGCACTGACATCATGCTGAAACAATGCAGTATAGCTTATGAAAAAGTGCAAACTTTATAATTATATCCTCAATAATGTGAATCAACAAAAGAAAACTGAAATGAAAATTAGAAAAACAGCAAAGGCTGATTCAAATAGCAATTTTAGAAATAAATTAAGCAGAAATAGGAGTGATCCTAATAAGTACTCCAATTCTGATGAACTAGTTTCATTTATATAGTTAAAAAACTTAAAAATACATTTCTGACTATACTCTCTCTCTCTCTCTCTCTCTTTTTTTTACAATTAGAAAACATTCTGTGTTGCCTGAACTATATTTTACTGTACTGTCCACACCAACATTATACCCAGTTTACCTCATCATAATCCTGACTGTACAGTGGAACAGCATATTAATAAATTTTCATATTGCAGTTCTAATGTTCCATTCACTGCTCACACATACTCAATAACCAGCACTTTAACCATGACAATATATTGCAACAAGGGAAAAAAAGAATCACAAACTGATCTACAACAAACTAACCAGCACTGGACTATTATATTGTGACAGTTGAAGCTCTGGTACCAGCAGTCACACACGGAAGACAGGAGCTTTGAAATTTTAAGAAACATGTCTCTCAACAAAACACAGATCTGTTACCATCAGGACTGACAGAGCTGAAAGAAAGATCCACTCAGGCTTGGTGACTGTTACACCACGCAAAAGAAGTTACTATACAGCAACAGGCTACTCTATGATCTTGCTGCCTTTATTCAAACTTCTTGCATGACAGCAACAGGCTGTCCTGGCAACTTTATGCAATACAATGAAACTGTTATTATCTACTGGATAAGTCAACTAATGTCAAAAAAGGCATATAAAGAGAACAGTGAGCTTGATTAAACTATAAATAAAGTATGTGCTAGAAAGGATAATGCAATTTTGTCTACAATTTCTCCATTTCTTCAACAGCAAAAGGTACAGGATTGGCCTCACAGCCACTACAAGCCCTTGTCTTCTTGTGGAGGTGTAGCTCTAGTGTTTAACCTCCAGCACTAGATGGAAGTGATTTAATAGCACCCCACCCTGGCCACTTTGCCCCCTGGGAAAGATTTCCCTGTTACCTATTGTTTAATAGGATGTGTGGGCCCCTAGCTGGTATGGACACAGTGGAAGAGAAACATCTGCACCCTCACCAGGTATTTAACCCCAGTTTTCCAGTCATCCATCCAGTAGCCCAGTTACTTATTACATGAGCTACATGACTCATATGTTTCAAAGAGTAACATAGTAATACTCACAATAATAACACAAATGGCAACCTGTGTGGAACCTTCTGTTCACTTGTATGCTTACATGTATACATTAGTCATATTAGCACAGCTTACACAACTATATGAGTACAACACTACGGCAGAAAACTGATCAAAATGTCCATACTCTTGGGTTATGTCTCATAATGACATCTAGTACAGCAAAACAACACATAAAAAGAACAGAATACTATAAAGACGTTAAAAAACATAGCAAACGTTCGGGGCAAGTACCACCACCACCACCACCACCATGTTATCACAGTACAGGGCCTTTTGAATAAAGACATCTAAAATGATAAAGCACTGCAGTTAAACACCCATTTAAGGTTCCTTTAGGGAGCAGTGGATTTGAACATTGAACTGAGAAAATTCCTAAATGGAGCAGTCTTCAGATAGCGGTTTTCCCTGTTTTTACACTGAGTGGTTATGTAGGTTTACACTATTGTTTCAGGGGAACATGCTGCTTCTATCTTCAGGGTTAAAGGAATAGGGTTCAAGTTGATGACAAAGTGATTAGGGCAAGGATGTGTTTAGATTACATGGGAAAGTTGCTAGAAATGTGCCCAACCTGAACTACAGAAAGAGGAGAGGGAACATAGCCTGGTCCTGGCCAACAGGAACTGTGAAATGGAAAAGCTGAAGAAAATGCACTTTGTATGCTAGTTTCTCAATTTTACCATTTTCAATATGTATAACCTCAATATACCAAGTGTTGAATTCGGCACAATTACTTTAACTATGCAGCTGAAGGCAGCATATTCCTCTGAAATATTAGTGTCAACCTACATCCTACAACCTACAACACCACAGGATATCAAAACACAGAAGACTACAATCTGAACAATCCATGTCACAAAACATGAAAACTTATACAAAATACGAGGAAATATGAATCTGACATTGACTTGGTGTCATTGAAATTATTTTAAATTCAATGAAGGAACATCAAAATGGGTCTCCACTGTATATTTATGCAATGGTCAGAAAGGGTACTGATGCTTTAGTGGTACTCAATGTAGATCGCAGGGTACCTCATCAACACTTTTAACAGTAATTACATTTATGCTGGGGTGAAAAGCAAACACTAACACATTAGTACTCATTGTAACAGTTGACTGTATAGGCTTGTAAATAAATCGTTGGAAAATTTCAAGTAGTTTGTAAACATTAGGCCAAGGAGACTTTCAACAGATGCTGATTGTGCACATCATTTTTTTAAATTTCTGACACTATAGTAAGGATAATACAAAAAGTCAATTCCTATTTTTTAAGTTGAATTCTCTCTCCCCTTTGATCTACCCTAGGTGTGTGTGTGTGTGTGTGTGTGTGTGTGTGTGTGTGTGTGTGTGTGGTAACAACAGAGTTAGCTTCCATCCTACTACACCAATACATAGTAGCAACTTCCAGATTACAAAATTTACTTGAAATTTGAAGAATTGGATATATGTATACGTTTTTGTGTGTTTTTACAAAAACTATGCATCACCTCTCAGTCTCTGCTATAAGTTCACTTCTGATGAAATGAATCATGTTGAAGTTACTGTATATAACACACTAACATGACCATTTCTGCCCAAGAGGCGATACAAAAACACATTTTTACACACCAAGAGAGAAGCCAAGAAAAATCTGCAATAAACATATTTTTCTTTCAAAATGTGTGTGAAATATAATGTTTGCCACATAACTACAATATTATAATATCTGTTCTGTACAACTTGTTAAATAACCTATCTATAGTTAACATTCACAATTATTAGTTTCCTATATAATCATTATTTAACAAAAATTCAATTATCTGCAACTATATATCACGTGTGGGGAAAAATGAATGCTATACACCTTATATTATTGCTACTGCAAAATGTTTACATTCAGGCTCATAAAGTCAGCTGAATTCATCATGCCCTCACCACTCTTTGAATAAAAAATAAACAAGTAAATGAATAATGCATTCATATGGTTTCATTTCAGTACAAATGACTAAATGCATATAACAATAAATACTTTACTGAATCAGCTGTAAATTATCAAACTGAGCCACCTTCCTCTGTGATGTGTGGCCAAATAGTGGCTGCAGACCTTGGAAGCCAATTCTATTCCCAAGGTATACTGATGCATGCTGCCCTCCCAGATGGGTATAATCACAAGCAAGAAACGTCCATCAGGGTGTAGATGTTACATTGGAATAATGGGAAACTTGTTATGTTCACACTGTCAACACAAGCTAAGATGTTTTGAGCATCAGAATTAGCCCATCCGCATCCCTCCCTACTTCAGGTAGCCTGACGTAGGAGAAGTGATCACAAACATTACAGATATTCATCAGTGAATTACTACAAAGGTTCACCAGTCTCTCAATGTCACCCACTGCTTCTACAATAATTTTATAGACCACACATTATCACAATGTCACTCACAGATGTAAATGAAAGACTTCAAGCAATGCTGCAAATTTTATGTAAAAGAATGCTTGTGGTAATCATGGCCTATAGCATGAGCCATGTGCATGGTTACAGATGCGAATGGGTTAAGTTAGTAGTTGCCCTATTGGCAAACAGGGATAAAATAGGAGAAAGCATTGCAAGCATCTTGTACCCATGACACAAAGCCAGAATGTATGTTACATATCACTGTTCAACATCCACTGTTACTAACAGAGGATCTCAGTGTCCCACTAGGGTAATGTTTCCTTTTAGTTGCATATGGGCTTGTGATTTTAATGGAATGTCCCTGACTTCAAGAAGCACCTTTGTATGAATTACTGAACATGTCAAATTGTGGTCTCCCCTAGATCCACTATGTTACACAATTTTGGATGCTCATATTACTACCCACCCAGGAACAAGAAGCTAACATTACAGGTAGGAATGTGCTTGCCATCATTTAGCTTAGTCTTATTTTATCTACAAAAGAGTTAAATTATATTTACATTGGAAAAGTATGCCAATAATTACAACTTCTTCCTTGTAACAACATAACCTTAAACAAGAACTTGTGTTGTGTAAACAATACATGACTCTGCTGTTGCATAACCACCAGTGCAGCCAGTGGGAGACGTTACATTCTGATACTGACTTGTTCACTTGATCTAAGATGACCTCAACATGTTTCCACGACCTGTAATAAACAAAGAGTATCATAGTAAAACAGTAACTTCTCGGGTGCATCTACATCAATGATGTAAAGCTGTATGAGTTTCACTGTTTGCAACTGCATGTAATAATCCAGTAAGCGCAGAGAATTTTATAGTGAGATATGTACTAAAAAGGTCTGCACATTCAACATTTGGTTTAAATCAGCCAACAATAATGGATATATACAAACATGCTCTTACGAGCATACAGTCAGCACAACTTGCTTAATATTTACAAGAAAGAAATGTGTTTGAAAAACTGTACAGAAAAACCAAAAAATCAGTTTGGATCCAGTACTAAGTCTTGAGATTTCTAAACAAAAGAAAGAGAACAAACCAGAAATGTCATGTTGTACATACATTCCCATTATGTACACGAAATAGCCAGTATAAATTCCAGCAAAAATTCCTTTAACCTGTCTTATAATTCTTAAATTCGGATAATGTGGTACTTAAGAAGAGTAATCCCAAGACTGGAAGTCTTGCTTTGTACCAGAAAAAAGGCTAATCACTGAGACAGACAGATCTCAGGGGCATGTTCAAGAAGGCCTCGAAGAGTGTCTATACATCAAGCACCATTGTTCTCCTAAACCCATATTTCCTACTCCATCAACTTTTTCAGCTAAGAAGAGAACCCTGATAACCCTAAACCAGCAGATGAAGGAAATATATAAATGAAATATTTCCCTGATTAATAGTACAGGCCAAGTATTGGAGCAGGAACAAAAAATTACCTGTAAGAACTTAGGTCAATATGGGTACCACACGATAATCCAGAATATTTGACAATTCTGCATGTCCAGTCCTGTGCAAGTTCGATTGATGGAATTTTGCTGTATATAATTTTTTATAATCAGCACTAGTGAATCCATTCTTCTTTACAAATTTCAGGATTCTACTCCTTATGGAAGGACACTGAATGAGCTTCCATTGCTACTGAATTCTAATTTGGAATATCACATATTCTTCTAACTATCTCCATGGAGCAAAGTCCTAATTCGTAAGCAAGTAAAGAAATTTCCAGCATTTTACCCTGTAAACAAGAGCCTACCCTTGGCCCCTATCCTCAGTCAGATGAATCCTCCTCATGCCCTGCTACCCTAGTTCTTTAACATCCATTTTATTATTATCCTCCCATCTATGCATTAGTCTTCTGAGTAGTCTCTTTCCTTCAGGTTTCCCCACCAAAACCCTGTAGGCATTTCTCCTCTCTCCCATCTCAACATCCTTGCTTTGATCACTTCAACAAAAGGTTCTAGGAGTACAGATCATGAAGTTCTTCATTATGCAATACACATTCTGCATTATAAACAATTATGGTACTTAAGTGAATGATATAATATACCTCCTGATTTCCTGTAATATAATTTTATAGAGATTAAGCCTAAACAAAATTTAAAGTAATAAAAACAACATGTACAAAATAACTATGCTTACCATGCATCACATTACAGTCCAAAATATCCTCCAATTGTTGAAGCCAAGATGACCCCAAGGATCGCCAAACAGATCATAATCACTTGAACAAAAAGTTTCTAGGAGTGCAGATCATGAAGCTCTTCATTATGCAATACACATTCTGCATTATAAACAATCTGTTTCTTCTAATCTCTACTTGGGATCATAGACAATTATGGTACTTTAGTGAATGATAAAATATACCTACTGATTTCCTGTAATATAATTTTATAGAGATTAAGCCTAAACAAAATTTAAAGTAACAGAAACAACATGTACAAAATAACTGTGCTTACCATGCATCACATTACAGTCCAAAATATCCTCCAATTGTTGAAGCCAAGATGACCCCAAGGATCGCCAAACAGATCATAATCATGATTTTCTTCTGCAGAAAAAAGTTCACAAACACATTATGTTAGTAAAACCATTAATGTTTCATGCTTTATTACAACAGAGAACATACGAAGTAACCATTCAGTGAGCCGATGTTCTATTCCAACACACTAGCATCCTGTAGGAGACATTTTTATAATTTCTTACAAAATACAAATTTTTGTCAGGAGTTTGCTGCAACATAAATCAGGCAGTTAGTCACCAGCTTCTCAAAGTGAAGGCTCACGTAAAATCTCAAAGCTGTCCATGCAGGGTTTGTGGAGGACATACTGGTGCTGGGCAGGTCTCTTTAGTACTTCAGTTTTCTCTTGCCAATTATCATTCCAGCTATGCTTCATACTCATCTACCATCATGGGCCAGCAGAGCCAGCTGCATTACCAAGGGACTCGATTTCACCCCACTGCTACGTACAAATAACACTTCTATGAGATTCTTACAATTTTAACACAAAAATTTTAAGTTCCATCTGAAAGTTTGTGATCAGGGTGTGATATTAAAACTGACATACATACACTGTACATTATACATTAGGAAAACAACATTTCAGAAAATGTCTCCATCATCATGTTAGGCGTATTATCTATTTCAGTACAGACTACTCTTCCCTCTAATGGCTACAATGGATGTTTTGCTACCACAAATAATACAAATTATATGATAGGCAATGTCCAACATGCATGCCAATTCATGTGAACTTTACCTAGATTCTCAGCACTTAAAAGTCATGACCATACAATTTAATTCCAGAGGTAATTCTCAGTCAGAAATATCATATGCATATGGCTCTGATTTACAATATTTACCAAGTTTGTACTATTTTGTAATGTTACAAATCTACTGTGTACATCTTACTTAGGTCATAAAAATCAAACAACCAACCACTTACACTGTTATTGGGAACACCTAGCTATCTTTAATACTACTCAAATATTTATTAGCCCACCTAGGCCATTATCAAAGAGTTCAACGTAATATAATTGATGAAGGCCTACATCTGATAATATGAGAACTGTTTATACATTGATGGGATAGTTCAGTTCAAAGAATACAAAAACATGGCTAAAAAAAATGTGATAATAACAATGCACCTCTCTTCTTACAATAAAGTACATTATTGAAATAAAGAAAACAATGTTTCATTTACCTTATTCTATTTAATGTAAATAACACTGCAAGTCAGATCCATGTGTATGTAACATTCCTGACTCAGAATTACCTATAGAATGAGGTCCTGTAATACTGACCCTAAGTCTTGGGACACTCTGTATAATATACTTGATCAAATCATTCACAAGAATTTAAATATTAAGGACTTGGACAGAAATGACTTAAAAACTAAAATTATGGATTGAACAAATGGACAAAATTTCATACATAACACGTTTGTGTAACATCTGCATACAAGGCTCGCATAAAAAAGCAATATGTTTTTCAAAGAATGCATAATACCTAAGGACATCATAAGCTCTTCAGAAAATTTTCACAGATTTCAAGATGTAAGCCTATGATACATGTTAATATATGAAATTACTTGGGAGCTACACCTCAAATTGGCAAGATACATGTAGCAGATTTACAAAAGAATTGTTGTACAGTGTCAGCAAAAAAAGATTTCAATCAGTAATTGAACAAAGGGGTAATCTGGGTGGCCATGCCACAGCTAAGACAACTGGTCATTGGTTCTTCACAGAAAATGTCCAAGTTCAATCCCAGGTAAGTGGATGTGGAATCTGTGATGGACAAAGTGGTACTAGGACAAGTTTCACTACAAGTAATTTACTTTTCTCATCAATCATTCCACTGATACTCCATACTGATTCACCTACCATCCAGGGCTGGTACAATAGGCCCAGTAATGACAACAGCACCAAGGTACTCACACTCACCCTAAACCAACAGGGGGGGGAATCTAATCATTACTGAACAAGAAAGGCAATGTATGTATAACGTAACAATGAGGCACGTTTGTGCAACCATGGTTGCAGCAGAAAAGCAATAAATATTACATGAGTGTATATGTGTAGACTAAGGTATTCAGCATGCAATGAGCATGCACCATACTGTCATCTGTGGCCTGACCAGCTCTATCACATTTTTCCACATTATCTCATAAATAGCACAAATTTAAAAAAAATTCTTGAACATAAAATGTTTGTTTTGACTTTGTCTATAACTTTTGCCTGAAACATTTCTCATTCTAAAAAGAACTGAGCAAGATATGATGAAAAATGTAAATTGGTCCTCATGTAAAATACTCATTATTCTTGCCAGATTTTAATGAAACTTGAATTTCCTGGACAGACTTTCGAAAAATACTCCAATATCAAATTTCATGAAAATCCATCCAGTGGGAGCACAGCTGTACCATGTGGACAGACCAATGGGCAGATATGATGAAGCTAATAGTCACTTTTCACATTTTTTAAAATGTGCCTAAAAATGTATTTGAACATGAATAAAACTTCTATTACCCTCCAAGTTCAATAATGAACGTTCCTAGAATCATGCTAAATCAACAGAGTCTAACTCCCTCATACATTTCCTCAGTTCACTCCTAGTGTCAGAACAGTCAGGCTCCATAAATCTCATTCAGAAATGTGCAATATCTCTGGGGTACTTACTATAGTCTGCTGGTATATTTGTAAACTGGTATCATCACAAAGGTTAGGAAAAGAATTACATAATCATAAGTGGGTATTTTATGTTTTGAAATGCCTTGCAAAGTAAATTCCTCACTTGTACACAGTGAAGTTACAAACACCTTGCAACTAAATGTTTGAAGCTCCTTTTTTCTTGTATTAATAAATAACTTTTCTTCATACAGAAAAAGATGTTTGTGTGATCTGAGTCACAGAAGGGTACATGCAGGTTTGAGTCTTCTGGGTTATGATGACATGTAGCCTTTAGAAGTGGATGCCAACATCTCGGACTAACAAACTGCCTACAGATTCAGGGTACAAATGTGGTAGGTTACACGGGCAAGTTACAATTAAGGCATATGGATGGTGGCCAGGACACAGAACTTGGTCTGGACCAAAGAGAATGCTGCACAGGAAGTGTAACAATACAAATCAAACTAAGTTCTATCTTCTAGACATTCCTTGCAATCTACATACAAAACATACCACGTTTGTACCCTACTCACTATGGCCCTCAGAAGAGAGGCAGGATGTTTATCCAAAATGTTGGTAACCACGGAATATACCGCATACCCAGATGAAAACAGCCCGACAAAATGTACACCTGCAATGTTTTACACACAAACTTGGGAAATACATCAATTATTATAATAGTTGCTGAGTAATATATGATTGTAAAGCAAAGTGTTGTATGTGATTGTGAATAGTGATGTATACTTGTTATGTAAGCAGAGTGCTATTTTTTCTTCAGAGTTTTAGCTACTGTAAATTGATACTGATGAGCAAGGCACATATAAACATAATTTCACATCACTTTAGCCAGAAGTGAGGATTAAAATATCTGACTGTAATCACCACTGGCATAAATGTCTCCCACTGGATATAAATGTTTATATTTTATTGGTGTGGGGAAAACCAGGCATACATGTGGATGTTCCAAATACATAACGTAAAATAAAGAGGTTAGGAGCAGATAAATTTTTCAATACAAATGCAGCCACATATTATACTACAATAAGCACAGTCATTATAAAAACTACTTCAGATTAGACATAAAGTATGATCACAGTAACACTTAACAAGTCATGGACCAAACAGCAAATTTTCTTTACACATGGTTGCTTAAAAAATTTGCTTCCAGAAATGCCATCCACTTGTGTTACTTTCTGTGTTAAAATGGCCTTATATTAACAATTATCTGGTGAAATTCTCTTTAATAATTTGCAATCAAGCAAGAATTAAAGGAAAACAACCATGGAGACATTTAACACAGAAAATTGGTTTTTAGTGTATGGCCTTCTAAATGTCAGTTTCTGCTACACCAGACACTGTTCAACTGAAATGCCCAATGGCAGGACAATGTCTTCTCTTTTGGATGAAAAGGATGTGCATTTAAAGGATCACCCATTCACATATTAAAGGTTCACATACCCTACAAAGGAAGAAATTTGTGGTTTTGTAAATCACTGTGGATATGTAAAATTTGAAGTTCTCACCACAACATTAATGGAGATTCAACTCTTTTGAAATATGACACCATATGGTAAACACTTACCAACATTTCAGAAACACTTGCTGCCCCAATCTTCAGGATTCATGCATAGATGTTACAAACCATGAAGATGGGGACAGCATACCCCAAGTGTATTAAATTTGGATGATAAAATTTTGCAAAGCAAGTTGCTAGCCGCCACTCTATGTATAACATTAACATTGAGGCACATTGAGTAACCACTGTTGCCAAGGAAAAGCAGTAAGTATTAAATATTCCAAGTGTGTGTCTGTAGCCTTAGTAATCCAGCATGTAAAGAACATGCACCTTATTATATTGCCATTTGTGGCCTGCTGGAGCTACCACATTATTCCACATTATTTCATAAACAGCACAATTTTCAGAAAAAAAAAAGTTACTGAACACAGAATACGTGCTTTGATCCTCTCTACAACTTCTGTCTGAAACATTTCTCATTCAAGGAAAAATTCAGTGATACATTATCATAAATGTGCGTAGGTCTTCTGATATTCTGGTCAGATTTTAATGGAACTTGAATTTTCTCAACAGGTTTTTGGACAATCCTCAAATATCAAATTTTATGAAAATCCATCCAATAGAAGCCAAGTTGTCCATGGGAATGGACACTCGGGCAGACAGACAGACAGGACGAACCTATAGTCACTTTTTGCAATTTTGTGAATGCCCCTAAAAATTGTGCAATGTTAATTAAACGTTCTGTTATACTTGTTGTTTCTAAGAAGATATCATTCACTGCCCATAAAAATATGCAGCTCATCTACAATAATGACATGTATGTCATGACATCTGAAATCATCATGGCAGTGACCATGAAGGTTACTGCATTCTGGAATGTGATGCCATATACATGGAAGAAGTGTACAGTATTTCAAAGGAAAATGCCACCTCCATCATCAACCATGATGGTGCTGGAAACAGATTCCTCCTAAAAGTTGAAATACTTCTACCAAATTATATGACATCACATCCCAGAATACAGCAATCTTCAAGGGCATGTTACAACTTATAATACGAAGACCATAATAGGAAACTTGGATGGGTGTCAGACATTAAAGAACTTGATCTTTGGAGTTTCGTTAACGCTATTATATAAAAAAAGAAAAAAATGCAATGACTACATTATTTAATAAATTGCAAATGAAATGTACAGCTTTGGAAAACAAACCACAAAAATAAAATATGGTGGATAATGTACAAAGAAACATAAAAAACTTCAACACATACATGTTTTGGTTTACTTACAGAATCATGTGTCACAGACTTTGAGGAACTGAGTCAAACAAAGTGCAGTAATTATAATCAAACTTGCTGTGCAGTCATCAGGCTGGTCCATGCTATATCCTTCGATGCACATTTTTTTTCTTTGATGGCCATTCCATGCAATAACACAAGTCAAGACAAACCCCTCCCACATAATGTTCTGAGGAGTTGTCCACCCTTATTTTAATGCAGTTCCCCCTCACCATCTCCAAATAAATTTAAAGAAGACTGAAATCCCTTACAGAATATACACATCATTTACCACGTAATATAAAATTACTATGCACATACAATGTCACATAATATGTGTATGATGACATAAGCTTATGTTCTTCAAACTCACGGAAAGTAATGACTTTATCATCATCCTGTTAGCATCAGGTTACGTAACCTGTTACAGTTTCATGTTATCTCCATGCCTGACTTCCTGAACTCTCTCTCTCCTGCCAGGCTTGTATGCAATTACTTACTGTTACCTATTACACAGCACTTTCATGGTATAATTCAAGGCAACTTATTTTAATAATAATTTAATAACCACTGTACCAATTAAATGTACAATAACCCTTGATATAACCAACAGGTACATGGTGTACTAAAGCTTCATCTCATGGCTATTTAAAATACTGCTGGTTTTAGATCATTACCATCAAACAAATGTTTCTGTGGCACTTTGTAACAAAGGGAGACATATCAAAACTGAACATGGTGCACCTAGCATAACATTTCACACCACTTGACTAACCTTCTCAAATAAGTAGCAAATTCATAAGATATGAAAGCAATATGTAAAGTACATACATACACGTATTACTATGAGAGTATTACTAATTACAATATAGGCTGATGACTGCAGATCTTTCATGACACAGGATCATCCCAACAATAACAATAAAAAAAAATGGAGAAAAGGGTATAGTATAATTTAAAAAAAAACCAATAAAAATATTGCATAGACAATTTGTGATTTTGTGAACAAAGCTCCATTTCTAGGGATTCTTATTTAAATTACCTTTTGTTTTAAATTCTGTAATTTCATGAACAAAAATAAACCTTTCATTTCAGGCTTGGGGGTATTAAGACACCTTGTATTATGACAAAAAGTGACTCTTCACACATTTTGGGTTATGAACGCTTCTACCCTGAAGATGGAAGCAAGAATGTTAGCATTAGTGGTAAGAATAGGAACCACCAGGAATCTGTATACTAGTTAGCAATCTGTACTACATTTACGTCAAAAGACACTTCACCTAATGACAGAGAAACAAACCTTCTCCTCTATTACAGGAACCATCAATCCAGCATTTCATGTGGGAAATTCCTAAAACTGACTTCATTGTGACTTACATTTCAATACTTCTTCTTCTTCTTCTTCTTCTTCTATGGTGCTTTACCCCACTTCTGGGGCACAGTCACCCCAATCTTACATTTCAATATGGTAACATAAAGTTTATGTTTCTTGTATTTGTGTGATTTGAGGTTCTTGTGGTGAGTATTACAATTATGATCTTCTGGGATATGATGCTGAGTAGTCTGGTTAACACACACCAACATTCTGTTACATCATGCAATTTGGTAATATGCAGCAGCTTTTTTGGAAAACATATTGCCTTATTCTTGACACTTCCAACCATAAAGATGAAGGCAGTACATTCCTCCAAAACAATGGTAACGTTCTAACAAACTACATTGTACCACATTCCAGAAGACAGAATCTTAATTATTTAAACTTGCACCCTTTATAAAATCCTAAGCTATAAAAACAACCCAAGTGTTTTAGGCAGTGTGTGAGTCCTACACAGCGAAGCAATCACATTAGAGGAAAGATAAGACAACACATCCTACAAAATGAACTGTTATGAACATTAAACCTCTGTTCTTAACATATTAACAGCATTGGTTAACATATACAAATATGACATTTCATACAGATGAAAGAACAATGTTCAAATGGTGATTAGAGAGGAAACTCAAAAATGACAAATGAATGTGTAAATGTTACTTATTCGGTCAAAGGAAATGTCACCTCTCATTCCTAGTGTTTACCAACATGTTGATACCTCTGGCAATCTCACAGTTTGTTATAGTTTTGAAATTGGACGCACAAATTGGGCAGGGGAGGGGGGAGAGCCAAAGACTGTATGTGCAGTAAAATAAAAAGTATAAAAATAAACCACACATCAGGTATGTGCCATGAAAGGCACATATACACACATGTATATACTATGGCTAACAATGATGTACAATTATACTGCAACAGTTCATGTAATGGAACTATTCCTTTAATAAGATTTTTGAACTTCAAACACAAGTTATTTTGTAAAAAGACACTTCATTTTCATGATGTGGCCAGACAGGAGGTTTTATATGTTAAAATATGAAAAATAAACATGTCAAAATAGACAAATTAAATGCCACAAGAGTGAAAATCACCTGAGATTGGAACACTAAGCACAGAAAACAATTAACAGAAGGGGCACAAGCAATTTAAATGTGCCAAAGAATTACACAGCACCTACAATGCAAAATAAAACCAGGAACCGTTTCCTGCACCTATTATGTCTACAGCATATTCTAGTTAACTGCTGGAATACTGAAGGCTCAGCTCACTCAACTTTGCAATAAGGTTAACAGCCCACAACTTGAACAAAATTTAAATTTTTGTTCTATCATGAAGTGAAAATAAGAGTATCATATGTTGAAAATAAGGCACTTACAAAGTTGAAACAGATATGGCTTTCAATTGCAATATCCTTGCAATATGCAAGAAAATGCAATAATGTAAATATTACATATATATATATATTCCCCCCCCCCAACAAAAATCCCATTAAAGCAAAGACATATTAAGCCTTCCTATTCATTGATCAAAGCCTTCTGGCATCAATGTAAATTTACTGGCACATTATAGTCACATGCTGCGAACTGCATCTTTGTTCTTTACATTCTTTGACATTTCTTGCAATAGTCTGTGTAGAGTATAACAGATAGCAGATTTATATTTTCCCACAATACAGTTCTTCTTCTTCTTCTTTTTAAAATTTTCACACGAAATAATTTGTAGCTGATAAATCCAGGGCTGGAATAAAAAGTCAGGAAAAGGGTTAAGTGAATGCTTGAAAGATCTCATATTTAGTGGTACAGTTCTCATTTGTAAGTTGTAACAGCAAACCTTCTAAATAAAATCATATTTAACCCTTAGGCTACTAATGTCATATATATATATATGGAGC
>Ga0209629_10000705_pt1 | contig 19140 bp, 19 predicted proteins | sample TergutCu122P5_FD_187286 | JGI IMG/M metagenome (GOLD analysis project Ga0209629, IMG submission 187286) | Cubitermes ugandensis P5 segment gut microbial communities from Kakamega Forest, Kenya - Cu122 P5 (SPAdes) (version 2) | ecosystem: Host-associated > Arthropoda: Insects > Digestive system...
GTTTTAACTGGCAATCAAACTGGAGTATTGTTGACTCATTATATAATTACTTCTCTTATAGAGGAAAATAAGTTAAAGCCAAATTCCTGTGTCATAAAAACTATTGTAACATCGGAAATGGCAAGGGAGATTTGTAATAGATATAATGTGGATATTTTAGATGTTTTAACTGGGTTTAAATATATTGGTGAGCTTATAAATAAATTTTCATATTCTCATGAGAAAGAATTTATTTTCGGTTTTGAAGAGAGCTATGGATATTTGTCTGGCACATTTGTAAGAGATAAAGATGCTGTTATTGCTTCTATGCTCGTTTGCGAAATGGCTCTTTACTATAAAGAAAAGGGTATGAATTTATATGATGCGTTGAATGCTCTATTTGATGAATTTGGATACTATAGAGAGGATTTAGTCAATATTGGATTAGAAGGAAAAGAGGGTCAAGATGCTATTAAATCCACCATTGAGTATTTAAGAGAGCATCCTATCGATGAAATTTTAGGATCTAAAGTTTCAAAATTATTTGACTATGAACTTAGCCTTGAAAAAGATTTTAGTAAAGATGAGGAACTTAAGATCATGCTTCCTAAGTCCAATGTTATAAAATATATATTCGAAAATGGTAATTGGTTTGTTGTAAGACCTTCTGGCACAGAACCTAAGATGAAGGTATATATTTCAGTTAAGGGAAAATCTTCAGAAGATTCAGTAAATAAGTTGAAAGAATTTAAAGATGAAGTTATGGGTAGGATTAATGGAATTTTAGGATTATTCAAGGGCGAGTTTCATATTTAGTTGACACTCTAGGTTTAACACTCTTATTTAAAAGCATTTGTTTCATTAGATTTCGTGGAATATTAAAAAAAGAAATGTGTCAACTAAAAATGATCATTTTTGAAACATTAATATGCTTCAAAAGAGCTATTGAAAAAATGATTTTCGATGGCTCTTATTTTTTATCAATTATTATTTGCTATTCATTTTTTTGACAAAATCTTCAACGCTTAAAGACTCATCAGGAATTTTCCCACTTATTATATCTTCTGATTCTTTTAAAGCTTCTATTGTTTCAGCATTGTATTTAGGAATCTTCACTTCAAAAGGAAGTCCTCCAACCATTACAACTTTATTTAAAAATATGTTTATGGCATCTTCTACAGTTATACCAAAGCTTGAAAATAGTTCTTCAGCTTCCTCTTTTAATTTTTGCTCTACTCTTACACAAATAAATGCACCTTTAGTTGCCATTCTTTAAATCCTCCATTTAAAATCCGAGTAGTTTTAAGTTATTAAAATTATTCTTATATTGTCATCTTATATAGTAATTTCCATGATTCCTTCATGGTTACCCAAAGCTACAACAGTTGAACCACAAACATAACAGCTATGACCATAATTCTTGTCACTTGTTAAACTCGTAGTTATTATAGGGATGCTTCTTTCCTTTGAAATACTTACTAAATTAACAATGTGCCTTTCGTAATTTTCAGGTGTAAAATGATATATGAACAACATGATATCTGCTCCGCTAGTCAATATTTTATCTATTCCACTAATGTCGGCGCAAATGACTATTATAATCTTCTTACCGTTTAGCTGAACAATAGAAATATCATTTCCAGCATATATTCCTGCATTTCTTTCTGTCATATCAGGAATAGTCTTTATCTGCATTATTTCATTGCTAGGTAGAAGAGTGCAGGCGTTATAAATTCTATTATCTTTCAATATCAGACTATTGATTAAAAGACTTTTATCTTTTGGAACTAATAACCTTTGTATAGCTATTTTACTATCATTGACCCATTTTTGTATATTCGCATTTTCATCAAGAACAAGCGAACCAGTCAAAGCATACTCAGCCAAAATCAATAAATCGCCATTAGCATTATTCATTAACCTTTGAATAGTTGCTGCATTTTTTTGAATGTTTCCTCTTTCAATTTCTGGTTGTAAGACGGAAATTTTCATCTTATTCGCCCCCTCATATTATATCAATAACAGCTTTATTTATGGTCTTATAATAATTTTATTTATTATAATGTTTCATTCGAAAGACCTTCTTTAAATCGTGCGAAGACTTCTCTTGTTGAGATAATTCTGAGTACGCAAACTTGAACATCATTCCCACTCGTCCTCAATTTCATCTAAACCGTCGCGCCAATTTTCGCCCATAACTTCTTCAGGAGAAAAACACCATTTTTGTTCAAATCTTTGCGTTAAATATAAAACGCATAAATAAGGTCGTTCAATAATTCCATTGTGCTTTTCAGCTAATTGTTTTATTTCAATGAAAGCATTTTGTTTTTCCTCATCTGATTTTTGAACAAAGCTATTTCCCGTCAGCATAAAACCATAATACTCATCGGCAGTATAGCTCTTCTTCCATAGTAATCTAGTTATTACAGGTTTTGAAAATAAACTGCTCTTTTCAATTTGCTTCACATTCCAATCGATTCTTTTTTCACATTCATCGCTGGATAAAAAGTCTGCAAAACCTCCATATTTATTAGAAATAGCCACAAGCTCATTATCTAAATCATTATCAAAGGTTATGTACATGTTCCAAAATAAAGCTAAATATCCTCCATTTTTTAATGCATACGCACACTTTTCATAGCCAATTGGCTGAGGAATCCAATGGAACGCTTGAGCAGAAAAAATAGTATCATAATTTAAAAATCAATGTATCGATGATTTCTTTTGGGTAACTTGGTCTATATTTATCGTAATAATCAGCAGCTTTGTTAAACATTTCACTTTCTTTTTCCCAAAACGTATCATTTCCATCTTTCCAGTCCAAAAAAATTCCTCCTTATTTACGCTGTTAAGTCCAATTTCTAAATATTTGAATTTAATGATGTTCCTATTTTATCTAAAATCAAAATATCTTTACGTGCTTGCTGCTTAAAATAAAATTAATCCGTAATTCCCGGATTAAATTAATTTGGAGAATTACGGTTAATTTATTCTTCAATTTTTTTCAATACCATAAGCCATTTACTAAATATTAATTCTATATCGAATAGTTCCAATACATTCAATCCTAAAACTCCCAGCGAAAAACTTTCTTCTGGAAAAGTATGTGCATATACTGGTATATCATTTAAAATAAATCCGCCAATTTGTATTTTTTCTATGATTGTTTGACTTACATATTCTACACCCGATGCTGTGCTTATCATTGATTTATTTTTTTCGTCGAAATCATAGCCTATTTCATAAAGCAATTTTTTTGATATAGTTGTTACACTAGCTCCAGTATCAATAGTTATAAGCATTTTGTTGAATTCCCTTATTTTTTTGTTCCATAAACTAATCCGAATCATTATTAGAGTATTACCTATGGATTGTAATTTTAATGTGCTTTTTTTCATAAAATAACAGAAATCCCTTCTGGTATATTTCCAATATAACCAATAAATGTATCGCTCTTCCCATCATTGAATTTTCCCATTTCACCTATTACTTTATCTCTGCGTTCGCTATGAACTACAACTTCACCACCTATAGTATCATGATATTCTCCTTCTTTACAATTGATCATGAAGACCCATTGTCCATCATATTTTTTTTGTATTTCTTCCATAGTCATATACATAAGATCATTCCCCTTCCTTCATAAAAATTCCAAGTAGTTATAAGTTTAACCATTTCTGCCTCCTAATTTTTTAACTTTGTATATTAAAATCATATATCATTTTTGAGATTTCTGCTATAGTATCATATACATAAGATTATTCCATTAAGTCCAATTACTAAATATTTGGACTTAATGATGTTCCTATTTTTTAAAAGATCTTTTCCAAAAATTCTGTGAAGTTTTTACATTTTTCTCTCTGTGATTTGTGATTTTTTCTATTTTGTTGTTCACTAAGTTATCCTATAGAATTTCATCTAAGGAATCCAGGATTACGAGGTGTTTGCGCCTTTTTCCAATAATCGACTTATAAACCTCTCTTATTCAGTTTTACTAAATCAGCGTCTGTGTAATTCCTCAATATTCCTTGCATTTACTATATTAAGATTCTCTAAATTGATCATGTCCTTTTCTAAATAATACTTGATCTCTTCTTCATTGTAAGCGATGTTGCAGTATCTTTTCGAGTTATTTGTATGAAACACACCTTGGTAATTTGTTATTGCATATTTATTTAAATCAGCAGCAAGTTCAAAAAATTTATTAACCAAATGCCTTACCACTGTAACTTTAATTGTAGTCTTAAATGGTACCAATTCTTTAGCTTTTTCAATCAACTTCAAAAGTTCTGGAAGCTCTATATTGTCTTTCATCGTCAAGAGTTTTATCCTGTGTATCGTGTTAATATTCTCTATTCCAAAATTTTCCAATATCATTACTTGAACTTCATGGTTTACTCTCGCTAAATACCTCGCAGCCTGTAAATTTATCCTCTTTTCTAATAATAGCACCATAGCCTCTTCGCAAAGCTTCTTAAGGCAAAGATAGTTATACACCGTGCTTCTTGATACTAAGAACTCATCCGCCAAAGCTTGAGCTAAATTAATCTCAGATCTATAAGTCTTGGTGCGCTTTAAAATGGTATAGCGTTCAATAATCGCTTTCATTAGAACTGTTTTATCCATAGACCTATAAGATAAATTAGAATCTATGATCATTGCACGGATATAATACTCGTCAATCTCGTCATAATCTAGCACGTAGCAGGGGGCTTTTTTATAGCGAATATCCTGCGTATTTTCAAAGAGGTTTTTAAGAGCAGCTAATCTGGAATGACCACATATTACAGTGTAATCGTCATGGTTTTTTTGCTTATACAGGATCAATGGGCATAATACTCCAACTGATTCCACTGAAGAGATCAAGGTGATCAATTGCTCTTTATTAGGTTTTTTAAAGTAATTCCAGTTAGGAGGACAAGGAGTTATTAGGTCTATATCTACATATTGAAAGTTTTTATAGATATCAACTCCATAAGTGAAGTTGCTAGCTCTTCTTTTTAATATATTCGCCTGTTTTTTTCTTTCCATCTCTTCCTTTTCTAAAGGAGTAGGATCATTTGGGGCGATAATTTCTTGAATTTGAACTTGTTTAGGGTCATTTTTAACTCTTTTAGTAGGGAATAAATCATCTCCAAAGGAGCTTTCAATATTAAATCCCATCATATTTGCCAATCTATCTATATCCATCTTAAACCTCGCACATACTTATTTAATATATTATATGTGTTTTAGTCTCAAAAGTTCTTCTTCAATAACTTTTTTATCAATTCTTTTAAAAAGGATCTCAGGTTCTGGTATAATAAATCCACTTGGGACGCATTGAATTTTCCATAAATTGTTAAGTCTAAGTAAGCTTTTTATTTTTTCTGATGAAAAAGGCAAAAATGGCTCAAGTAAAAGCGCAATATTAGCAATCATTTGAACACAGCTAAAAATGGTATTTTCACAGGCTATAATATTACTTTGCCTCGTTTCCCATGGTCGCTCAGTATCAAAATATTTATTTCCATAACGGACAAACTCAAAAATATTGTCAATAGCCTCTTTTAAATCACCCTTCTCGATGAGTTTACCTACACAAGAATATAAACCTTCAATCTTCTGAAGTATTTCAAAAGATATTACTCCAGATGGAACAATCCCATCGAGATATTTATAAATAAAAGCAAGTGTGCGGTTAACAAAGTTTCCATATGCACCAAGAAGTTCTCCATTATGGCTATTCACAAACTCCCTCCAAGTAAAATCTGTATCTCGCTTCTCTGGACCGTTTGCTATTAAAAAATAGCGTATAGAATCAGGATCATATCTTTCAGCAATGTCTTTAATCCATATCGCCCAATTCTTGCTTGTAGAAATTTTACGCCCCTCAAGTGTAAGGAACTCAGATGAAACTATGACATCAGGAAGCTTCCAATCTCCACCATTTGCAATCAACAAAGAGGGTAAAATGATGGTGTGAAAAGGGATATTATCCTTGCCATGAACATAATAATGTAGGCTATCATCATTCCATAATTCAAAGAAGTTTTCTCCTCGTTCTTCTGCTAGGGCTTTACTCATAGATAAATAACCTAGAACATTCTCGGCCCAAATATATATCTTTTTACCCTCATAACCAGCCTTAGGAACATCGATCCCCCAATCTAAATCTCTGGTAATTGCCCTATCCCGTAGTCCCTCATCGATGTATCTTCTAGTGAATGAGATTGCATTCTTTCTCCAGTTTGGGTGAGCTTTGAGATAAGAAATCAATTTATCTTCCATCTTTGATATAGCAATGAATAGGTGATTCGTCTTTTTAAACACGATTGGGTCCTTACAAATAGAGCAGATTGGTTCGATTAAATTTTCTGGATCGAGCACAGTTCCACATGCATCACATTGATCACCCCGTGCATTTTCTCCACATACTGGGCATTTACCAAGGACAAAACGGTCAGAAAGTGCTGTACTACACCCTTCGCAAAATGACTGAGGTGCTTCTTTCTCATAGATATAATTGCTTTCGTACATTGTTTTATGAAATTCTTTTACAAAGTTTTTGTGCTCATCTGAAGATGTCTTTCCATATCGATCAAAACTAAATCCAAGCTTCTCAAAGCACTCACAAAATTCGTCATGATAAACTCTGCTGATTTCCTCAGGTGATTTTCCTTCTTGCTTTGCTAAAATAGCCACAGGCGTTCCATGGCAATCACTACCGGATACAAAATATACGCTGTCGCCTTTTAAGCGATAGTAACGTGCTATAACATCAGCTGGCAAAAGTGCTGCAAGATGACCTATGTGCAATGAGCCATTTGCATATGGCCATGCGCTTCCAATCAATATTTTCATTTTAATACCCTCTTTCTATTTTATGCTTTTATAAATAAAAATGCTCTCATCTTCGAAAACTTTGTTTCGAGGACGAGAGCATTAACTTCGTGGTACCACCCCAAATTCGCTTACACCTTTCAGTATAAACCTCATCTGCTACAATAATAGCATAGCATTTTTACGGGTGCATACGTCGCAGCCTTAGGATTTAAACCTTCGGTGCAAAAGCTCAAAGACCATGTTCGATAGTTAAATGCTTTACCCATTTTCAGCTAAGTTGGGCTCTCTGTAAAAGCTCTGACTATTTACTCTTCTCTTCATTGCTTTATATTATATTAATTTTACAGATAGTATCTATAAATAATTACTCACTTTTAACATTATCACCATAATGTGCACAAAGTCAATAGAATATTGCAGCATCAAAATTAAAATAACTGCTCATAATAACGCTAAATCTTTTATTTTTTCTTATAATGTCCTTTGCATCGCAATATTTTTACTGAATCACTGCTAACAGTATACGTAACTCTGTTAACATCATCTATTCTCCTGCTCCAGCAACCAGATAAATCATGCTTAAGTGGTTCAGATTTTCCAGTACCATTAAAAGGATCTCTTGTAATACTCTCTATTAATGAGTTAATGCGTTTCAATGTTTTCTTGTCTTGTGTCTGCCAATAAATATAATCATCCCAAGCATCTTCAGAAAATATTATATTCACTTTTCCATCTCCAATAATTCATCCATAGTTTTTACTACAACTTTACCATCTTTAATTTGCTCTAGAGCTTTCTTTAATGCATCCATATTTTCTGTACTATAATATGGGTCATCATTTGAATATAGCGATATATCAAATGGAATGCGCTGTTCCCTAACTGCTTGAGATATGAACATATTTAGAGCTATTCCCATATTAAGACCTAAAGCATTAAATAATTTCTCAGCTTGTTCTTTTAGGCCATCATCTATACGAAAATGCACTTGTGACATAATACCATCTCCTCATACCTTTTATATTTATTATATGCAATAAATTATAATTTATCAACATATTTGGTATAGTATTGGTATAATATTGGTATGGTTCTTCATTGCTTTACATTAAATTAATTCTCGTTTATTTCGCATTATAGCTCATTCCCATATAAGCATCACCACTTTGTAATTCATCAAGCATTTGATTTAACCGCTTTTGACGTGTTTCCTCGTGCTTACCTCGAGTTATCCATCCGATGTAATCATTTCGCTGATAAGTCGGACGAGCACGATATCGCTCCCACAATCCACTCTTGTCAAGTGCAGTAGAAACAAAATCGGGAATGTCGTAAATTTGTCGCTTCATTTTGTTTGTATTCAGACCTTTATTGCTTTTGTTTTTACTTTCAACACATGATACACGCCATATTGCTTTGTGATAATACTTCTAGTTGCTTTTTAACCAAATTCCTATAATGCTCATACTTTGACCGCCCCAAACCTACAAACAGTGCCAAATAATCAATCTTTCTATAGTCCTCCGCTGCAAGCTTACGAACATCATTATAACCTTTAGCTAAATACTTAAAACTATCAAAATCTTCATGCAATTTAAAATGACCTAAGTCATATAAATAATTACTGCCTCTAATTTCACCAAAATCTATGATCCCTGAATATAGACCGTCATTTTGAAAAATATGTGTACTATCAAAATCGCCATGAACCAGAAAAGCATCCTTAGTTTCAAGCATTAGGTACGCTTTGTCCATTATCTTTTTTATATTATCTGTATCAAATCCATAACTATACAACGAATCAATATAAGCATATAGTTTATCATAATAATATTCCTTGAAAGTATGCTTTTCACCTGTCAAATCGTGGAAATTATTTCTGTTAATAAAGCCAAAACCATCTACTTTAATGCTGTTTATCAAGGCAAGCTGTTTCCCAGCGTTTAATAATAAATCGGTGTTGTTTGTACCATTTATTTCAATACACTGACCAGGTATTTCGCTTGTTAACATCAAAGATTTTTCAAGTAAGATATTCTTGTGTTCAAAATAAATCGGCTTAGGTACATTTATACCACATTCAAGCATTATTTCATGTGCTTTTGCTTCAGCTGCAAAACTTGCGTCCTCAGGCAAAACTCTAAGGTAATATAATTGATTATCATGCCAAACACGGTAGACATAGGTTGATACGCCACTTTTCATCTGTTCTAATTCAACATTAGAGCGAAAGTAATTATTTATTACCTGCTGTACAATATTTATATCTATTTCGGTTGCAATCATAAAATCTCCATTTCACTGTAATTTTATTATATTGAAATTTACTGTGAATGGTTAATCAATGTAAAAAATTATTATAATCATCTAGAATAGAATCCTCATGCCAAATCCCACCGATGCTTTCAACAGCAAAACGCTCTATAAATGATTTTGTAAACTCTGTCTTATCATCAAAAATCTTCCTGCTAAGGTTAAAATTCAATTCACTGCGCCATTTTACAATATCATATGGCCAATAGTTTTTTAGATAAAGCAAAGCATCGGTGATAGTTTCATTATGACCAGCTGTATAAGCTACGAGCCTCCATATGTCAAAAGTTCCAAAATGGTCAAGATGATCGGCATCTTGATGTATTCTGACAGCGTTTGAATATTGTTCGTCAGTTGATTCTCGACAATCATGAACAGCAATGATACTGCATATTTGTTCCAACTCCTCTGCTGCACAATGCTCAGTCAATAATTCCTTGGTTCGACTTGCACCCAATTTGGCATGTAAAGCACGATCTCCATCACCATTACAAATGTCGTGAAACCAAGCTGCAACAGTTAAAATATCATCATAACCATTTTCATTTGGTAGGATAAGCTGACGCAACCGAACAGCGAGAGTTGCGACACGCTGACCATGAGTAAATTTATCGCCTCGTTCATTATATGGGGAACTTCGTTTAATCTCCATCTCAGCTTTTGCAATTTTCTCTATATTTGATCGGTTCATAGCTTACTCCATTTCTGTATAGTAAATAGATTGAATTCTAATATTATAATATACATAAATGTTTTTTTTGACCATACATTTTTAGAAAAATTTATTTTTTAATAAAAGAGGACTATCATTTTTCTAAAAAACAAAAAAGTGTCATATGTAAATACATTTCTAAAGAAATAAATTATAATAGTACTATAAGGAGGTCAGGTCATGGATACCGAATTAAAAACATATTTTGAAAGCTTAACCAATGAAATAAAATCAACTAAAGAGGAACTAAATACTAAAATTGATGCAACAGAAACAAAATTAACTAATGAAATGGTATAAATTAAAAATGATATAAAATCAATAAAAGATACTTTATATTCTAAAATTGATGTTAGATCTTCAATAATTGCTGAAATGGTTGCTGAATCAGTTAAAAATATCATAGAAGAACAATTAAAGGGTCGGGATGAAAAATTATCAACTATCTCTGATTCAGTTAAATCCATTGAAACTAATCTTGATCTTTTAACCGAGGACTTTAATACAGTAGAACATATAACAGCTAAAATTATTCTGATATCATTAGGTTAAAAACTAAATAGCAATTAAAGTATTTTTCATAAGCGTAAAATAACACATAAAAGCCATAAACAATTGTCTATGGCTTATTTTTGTTTTAATTTAAAAGTTTAACTCAACCTGGTCAGCTTTACCTAATATATTTGTTTGTATTTGTAGAATTGCTATTGTTAAATCTGCTGGTACCTTGTACACCACTTCACCAGTTAATTTATCGCCTGCTATTACAGTTCCATCTATGCTACCATTAGTATTAATTGCAACTATAAAATCTAACTTTCTTCCATTTTGGTCTTTTAGTGTATAATTCATGACTGAACTTGAAATTAGATCCTTTTTTGTATTGTTGATAATTGTAATATCAACATAAACATATTTAAAACCTGCCTCTACATCTACTGCTCCATTATTTGTTGTAGTCCTAACACCATTTACAGTTACTAAAATATCACTTTGATTTATAGTATCTCCAATTTGATATTTTGAACTAGTTGGTGCTTCTGTCGCATTTTGAGCTATTGTTTCATTTTGTACCATATCTCCGGTTGGTGTATCAGGTGTTTTAGCCGTATTATTATTTGTCGCTGTATTTCCACAACTTGAAAACATCACACAAATTATAAAAAATAGTGCTATAAACATTAATTTTATTGATCGTTTTTCAACGTTTCCCATTTTATGCCTCCTACAATAATTTTTGACATAGGACAATCCTATTTTACCCAAAAAAATAAATTGTATGTGGTTAAATAAACCATAAACTTTAAGCTTATGGTTCATTTTTTAAATATTCTTTTAAGGCATTTTGAAGAACTTGAGAAAAATTTATCCTGTTTTTTTCAGCTTCTATATTTAACCATGCTGGAATAGTTAATGTTTTCTTAACAGCTCTATTATTAAATGGAGTCCTAAACAGTGCAAGACAAACATTAATTAATGTCGCTTGCTCATTATCTTCTAATTTAACATCCTTTAATGGTGTTGGTTCTGGTATTTCATCATTATCATCTTCATACATTAGTAAATGACCAGTTAAAGCATCTTTTGCCATATATAAAGCCTCAACATCATTATCTGCACAAGATAAGCACCCTGGTAAATCTGGGAAGCTTATCGCTATACCTTCATTACTATAATTGAATATTGCAGGAAATGTATAAGAATCTTTTTTCATTATTAATTCTACCTTCTTACAAGATTATTATAGCACGTATTTAAACACGTGTCAACGTTTTATTATAAACCATATATAAAATATTCAGTTTTCAAGGATCTAAGATATATCAATTTTTGATAGATTCATAAAGCTTTCTCCATTTCTGTATAGTAACCAGATAATACAAGAATATAAGTGCTTAGGAGTAACCTACTTTACCTAAGCTCTTGTTTTTTATTAAACTCTAAATAAACGGAGAGTCAGGGATTCGAACCCTGGGTTGATTCATCATCAACACGAAATTTCGAGTTTCGCACCATAGACCTCTCGGACAACTCTCCATGTGTAACATGAAGATTATACTAAATTTTTTATGTTTATTCAATATTTATTTGATTTTCTTATTCATAGTATATGATAAAGGATAAAAATAAGTGCTAATTTTCTTTTCAAATAAGTTCATCAAGAATTAAATATTTACTTTTATATTTAAGAAACTTTTGTAGTTTTTCTCTGCATAATTTGGTATAATAGCTCATAGATTTATGTTATTTTTTAAATTAACTTATAATTCTACAGCTGGTAAATTTATAATAAATAGTAAATAAACTTTATTTACCATTCTTTAATTAATATTTAAAAAAAGTTAAAAAGAGGTGAAAAGAATGAAATATTGGGTTTACGAAACATATGTTGGGAAAAAGTCTGCGACGATTCACAAATCTACATGTATATATTGTAGAAACATTAGTGAACAGATTACATATAATGATAATGAAGCAAAAGGAATATGGTATGGAGAATTTGATACATGCAATAAAGCAATTGAGTTTGCTAATTTGTTTAAGGATTACCATATTATAAAATGCAAAACATGCAAACCTGGGTATATAGAAAAAAACAGATTAAGAGATTCAAAGAAATCTAAAGATAAAATTATAAAAGAAAATATAATTCAAGAAATAGTAAATAATAAAAGTAAGAATCCACTTTTTGATAAGAATGATGAATTGATATATGTTGAGAAAGGAGAGATAAGTTTGTCCGATGTTGAGTTTAGAAAATTAAAAGAGAAATTTCCTAATATTTATCTAGATTCAGAGAGGCTCATTTTACCTGGTATAAAATTTAGTGATATACAGCGTGAGTTTCCAGAATTAACTATAGATGATTTAACATCAATGTACAAAGAAGTACTGTTTGTTAATGCGCAGAATGATCATTCCAAGCTTAATGAAGTACCTATTAGCAAAAACACTAGTAAAGAAATAAATGAAGTACCTATTAGCGAAAACACTAGTAAAGAAATAAATGAAGTACTTATTAACAACGAAAACACTAGTAAAGATATAAATGAATTAAGCAAGATTGGTACTATTAGAGTTGATAATAAGATTTTAAGTATGAAGCCATCTACAGATACTTGGAAATTAGATGTGAAACCTGTTGATATAACCATACCAAAGGTAAGCTTAGATGGAATTAAAATAATTTCGCCTAAAATCGATAGAATAAATAAAATAGAAGAAAAAATTCACCACGATGTGGATTTAGTTACGGTTGATGTCCCTAATCTTGATATCCTTAAGGTTGATGTTCCTAAGGTTGATATCCATAATGTTGATATCCCTAAGGCTGATGTTCCTAAGGTTGATGAAGTAAAAGTTGAAGTACCAAACTTAAATTTTGAACCCGTAAATATTGTTGTTCCACAGGTTAAGCTTGATAAGATTAAAGTCGAACATCCAAAAATTAACTTAAATTCAATTAAGCTGAAAAGACCAGAAGTTAAAGGGAAGAAATTGCACATAAAGGTAGTACCAAAACACAGTTTATTGAATCAAGATCTAGATGATAAAGAAGAAAGAATATTTATTGAGCCTAAAATTCCAAAGATAGCTGAAGAAGTGAAAATTGAAGATAAATATAAAAAATTAAAATTACATGAACCTTATTTTAATTCTGATAAATTAGTCTTACTTAGGGAAAAATTTAAAGAGTTAAAAGAAAAATTCCGTGATTTATCAGATGATGAATCTATGATTGATTTGGATGAAGATGAAAAAGATCAAGAATTGAAAATTGAAACTAAAAATAATAAATTGCTCAGCAATGATCCTTATCAATTTACTTATAAAGATTTAGATTTAATATTACCAAATTTATCTTCTGAAGAATCGAAAGTTAACTTACCTGACACAGTACTTGATTCAAACGAAGACAAAATAATAAAGTTAAACGATCTAAAATTAAAAACTCCAAATTTATTATTGGATTCATTAAAATCTAAATTTCAGCCTAAAAATATTAAAGACAACATTATAGATTTTAGTGAGAATTTAGAAAAAACAAAGATAATGCCAACAATAAAAGGCGAAGAATACTTTGAAGAGACAAAGGTTTTGCCAATACTAAAAAATCAAGAGGGCTTTGAAGAAATTAAACCAATAACTAAACTTAAGCCTTTAGATGTAGAAATAAATGAACCAAAGATAAAGATTCCAAAATTTACACTTAAAGATTTAAGGTTGAAGTTCCCTAGTTTATCAATAGATGCATTAAAGGCAAAATTCCCTGATGCAGATTTTAGTGAAGATATTGCCTTAAAATCACCTGATTTAAACATTGAGCCATTAGCTATGGAAACAAAAGAACCAAGAATAAAGGTTCCAATAGTTACACTTAATGATTTAAGATTGAAGTTCCCTAATTTATCCATAGATGCATTAAAGGCAAAATTCCCTGATGCAGATTTTAGTGAAGATATTGCCTTGAAATCACCTGATTTAAATATCAAGCCTTTAGATACAGAAATAAAAGAACCAAAGGTAAAGATTCCAACAATAAAGTTTTCAAAATTTACCCTTAAAGATTTAAGGTCGAAATTTCCAGATTTATCAATGGATGCATTAAAAGCAAAGTTCCCTGATGCAGACTTTGGTGAAGATATTGATGATTTAGAATCTGAGTATGATATAGAGCCAATAGTAAAACCAACTATAAAGGTACCAAAGCTTACAGTTAAAGATTTAAGATTGAAGTTTCCTAATTTATCAATAGATGCTTTAAAAGCAAAATTTCCAGATGCTGACTTTAACGCAGGTTCAGATAGCACGTTAGATGAACTTGATATAGAACCAGTAGATATAAGGATTAATGAGCCAAAAGTAGGACCACCAAAGCTTACACTTAAAGATTTAAGACTAAGATTTCCAAGCCTGACCACAGATGAACTAAGAGAAAAATTTCCGAATGCAGACTTTAGTGATGATATTGAGGCTAGATTCCCTGAGATAAATCTAAAGGATCCTGAAATAAGCATTCTAAATCATGGTCAAGAAGAGATAAATAATATTGAGTCAGTAAATTCAAAAATTATTGAAAATGATGTTTATTTTAAGAAAACAATTGATCTTCCAACAGTAAGATTAAATAAACAAGATATTCCCAAAACTAAAATTGATTTTAGTGATACAGGAGTAAAAGAAAAATCGGAAGACATCAAATTTGAAAATTTGAAGGCTAAGCTTCCAGATATTTATACAAATGGTGAAACGCTATTCTTACCTGGCATAAGCCTTAACGATATAAAAAATAAAATTCCAAATATAGCATTAGAAGAGTTAAGAGCTAAATATCCAAGTATTAAATTTAATGCGACTAAAATAGATTTCCCTACTTTGAAAAATAATTATCCAGACGCATATATGGATGAGAATAGTTTGATTTTACCCGGGCTTAATTTTAAGGATTTGCTTCGTAAATTTCCTGGATTAACCATGAACGAATTGAAAGCAAACTATCAGGATATAGTTTTTGATGCAGATGAGATTACTTTTGATAATTTGAAATCCAAATTCCCTAATATTTATATGGAAAATAATACATTAGTATTACCTCATTTGATATTTAGAGATCTAAGGGCTAAATTCCCACATTTAACAATGGATGCTCTTAGAGAAAAGTTCCCTGATATTGTATTCGATGCAGAGAGTACTGTTATTACCAGACCTAAAGCTGTGAAATCTAAAAAGAGATCTGGACTTTTATGGCTTCTCTTAGCAGTAGTTGGTTTATTGTTATTGTTATTTCTCATATCATGGTTGCTTAAGGCCTGCTCTAATAGTAACCAAGGAATAGGAATAATAAATACTACAACAAATACAACTCAGGTTCAAGCAACAACACAGGAAGTTCCATCGGGAATTACATTTCAAGATATAAAACAACAATTTCCTGATGCTTATATGGACGGTAATCAACTAGTAGTTCCTTCTGTAAATTTTGAAGGATTAAAGGCTAAATTTCCTGATGTGACAATGGATCAATTAAATAATATTTTTATTGGAGGAGTTCGGTTTGATAATAACAATATAGATTTTGATACGATTAAAGCAAAAATTCCAGATGCTGTTTTAGATGGGAATAAATTAATGCTTCCTAAAACAAGTTTTGATGGTTTTAAAATTTTATTCCCAAATGTTACAATAGATCAGCTAAATGCAAAGTTCTCTGGAGGGGTAGATTTCGGATTAGACGATATAGATCCTGACAAAATTAAAGCGAAGTTTCCTGATATTATTCAAGAAGCAGATAAAATAACATTTCCCTCAGAGAACTTTGATGATTTTAAAACTGAATTCCCAAGTATAACCATTGACCAGTTAAATGCAAAATTCCCGGGAGGAGTAATATTTGGTAAAGATGAAATTGTAATTAGCAATATAAATACCCAAGTTCCAAATGTAACTGATCAACCAAGTAATGCTCAAGTTCCAAACGTGACTGATCAGCCAAATAATGCTCAAGTTCCAAACGTGACCAATAAGCCAAATAATGCACAAGTTCCAAATGTGACCTATCAACCAAGTAATAATTTACCTAATAACAATGATGGTATTACTTTTGATAAAATAAAAGCACAATTTCCCGATGCTGAATTAAACGGAAATACTTTAATACTTCCAAATGCAGATTTTAATGATTTAAAAGCCAAGTTTCCTAGTTTAACCATGGATCAATTAAATGCAAAGTTTGACGAAGTTCAGTTTAATAAAATAGGCAACATCAATTTTGTTAAAGTTGCTATGTTTACAACTACAGATTATCTGAATTTTAGATTAAGTCCAAGTTTAAATAATGCACCAGTGGAAGTGATCCCACCAGGAACAAAAATCACTGCGGTAGGTCAGACAGGCGACTGGATTAGAATAATTTATAATAAAAAGGTTGGATATTCTAGCACGAGTTTTCTAAATCAAAATTCAAGCTGGGTTACATCGCTTATGCCAGAACCTGAATCAGAAGTCGATGGTTTAATTACAAAAGTTTTAAATAATAATATTACGATAAACAATCAAACTTTGAGTTTTGCAAGCGATGCAAAGGTTGAAATATTATCTAATGGAAATTTAACCAATGGTAATATTGATGATAGTTTAGTAAATGGTGTAGGTGTAGCTTCCCTTAATTCATCTGGTCAAATAGATTATATCATTGTTCAAAAATAAAAAAAGCTCATGGATTTTATTCCATGAGCTAAATTTAAATTAAAAATCAAAGCAATCGTCGTCAAAATCACATTCGCATTTATTGTGTCTTGGTCTTCTGCATTTGGATTCTCTTCTCCAACCGCATCTATCATCTTTAGAAGAACGTCCTCTTCCTCTGTGGCCACATCTACATCTTCTTCTGCAATTGCATTCGCATTCATCATCGTCATCATCGTCATCATCATCATCATCTTCATCTTCGCAAACATCTTCACATCTGCAAGTGTTTCTGTTGCATGCTTCTAAACAATCAATGTCTCTATCGCATTGGCATTTGTCGATTTTGATGCATCTATTATTAACTCCGTTTACAAAGATCTTTATTACATAGCATGTGCATGGGCAAAGAGGGCCAAATAAGAAAAATCCACATTCATCTGTAAAAGTATGAGTCAATGGGATTAATTCACCTCTACAAGTTCTTTCCAATAATTTTAAAGTAGCATTTTTTATAGGTCTATTGCAACAATCAAAGATTCTTCCGGAAATGACACCTCTTGGGTCACAAGGTACCTTTACACAAGCATCAAGTTCCTCACATCTTTTAAGGGTAAATTCAAATTCATTATTTCTTATATCCATTTTCTCCTCCATATTTGTGTTTATTTTTATTAACTAAAAAGTAATAGTTACACTATCATCTTATGTATGAGCATAAAAAATGTTACTAAAAAAATAAAATATTACGAAAAAAAATAAACTTGAACAGGTGACTAATTAATTATATAATAGAGTAAAATATAAACTATTTTTTGGAGGATCGACGTATGGCTTTTAAAGATGCTATTTCTAAACTGGGAGACTCTGTTAAGAAAACTGCTGATAATATCGCTGAAAAATCATCTGATATAGCTCTTATATCTAAGTTAAATAAGAGCATAAAAGAAGAAGAAGACAAGATTTCAAAAGGATTATTGGAGATTGGGAAAAATGTCTATCAAAACTATGTTAGCGGTAAGGAAGCAGTAGACTTAAAAAGTACTTGTGATTCTATAACACAGATGCATAAAAAAATCAATAATTTTAAAGAACAGATTGAAAAGATCAAGGCAGAATCAAAAAACAAGAATTCAAAGGTATCAAATTAAGCACATTTTTTTTAGAATTAGCATATGATATAAGGTGATAAATATGGAGTTAAATATACCTGTAAAAAAAAATACGGTTTATAGAACAATAGTTAAAGGAGAAGGGTATGAAGGCGAAGGTGTAGCTAAAATCGATTCATACCCTGTTTTTATTCCTGATGTTATATTAAATGAAGTGATAGATGTATTAATTGTAAAAGTTCAAAAGAATTTTGGCTATGGAAAAGCGATCAATATTATAGAGGAAAGCGATGAAAGAGTTTTTCCTATTTGCCAAGCTTTTAAAGATTGCGGAGGATGTTCATTGATGTTTATGTCTTATGAGCATCAACTAGGATTCAAAAGAAGGCAGGTTGAGAATTCTTTATGGAAAACAGGCAAATTTCATGATGTGCAAGTTCTTCCTACTATTGGTATGAATAACCCTTTTAGGTATAGGAATAAAATTCAAGTTCCAATAGGGAAGACTATTGGATTTTTTTCCAAGAGAACGCATACAATCGTTGAAGTGAAAAATTGTTTTATTCAACCCGATGAAGGAAATATTATAATAGATATCTTTAAGCAGTGGATTAATGAATATGATATAGAGTGCTACGACGAAAATACTCATAAAGGCTGTATCAGACATATAGTCATCAGGAAAGGCTTTAATACTGGGGAGATAATGGTCGTTGTTGTTTCTAAATCTAATTATATCCTTTATAAAGATGAACTTTTACAAATGATTTTGAATAAGCTTCCTAATATCAAAAGCATCTATTTAAATATCAACACTGATAGAACAAATGTAATATTAGGCGAAAAAAATATTTTGTTATACGGCAAAAGAACGATTAAGGAAAAGCTTTTTGATTTTTATTTTAACATCTCGCCTGAAACATTCTTCCAGATTAACACCATCCAAGCTGAGGTCCTCTACAAGAAGGTCCTTGAATATGCTGATTTATCTAAAGATGATGTGGTTTTTGATGC
>Ga0209629_10000706_pt1 | contig 19134 bp, 16 predicted proteins | sample TergutCu122P5_FD_187286 | JGI IMG/M metagenome (GOLD analysis project Ga0209629, IMG submission 187286) | Cubitermes ugandensis P5 segment gut microbial communities from Kakamega Forest, Kenya - Cu122 P5 (SPAdes) (version 2) | ecosystem: Host-associated > Arthropoda: Insects > Digestive system...
AACAAATAAAAAAAATGATAAAAGGAGGATAGTAACCCTTACCACAACTTCTTTTGCACTTCTTTTTCTTCAACATTTTCTTTGGACAAGGCTTGCCACCGTTTCTGGCATGAACCTAGTAAGTGAAGGAAAGTTTCAGTTTGTAATGAAGATTATATTAGTAATGATGTCTCTATGTTTAAAAATAATACCCTCTTGACATGCCAAGAAATAACTATGACATTAATAATGTCAGCAGATTGTCAGAAGAAATAAATAATAATGACATTAACAGTGTCAGCAGAGTGTCATAATAAATAAATAAATAATCATGACATTAACAGTGTCAGCAGACTGTCAGAATAAATAAATAATAATGACATTAAAAGTGTCAGCAGACTGTCAGAATAAATAAATAACAATGACATTAACAGTGTCAGCAGACTGTCAGAATAAATAAATAATAATTACATTAAAAGTGTCAGCAGACTGTCAGAATAAAGAAATAACAATGACATTAACAGTGTCAGCGGACTGTCAGGACAAATAAATAACAAGACATTAACATTGTCAGCAGACTGTCATAACAAATGAATAATCATTATATTAACAGTGTCAGCACACTGTCACAACACTTAAATAATCATGACATTACCAGTTTTAGCAGACTCTCAGAACAAAGAAACACACTCGGACACAATGAGGATGGAAATGAGAAATCAGAACATGCCAGGGCCCTTAATGCTCTAAATAGGAGGAGGTGGAGAAGAAGGAGGGGGAAGATGAGTACAATGAGGGGAGGAGGATTAAGAAGACAATGGTGATAATAAAACAAAAAAAGAAAAATGACAGTATGATCAAGGATAAGAATAATGTATAAAGGAAGATAATGGAGAAAAATGATGCAGCAAATGAGAAAGAGGTAAAATGAATAAGGAAAAGGAGTGTGAGTGGAAATAGATAGGGAGTAAATGAGTGGTCAGCTTCATGCCCCGGCCACTTACACATGGGGAAATAGTTCCCAATATCTACTGAATAGATGGATAGATGTGTCCAAGGATTTGTGTAGATGCTGCCAGGAATTGAAAGCAGATTGCTCAGTCATATGGTCCACAGCTGTCCCACCTCCCAACTTTTTTGGTGAATGGCAGAGTTCAAAATGCAAAGAAGTCATGGGAACACAAAACACTTACATACCTGGATTGTCCTAGTCTTGGTTTTGATTCCTCGTCCACAGGAGACACTGCATGGTGACCAATGGGACCAGCGAGACACTACACAGTCCACAGCTGCCTCATCAGTGCTAGCGTAGCTTTCAAACATATAGCTTTCAGCCTGCAGAGCAGAAGATGCAGTAGTTGTTACATCAGCATCTTCATCTTCTTCATCTTCTGCAAAAGAAATGGTCAATACAGAACACACACCATGAATTACAGAAACTTTCCTCACAATGAACACTATAGTGTATTCTGACAGGCCGTGGTGGCCCAGATGCTAAGTTACTGTCCTTTCCCTGTAGGCGCCTGGGTTCGATCTCAGGCCACTCCATGTATGATCATTGTTGGACAAACTGGCACTTTGACAGGGTTTTCTTCAATTACTTCAGTTTTCCCTTGTCAGTATCATTCCATCAATGCTCCATTCTCATTCATTCATCTATGGCCAATGTTGTATAATCTTAATAACTGGTATCAATAAATTATATTCTGATGCCGTATAATCTGGTAGTGATTTACCGATGTTTCAGAGGAACTTACTGCTCTGTCTTTAAAGTAGAACAGCAAGCCACACAGAGTACAAAACTGCAGTCTGAGAATGCAGCCACATCCCAGGCAGGTACCACCAAAAGAACCTAAGTTCTCACTTTTCCACATCTGCTCTTCACAAATCTATTTTCCTTTATAATCTCTGTGTCCACTTATTTCTCACAAAAACCTGCTTCGACATCTCCTACATATTATTTATCTTCTACTGAATTCTTGTGGTTGATATATGTGCTGGAATTTTGCTGTACATAAATCTGTTTTTAGACCATGCTATAGCTAAGATGGTTAGTCAAGAGGCCTGGTTTCAATCCCAGGGTAGTCCATGTGGGATCTAGGGTGCACAAAATGGCACAGCATCAGGTTTAACTTCAAGGGCTTCAATTTTCTCCTGCCACTTGTTATTCAGTCATTGCTTCATTCTCATGTATAGTCAGGGTCTGATATAATGGGCCCATCTGAAGTTGCAAGAGGCTTAGGTCTTATCCTACTCCTACAACTTACAAACAAAACTAAATGTAATGTTGACAAAGCAACTTAGAGAACGAGTACTGTAATTCATTTAGTTAGATTCAAAGTACATGTATTTGTCCATATGTTTGTTTATTTGGATATGTGTGTGTGTATATCAGCTGATTTAGGTGTTTGTTTCTTCTTTGTGTTCATGTTTGTGATTGTTTCTCTGTGTGCACAAGTATGTATGAATATAATATTAACAAGACTGGAAATGTGTGCCATATTACAATGAAAATTTTCACTCTTATCTGTACATATTCTTTGTAACTTTGCATCCTTGTTCGTTCTAATATTCATTTCCTTGTAAGTGCATAATCTAATCTCATTTCTTATGTGTAGTGTGTTTTTAATTAAGACATTCAACAACACAAAACGATATTTTGATAGACTGCATAAATTAGAAAATATAAATAGCATAATGATAATACCACAATTCTGATCCAGTCTTCCATGTCCATGAAGATGATACGAAATTACTCCAGATAAGGATACGCCATAACGTTGCAAACGGGCTGTTCTGTTTGCCTTCAGTTCCTCTTGAGGTGTAAGCATGCATAGACAATGATGCAAATGGAGTGGAATAATTCAATAACACCAGAATTCAACACGATGAAGCCTACTGCATTACAGAATTTGGAATATATTCACTTCCTGTTTGTTCATTCCTATTACGCGATGCTTGATTATTTGTTACAAAGATTACTGAAAAGTGCTGTGTGCTCATTTATTTTTTGTCCATTTAATGATACTGGAAATATGTCAAAAAATGTAGCTCTAAGTGATAGGACAGTTAATGAAAACTGAATTAAACAGGTGAGGAAGGAAATGGCCATGACCTAGTTTTAGCTCTCTCCTGGCTGCAGATATGACTGAAATCATGGAAAACCTCACTACAGATGGGCTGTGGTCAAGAGTGGAAGAACAGACCTCCTAGACATGAAGCAGAAGTGCCAATAACAACATTTAGTAACAGTGCTGTTTCACCATTACAGGCTGTTTGGCATTAAATATGATTGGAACATAGTCGAGAATGGTGAGTAACTTAGATTTGGGAAGCAACCTTGAGTTATTAAAAAAATTAAGAAACGCTGCACAGAAGGTTTGAGTCCTACTGTTCATCAGCTAATGCAGTTAGCCAAAGCAAGAAGTCACTACCAAAAATCACGGCCATATCCAGGAGGTCCTATGTTCAAACTTAGAAGAGATACTGGCTATCATGACAGATTATTTATGGACTTCCTCACTTCTGCTAATCAAACGCCAGCATATTACCTCAAAGTATTCCACACTGCTGCCTTCTACACCCAATCCCAATCATTCATTGACCATCCAGTCATATAGTGCTATATAGTTTAAAGTACTGAAATCACCAAACAAACTGTACATGAGTATGTAAATCCACAATAAACAACTAAATACACATACAAACACATTACCCACAGGATGTATCAGTTAATAAAGACTCATTATGTATTGCCATATGTGTATCATCTAGTTGTCCGTAGTTCACATACCTTTGTATTTCTTGCATACACTTTCACACTGGTCTTGAGTTAGGAAATTGTTTCTGTTCCCACGGCATCCTGAGTACAAGAACTCTAGGCAAGCTTCCACTTGTGGATCAAAGTACCAACGACTGTTATTTCCAGTACACAAACCCTCGTCTTTCGGCATCTGACAAATCTCTGCAATCAAACATATTGCATCGAGGAAAGGCACTTATAACGCTGGATTTAATGTTTGCTGACAATGTAGCAATATATAACATGGTAATATACTGCTAATGGTACAATGGTGTAAGGCATTCTTGAATTTCAGGCAGAAGAGATGGCCTCCAGATATCAGAGAAAGTGCATAGCCATGAATGTGTTAAATACAGAGTCACAGACAGCTATTAACTTGCAGTTCTTTAGCTTGGGGACTGGACATGAGACAATATGTCATAGTAAAAGTATTTGAAATGGTTGTTTACTTTTACTATAACATATTGGCTGGGTTTTATATTATGATATACAGTCATTTGTACCTTTTATTGTCATATGATTTGTAAACATTTGGGATCCCACAGTGTGCACATCTACTGAATGTACCTTCAATATGGTTTATGAATTGGCCTGATGATGACTCGATGAGCTGAAACATGTTGCCAGATTTATAGATTGATAATAAAACTATTTGTTGTGTTCTGACTGAATATAATAATATTTATTTCATATTTGTATTGAAAGATTAACCTTTACAGATTGCTGATTTAGGTCAATGAAAGGAAGCAATAAGAGACAGCTGTGTAACAGACATTCATATAATTTATACTCTTCACCTAATATTCTGTGGTTTATTAAATCATACTGAATGAGATGGGTGTGACACCTACCATGCACAGGGTACAAGAAATGGGTACAGAATTTTGGTCAATCATATTGAAGCAGGAAGGCATACAGGTGACCTACACATATAAAACAATATAATATTAAAATAGATCAGACAAGAACACTGTGTAAAAGTGGTGACTCCATTCAACTTGCTCAGGAAATGGTCCAGTGTAAGCTTTTGTCAATATATTAATAAATCTAAGCATTCAAAAATTCATGTTATTTTGGATGTAATACTATGTCAATTGGGACACAGTTAAAGATGTTTTGAAGAATCTGAGTAAAGCAGTCCAGAACCTCAAACTTGCAACCCATGGATTCTATAGAAATCAGGAAAGACATTGTACTGTAGATTGGTTTATTGAAGTAATATATAGATTATTCTGTAACACAGATAGGACAGAAACCAAATGACATGAACTGCATAAGCATATAATAGAATTCATGATGCCCCTAGTAACAAAGGTTTCCATTACCACCAAACTAGAAAATGCTGTATGTGTTCTGCGTGTGTTGCATGATTGCTAAGTTACTGCTGCCTCTTGTATTTCTCTCCATGTCTCAACCCCCTGAAGACTAATTTAAATGACACCTTTCCTACTACTGCAGCTAGATTTACATGGCAACTTGTCTTTGCTGATGCAGTATCCAATCTTACATCTTCTTTGGAGTATATTTATAAATGCCCTGTTTGGTCAAAAAAGGCCACAGAAAATCATAAACCTGTCATCTGTTGAGTAAAGTATAAAATACTAGCACAATTTTAATGTGAACCGCAAAACACCTCAGATGTGTGGTACAGGCATTTTATGCATGAATATCTGATGCAAGATTTTTAACTTTTGCTGTGGTGTAGTTGACACCTTTGCTGTGCTGGGATGTTGCACAGGGTTCGTTGGTAGTTTGCTTTTGATGTTTTGGGACAATGCATCAGCCCTTGAAGATGGGACTGACATGCTGTCCCAACTCATCAGCAACCAATTACCGATTAGCAAGGCACAGCATTTCAGAAGCTCGAGCAGTCAACACAGTGAGTTACAGTGCACAGAATGCAATGTAAGTACAATACACATCCTTGCAGCGAATGTGAATACTAACCCCTTGCCACTGATGCTGAAATCTCACAGGAAGGAATCTCCCCATCACACTCAACCTCATCTATAACCTGTGCATCCAAACAATCGTCCATACTAAGTGGACCATTATAACCTTCTTCCATATGTTCATACATTTTCTTTGTTTCTTCATTGTATGCCACTCGCAAACGTGTTCGCATACGTCTTCCTTTGCCACAGGTGGCACTGCAAGGGCTCCATCTAGACCACTCTGTCAATGGGCAATTTGGCTTTCTTTCCTGTAACCAAAAAAAAAAAACTGAAGCATACAGTGATGTGTGGCCAACTGCAGTGTACATATTCCTGAAAAACACCACTAGGCAAAATCATGGTTGACAACAGCAGTGTCTTAAGAAAAACTGGGGTTAGGGGAACAACTGTTGCAATTAACATTAATTAATTAGTTAAAATATTAGTTTAGAGAAGGTGCATTTCGTTGGTTTATAATGCATAATTACATCACAATGCACAGTGCAAAGAACATAAAATTCATCTACTGTTGGCAGAATTAATCTGCTGCAAAACTGTTCACATCATGACACCACATACAATAACAGCAGATGCACTCTTCATATCTATATTTCAAGAATTATAGTAATTTTTCCATTAGATACCAATATTCATAAGTCAATATGTCAGCTACACTGATACTCATAAGTTAAAATGCCATTTATATTGACACTTGGGTACCATACAGTCTCCTGATTAGCTCTGCCACAACGCAGCTATTTGTGCAGTACATTAAATATCTAAGACAACTGCACATGCACTACCATAAGCATCAGCACACATATTCTCGACATATGCCAGTTATTAGAACTGTGTATTTACTAACCTCACTCTCTTCTGGGAAAATGTCACATCTGTCTCCCCCCTCTCCATAACATACATCATTTTGTTCTAGATGTGGTGCATCAGGGTGTGGAGAGCAGCGTTTATATGCTTCACGCCTTTCATATTTACGGGTTCTAATGCGCACACCTCTTCCACAAGTCACTGAACAGCTAGACCATGAGCTCCATTTCGTCACTGTACAAATGGGGTCCAGAGGTGGGCCTGTCACCTCATTACCAATGTGGGAACTGCAATATAACACAGGAGAACACAGAGTCCTTTGCATGCTCTCAAGCTTAATCTAAATCATCTATGCTACCATTAAAATGTCTACTAATTAAAATAGAGTACTGCCCTAGATAATTTCTGGCTTTTGTGGTGGTTTGATGGTAATGTGGGGCCCTGTTTGGGTAATGCCACTGTATAGGTGTTGGCTGCGTTGCTGCCATTCATACATCCTTGCTCCTATATACAATCAGACACTTTCAACTGCAAGCTGAGGTTCTCATTGTGGTGTCCACAAATACAAAGTATTCAAGTCTTCTGTACTATGACTCCATCCTGATTCACAGTTAATGACATTTCAGAGGAGCTTGTTGCCTCCATCTTCAGGGTCCAAGCATTCCAAGTAGAGCAATGAACTACTGAGATCCTTGATATTGAGGCATCACACTCCTGTAAACTTTCAGTAAATAGTTGCTGCTCAGAAAGGCATTATATCCCAAAATACTTCAGTCATCACTTCCATCTGTTAAGTGGACCTATACAATGTTCCTCCCTACATATACAGGGTGGGTGGGAAGTACATAGGCATTAAATAATCGCTATAGGTTTTGTAATATTAAAGGAATCATAATGAAAATAATGTGTATATATACGTCACGAAATAGGATTTTTTAATTCGCCCGTCGATGGTGTGGGCAGTGGCCGAGAGAGGCAGCACGCGCAATGGTAATAAAGATGGCTGGCCCCTCGAATGTTCAGTAATGAGCGCAGATTGCTGCACGCTATGAGGTGTGGAATTCAGTGGTTGCTGTGCAGAGATGGTGGCGTACGGTTAAGGGAAGAAATGCCACAATCCGTCAGGAGACAATCAAGAATTATCATTCGAAGCTTCTGACCATAGGTTCGGTTATGGACGCACGGAGAAGTGGCCGTCCATCCACATCCCGATATGAGAACGTTGCGTTGGTGCGGGATATGTTCACCCGCAGACCGCTAAATCAGCACGTCAGGCTGCTCGCGAGAGTGGACTGTCGAGGCACACGGTACGTACGGTGTTAAGGAAAGACTTGAATTTTCGCCCACGGAAACCCCATTAGGTGCAGGAGCTTACACCTGAAGACTGTGACCGCAGAATGGAATATGGGGAGTTGATGCTGGGTTGGCACGAGGATTGGTCAAAACTCTTTGAAAACATTCTCTGGAGCGACGAGGCCCTTTTCCATATCGGCGGTTTCGTCAATCGACATAATTGCCATTACTGGGCGGCACACGATCCCGAAGTGACGGTGGAGAAGATGCAAAATCATCCAAAAGTGACCGTGTGGTGCGGAATGACGGCCACTAGGGTCATCGGCCCATATCTTCTGCGTGACACCATGAATGCCGAACGCTGTCTTCAGATGCTGGAAGATTATGTGTGGCCTATCGTATCTGGCTGGGAAAACATCGATGAACTTGTTTTCATGCACAATGGCGCACCGCCACTCTTTGCACTGAGCATACGTGCCTGGTTGGATCAGAAGTTTCCGGGATGTTGGCTGGGACGAGGAGGACCTCACGAATGGCCTGCAAGAAGTCCAGATCTCACGCCCTGTGACTTTTTCCTGTGGGGCAGGGCAAAGGAGGAGGTGTACCGGGCAAAACCTCGCACAATGGAAAAATTGGCGGACCGGATTCGGAACTTTATCACCAATGTCCCACACTACTTCCTGCAGAAGACTGTGGATTCCATCCCCGGTCGTTTTAGGAAGCTGGTGGATGCCGCCGGTGCCTACATTGAATTTTAAGCTATGCGTCTATATTCCTATTTAAAAAGGTACATGTAAAAATTATTTTATCTTTACATTGGAAATACAGAAGTTATGACCATTTCTCAATGCCTACTTATGGCCCACCCACCCTGTAATACCCTATTTGTGTCATTGGTTGAGTCCCACTTCATTGCACTGGTTACCGTTGTTGCTGTGTTCTCTGTGAGGATGTGCATGCTATTGTAGTTTCAGTAGTACTTCGTTTTCATGGCAGTGTGAGTCATGACACTGCCACTAGAGGGTAAAAATGATATCAAAATCCAAGTTACAATTGCACCACCAATAGTCACAAATCCTATGCTGCACCCAGCATTAGGAATAGACTAAGATGTCTCACGAGTTTTTACTACTAACACCCATATAAAGTTACATTATCTATTTCTACCTTGTCACTGTCAGTTTTAATGTGGCTACACTTCACGAGATTTGAAGTTAACAAAGTGATATCGCTGAAGATTCAAGCCGTCTGGAATGTCACACTTTATCATTGGATAAATGACTCCCGACATTGCAAAGCATCAAAATGCCTTTATGGAACTGAAGATAAAGGAACTAAAACTATTTGCAACAGTGAGAATTATAATAACAACAACATGGCATAACATACCAGATAACTTGCATCTTATTTATACCTCCTCTGTAAATGGTTGCCTCTGCAGCCTAAGGCTGGCATATTACTTTCAAACAGGACACAATATTTCATCTAATTTATTGTTGACAAGTCATTTTGTCATTCATAATCTAACCAGTTGAAAAGTGTCATTAAATAAACCAAAAATCAGTCGGTTATTGTGTTACCAGTATGTTATTTAAACCTTCTTGTGTCGTGTATAATATATTCCACCATCAGACATTCATTTTGCATTGATCTTAGTTTAGGCATTGAATGATCCTAGATGGCAGTAGTGGTTCTTGTACTAAACAAACTAATATGAGTGAAGAAATATGACAAAATTTGAATCTCTGACTAAAATTATTAACCAAATTTTGAAATTCTGGTACAATTTTGAAATATTTTCAGTGTCATTGCAATGAGTCATGGAAAATAAGACATAAATTGAAGAGACAAAACTGAATACATACCTGCATGTCTCATGAGCACCCTGGCAGTGATATTTGGCAGTCAGCTTGACATTGCAGGATCTGATCTGGGCCTTCATGATGTCTACATAAGATCTCTGCTTGTACTTCACACCTTTGCCACAGGTCACAGAGCATGCACTCCATGGACCCCACTCTGTCACTTCACAGTCTGTCAAAAAATCATTATGAACTATTCTATGGATTTAATATTTTAAAACAAGTTACAACAAACTGCAGCAACTCAGTCAGTATAGTAATTAGGCTATGGGCTGTCAGTCCAACAAACTGTGATTTGGTTCCTGGCAGAGTGAAAAAATTTGTCTTCTCTGAACAATCCAGACAGGCCCAGGGGCCCACCCAACCTACTCCTACTATTATCAGGAGATCCTTCCCCAGAGATAAAATGAACACGTGGTGAAGCTGGTAATTCATACCTGTCTAGTTCAAAATTGAAGAATGAGTGTAATCTACCTCCACCTCCTCATATGCCTTAATAACATTCACAGGGACAAATTTACTGAACTACATAATAAGTTATAAATATGAGATTTAAAAATGTGGTGCTATATATAATTGTAATTAAATCACCGTAACTACAACACAGGGCGCTATCCAAAATGGAGAACAGCAAAGACTGGAAATGGATAGCATGAATTCAAACATTGTCTTCTGGTAGTCCATCTTTCAATCTGTCCAGTGCAATAACCACTGAACTCATTCTCAGGATATTTGATACTGAAGAGTTTTACTAAACTTTGCTGAAATGCCAATTTTTTTTATTGAATAAAAAAGATAACTTTCTACATGAAGACACACAGTGAAAACATATTCAAAAAAAACTGTACATAAATGTAAATATACTTGCATGTATAATGCTCAGGTATACAAAAACTTGATAAATATGGAAATGGATTGATTTATCATTAAAAAAACTCAGTTTTAAAAGGTATTTTAGCACTAAGAATGCATAAGTATAATTTCTTGTCAGACATACTTCACATAGGAAATTCCAGAGCTACTTAAAAACTAGGGCATCAATTTTACAGCAGAATTTTAAAAGCCATTCATTAAAGTCTAACCCCCTGGCAGCTACTTTATCTAGTTTACACAAACATTTTATGTAAAATTAAGATAAATACTTCAAAATCAAAGCTTCACATTTATCAAATCACTGCAAATGAAGATACATGGGACAGTAGAGGTATGTTCCAAGCCTTTTTTAAATTGTGGCACTAGAAGAAGGTGATTGGTTAGCTTCAGGATCCAGCCACTTTACCCTTGAAGAAAGAGTCCATGGCACTCATCGATAAGAGGCTGGGTGGGCTCAGACCCAGAAGAATGCAGTAGCAAAAAAATCTCTGCCCTCAATGGGAATCAAACCTCATTTCTCCAGGCATCCAGCCTGTGACCTAGTCACTACACTGACTGAGCTACACAACATGTCAGTGGCTTATTCATGCTAATACTCTGGTACACCTGTAATAGAAGGTATCATTAACTGCAAATGCCATACCGCCCGATGCTGTAGGGTCATCAAATCCTGACTCATCCTCATTGTTTCCCTCCAGGTTTTCATCTGAACAGCTCTTCTCGTACAACCGCTGACGAGTCAGATACACACGAGCCAGAGGCTTCATCTCCACGCCAAAGAATGGAGATTTTGGGTCACTCGGGTAGCTGGATGTAATCTCTTGGATTGCCTCGCGTGGCTTTGTAGGCATATCAGGTGACTGAAAATAACAACTAATTGTGGATCTGCCAAGATATGTAAGAAGGCATTATTTTTAAAACAAAAGTTCCTGTATGTATGCCATTCTGTTATAGAGGACGCTAGATGGAGCAGTCATCAGCTTTACATCCTGACCACTTTCTGCCTATGTAAAGAGACCCTCATACCCAATGACCAGGAGGCTGGGTGGACACCAAGATGTTTTTGGAGCACAGAATATACCTTGCCCCTGCTACAGATTAAATCCTAGACCATCCATGCCACGACCTAGTCACTGTACCAACTGTGATACCCTAGCTCAAGGGATTCTTTATCTGTGCCTAAAGTAAATGTTGATCTCAGGGTTGAACTTTTGTAGCGTATCTGAATGAACAGCCAGAGAATCCCAGTAAAGCAACTGGCCACAGTCTTAGTTTATAGTGCAAGAATCTGCCATCCCTGCCAGCTGTTTTCATGATCAAAATTTAAATAAGAAGATTCTGACAGTGGTGTTGTCGAAAATGTCTTCTAGGACATGTTATCATGTAGTCTGGTGAAAGTGTTACCAAATTTTCAGAGGAAAATATGCTCATGTGGGTAGTTTGTGATTGAGGCAAAAGGTTCTTATGAAATGTCATTACTATTCTGTAAGACTACACTTTGTCGTCCCAGAAGACAGTATCCTGCATGGTCACTGCCATCGGAAAATCAAATTTCACATAAGTTTAAACGTTTTGATGATGGTTTTACAATGAATGAAGCTGTTCTTTTGGATGCTGTCCATGATTTTTATACAAGAGGACCACATTGCTGTTGGAACTGGATTCTCTTTCTGTCTTGCAGTGGACAGGATATGAAGACATTCCTATTCTCTTAGGTTCCTAGGTACACCTACTCTCATTCTCTCAAGAAGCTGCATCCAAAAACCCAACAGAGTTTCTTCACAGCCTGTCCACCTGAAGACAGAAATAACCCCCATTTCTAAAACACTGATTTTTAAAATAAACAAGTGGGATGAAGTAGAAAATCCAAAGAATAGCCTTAATATATATCCGACATATTCTGGTCACTTTATTTGACACTATTTCATGAAAGATGAAAGTGCCTCTGATATACAAGTATCTTGCTGCAAAGACATGTAAGAGACATTCATGTTTTACCTCAGACACAGACAGAAATGAATGGTCACTTTTGTGCTCTGACAGTTTTATACTTGAAGAAGCAATAGAAAAGAGGCTGTGTGAGCCCCAGGCATGTTATCTGTCCCTACCACATGTCAGTCCTATAGTCACTTAACTGAACTCTGTCCCTGCCACATATCAATCCTACTTAAGAGACCTTTGTCTCTGCCATACAACTATCACATATCCAGTAATTTAACTCAGCTCTTCTGAATCACATTTCTCTATAATTCTTGTATTTATATCAAAGAAATTCCCTTTGTATACATGCATATCATATACTTTGTTATGAAGAGGATGACTATCAGAAATTTGCCAAAATAAAATAAGTTTATCACAAAATTCCTTTCACTGAGTTCTCTAAATTTACCAGATGTCACTAGTACATGCTCTGGTACAGGGGTTTTTAACTAAATTACGTTTACAATTGCAATGTACCACCAATATTCTTTTGTATTTAATTAAAAAAGCTGAAACTGAAACTACTGGCTAACAGTGGGAATGAGTTATACTATGTTGCCAGCAGTGCATATTAAGAAATATATCTGTTTTGTGTGTTTTTTTAATGTTTATCCTTTTCTGTATTCTGATATTTTAATTAAGGCCATGTACCAGCAAATGGTTGGTGTACCAGTAACTGTATGCATACCACAGTTTCAGAAACAATGCTCTAGTACAAGCAAAAAGCTTCAGAGACATCAGGTGGCAGTTTATGAAGACTTTAAGGCATAATCTTTGGATTTCAATTTAAAACTTGCTCTCAAAAGGTTAAAATGATTAAGGGACAACCAACTTAAGTTTCTAAAGTGCACCAAAAAGACAGCAGCACATACTGCATTAAGTACATCCGCACATAAAAGTCTAAACTAACTTCTTCAACTCAGAAAGAATTTTTTAGCCACCTAAACCTTATTTCTGTAAACACCATAGCTGCATGTCTTGACTAAATGAAAATACAGAAACAAAGGCAGGTGAAAAAAATGTTTAATGCAGAAGAAAAGACAGATAATTTTGCAATTTTACAAGACCTCTGCTGTAAGAATGGTGCAGTCAGTAAACAGCCTATTACACTGCTAAAAAAGTACAAAAGTTATAAATGTTAAATGTTGTGGATTATTAATCTGTGCTTACTGTGAATCACAATACAAATATCTCAGTCATCTTCACTGCTGGACTTGATAGTCTTACTCTTCTGAACCCCTGACATTTATGACAATATGTTCCATCAGGCTGTCTACTGAAATTTCTCTTTGACAATCCTCCTCTTGCAGTTCTTCCATATGTTACATCTCATTTCATACATTTTTATTAAAAACAGAGATCTTTCATCCAATCATCACTGTCAATAACAAAGCTATCTCTCACCCTTACACTTCACATACTTGAAATTCATACCCTTTCAATATTCGTAATGTGGAATCCTGACTCCCTTAAAACCCTGCAGCTGCCTTCATTTCCACAAGCAGTTTTTATGCTGTGGGAAATTTTCCACTCCCTACATATCTAAAATTCTACAAGGCAGCAAATTTTTACTCAATTCATTAAAGTTACTCACTGGTTTCTTGCACTGACGATGTTTTCTTGGTGAACAAAACGCCACACTGTAACTTTTATTGACAGAAGACTTAACATAACATTTATTACAAAGACCAACAACTGCACTTGGATTTATGAATGTAATTTTATTACATAGTGATCACCTTCATGTTTTGGCCACTCGTGGCCATCTTCAGGGTGGCCGAAACATGTCAGTGATTACTATGTAATAACATTACATTCATAAATTCAAATTTGTTGGTCCTTTTAATGAATTTTTTGCATCTAATTAATGCATGGAACATGGAACATATCAAACAGAAGACTTTACCTTACTATCAGTTACTTACATGGTTCAAAGCCCAGTTCTACAAGCCTTGGCCATCAACCTTGTCAACCTTGGCTACAACACTGACACCAACATACAAAAAGCTTTTTTATATAGCTACTGCTTCAGCCAACTAACTCTGATTGGCCAGCAAGCTGCCAGTGGTCATGTGATCTCATCCTTTATTTTAGCAGTCGCAGGCACCTGCCTTTGTTCCTGTATTTCAGGCTAGTGTACCTGTAATCACCGCACTCACAAGGTAAGTGATGCCACTGTCTGTGCCTGCATCGTAGGGATACAGATTCAAAACTTTGTGTTCAACCCAATTGCAGTTCCGCAGGCAAAGCTCCAGGCGGGATGCCCCAACTATCCAGTCCGGTGATGGATCTGCACAACACAATTACATTGGAAATAAAGTGAAAGTGACATTATGTGAGGTACATTAAAAATGTACAATACAAAGTTTATCATTTATAGATTCCTACATGGCAAAATGTTCAGAAAAGCTGAAATATTTTGAGAACTGTTTACTGACTTACTGACAGGCTAACAATCAGACAAACAGTCTTTCTTATATCATGTTTTTTTTAACATGAAGATTATTCTGTTGTAATAAAAGCACACCTTCTGACCACATGGCTTAACATCCATTTCAATATCATATTCCCACCTATGTGTAGATCTCCCATGTAGTTCATGAATAAAATTTTTAACCTTTTCCTAACTCCCTAAATCTGCTACATGATGCACCCTCAACAGCTTCCTCAATTTGATCACTTTAACGTGGTGAAGAGAATAAGTGATAAGCCTCCTTGTTATGCAATTTTCTCTTCGTCCTTTTTACTATCTCCCTCTTATGTCCAAACATTCTCCTTTGTATTGGGTTCTTAAACACCCTCAACAGAGTACTGTCCTCTGAGATATAACACCACATAGTTTTGTGGCAAATACCAAAGTTTTGGAGAAACCTGCTGCCTCTGGGCTCAAGGTAGAAGATAAAATGGAGCAGGTTTCTGCAAAACATTGATAGCTACCTACCAGACTGTACTGTAGCAAACCTCAGAGGACCACAATCTTATGTTTGCCTGGGAACCTCAAAAATCATCCTCAATCATGCAATATGAACAGCCATAGCTTTATAACTTTAATATTTAGATTTTTATATGACACAGTAAGATGATTTCTGAACTGAATGGTAACAAGCGTATCCAAGTTTCAAACTGCTCGTTATTTAGACAATGTTAGATTTATTGCATGTACCTATCTTTGACACAATGGACATAAGATGGTGCTTTCTGTCCACTCGGAACACCGCAAACGTTTTGCCGGTCACATTGGAATGGCTGATACCGCGTGCTTTTATTATGGTGCGGATATGTTCACTCTGGAAAGAGGGAAGTTCCATCATTTACTTAATTTCACTGACACCATCACTGTATTATTACAATTATCATTTCATAAGAATATCACCATTCATTCAACTTCTCTACATTGTCACTAATAAAGTTAAGTATCCCTTGTGCTGAAGCACACCATAAATTTGTGTAGAGAGTGTGTGCAAGTAAAGCTCCACCAGTTCTTAGCCTTAACAATAGATAGATGTGATTGGTGAGCTTCATGTTCTGCTCAATTTACCTTCAGGAATATTGATATTTGTTTGTTACTGTTCTGGGTGGGCAGGCTTAAGAGCCAGTACTGACACTGAAGAAGAAGAATGGTCCCCCCCCCATTGCATTGCATGGATTCATTCCTTAGTCAGCCACCCCATCACTTTACTAGCTAATAACAGTTCAAAACAAGCTAGAAAATGCATGCATGCCATAATTAATATGGTGTGTTTACCATTCCACAGAACCTAGTAGTAGCATTACTATCAATGTGACATTCCTATTACAATTAAATATAGTGCTGTTACTAGGACACAAGGACAGCAAACTGTCTGGTGCACCATATTTCCATCTTTGGCATTCAAAATTTAATTTAAGCAAAGAATAGTTTTATTTCTGTAATGTGATTATGGATTCAAAGCACAATAGGAACTGCACATGCACAGAACTTGGATATGCACATGTATATACCCAGTAAAACATGTACATCTTCATATAAAATGATTGCTAAAATTGTCTGATCTAAAAGAAAGCTGAAAGAGCTTGACAATTTTGCATACAGCCCTCAAATAGCTTATCAAGCTCCATTCAATGGTTCTCGATTTATTACACTGTACAGATAGACAGACCTACACAGCAATTGTAACAGATTATCAGCAGGGCTGGAAATGCCCAAAAATGTTCACCACCTGCACTGGCTTCTAATTTTGGAATGTTAATATAGAATCACAGGTGTGCATACCATCAATTCTTGAAGTGATATACCTACTGTGGCTGTTGTGTACACAGGTACAAGAGCTGTAGTTGGGACAAAGTGTACTTCCGCTTTATATTCAGGAGGTCCCAATTTCAAATCTCGACCTGTAGACCAGCTACACTGACTGGTGTTTTCAACAGTCTTTCAAGGTAAATGCCAAGGTAACACCATAAATTAGGCCATGGTCACTTCCTTCCATGTGTGTTACAATTCACTATTCACTAACCATCTTATAACTTGACCCATCTATAATCTGAGCTATTTAATGTGTTATTAAATAGCGGAAGAACAAATAAAACATCAATTTCCGAGGCTTCTACCTCCTTAACTCACCTCAGCCTTCAACTCACTTTCAAGCATACGAGTTGCACCTCTTTCTGCCACTTGTCGCAAACCTTCTGAAGCAAGTTTGCCATAATCCCAGAACTGATAATCAGCAGAATGAGATGCTCCAATGACATCACTGAATCTGGTTGCTGTTCCATTCGATGGGAAGTCTTTGGGATGCGTGTGCCTTGACCATAGGCTTTCAAAAGTTACCTGAATGCAATCAGCAGTTAGTTTGTCTCTAAACATTAAGCTCAGTAAGATACAGCACTGGGCAAGAAGTGACAGATTTACCTACAGCAGGGAAATTCATTAACAAATATGACCCTGAACTGCAGGAAATACTCCTCTGATTAGTTGTGCAGTAATAACAATTACCTGTAAGAACTTCGGTCAACACAAGTACTATGTGATAATCCAGAAGATTCAATAATTTGGCACCTGTCCAGTCCTTTGCACGTTTTTTGCTGTATTAACATCAAGAATAATAGAACAATCCTTATACAGATCTGAACAGGCCCTTAGGGCTCCAAGATGTTGAGGCTGCCACAATTTCTAGACAGTCAGCACATGAAGGTGGCAAGGTTGTTAGCTCTGTGCACTGGCTACCTTTGCACCCTCGATACACTCCTGGTACTCATTTCTGTAAGACGCTGAGTCGATAGGGCCATAATGTGGCTGGTAGCATTAAGTCAATGAAAAATCCCAATGACCTCATCAGGAATAGAACCTTCGAGCTGGTAGCACAGTGCCTCAACCAACTGTGCCACCACGTATATCAAGAATTATATGTGACAAATAATGAAACTGTCACTGAGGTTTGAAGTTCTCCTGGCAGCAAAGATTCAGATTGTGGTCTTCTGGTTTGACACCCTGTAACCATGGCCACTAAAGTTCTGAAAGAACCTGCTGTCTCTATCTTCAGGGTAATCAGTTCTTACCCCAAGCTGGAGGTAGCATGTTCTTTCAAGAAGTTGGTAATCACCCACCAGAATACACACTGTCTCAACCTAGAAGACCACAAGCCAAACAAGGCAAAATTATTAGCTAATATACAAATTTTGCAGACACAAAGAGATGATTTTTAATGTTAGTCATCCCGCTGTGTTTGTCTAATATATACAAATATAAAATATCAGTCAAAACACAACTGTTTATTATTACATGATTATTACATCTGGGCTACATGTTTCGACTCTCTCGAGTCATCATCAGGCCCTCCAAAGAGTGCATGATATACATAGATAACCTTGGACCTGTTCTTTGGAAGGCCTGATGATGACTCGAGAGAGTCGAAACATGTAGCCCAGATGTAATAGTCATGTAATAATAAACAGTTGTGTTTTGACTGATATTTTATATTTGTAAACAAAGAGATGAGCCACTCTCTAAAGGTTCATGACAGTGACTGACTTAAGACACCACATTTGGCTAAATATTGTCAAACATAAAAGGTTTTTTGGAGTTGGCTGCACTCCTGCCTGCTGGTGATGGGTGGTCACATTTTACATCAGTGGTAGTGGCTGGCATCAAACTCAGAATCCTTTGACACTATTCTACCAACTGAAGCACTTGATGATTGGTTGCAATTCCACTTACTAACAGAGTTGCATGTTACCTCATACTTGGCTTCATCACACGCACAACAGGAATTCACAACTTCTGGTTGCTTATCATCATTGTCTTGAACATCCTCACACAGCAGACGACTCAACTGCTCATCATCCATGTACCAAGTATCACGATCTTCCACAACAGTTGCCCTGTTTAGTAAACACATACAGCCATTTAGGAATGGTGACAACAGTGCCCACCCTACATGCAAGCAAAATAGTACAGGTACAGATGGGCTTGGCACAACAATAAATACCACCAACATCAATATCATATGTGGAAATAAAATGCCAACTAGATGCAACAGAGGTTTTTATTGCAGATCTTATTGCTTGCTCAACATGTTTCGGGCATCACTATGCCCATCATCAGGAGCTC
>Ga0209629_10000707_pt1 | contig 19105 bp, 13 predicted proteins | sample TergutCu122P5_FD_187286 | JGI IMG/M metagenome (GOLD analysis project Ga0209629, IMG submission 187286) | Cubitermes ugandensis P5 segment gut microbial communities from Kakamega Forest, Kenya - Cu122 P5 (SPAdes) (version 2) | ecosystem: Host-associated > Arthropoda: Insects > Digestive system...
GGAGCTTTCGTTCAGATAATAAACCCAGCAGGCATATTTTGCCCTGACTGTTTCGCCATTGGAAGTAGTAATGCTTATACCTTCTTTACTTGGCGCATTTACATTGACATACAACAAGCAAGGCTGAGGCGCTTCGTTTTGTATGTAATTCAGCACAATTGAATCCGCTTGTTCCTGTGTTGTTTGGGCTGTCAACAATGTTGTCTGAGCAGTAAGGAAAAATGTTAGCGACAATAGAAGATGTATTGTTTTCATGTTTTTAAAAAATATTAATAATTAAACTTCGGATATTTTTATGACGATATTTTACATGCGGCAGCTTAAGCTGAAAGTTTGTGCTGAAAAGTTTAAGGCTCGACTGATTTTTTCCCCGTATAAACAATAATATCTCCAACTATCAAATCAATGCCGGCTTCGGGATTCAACCATTTAAACGTTACCGTATGTTTTCCGGGCGGGATTTGATAGTTCCAATAAAGATCATTTTTGCGGATTTTATATTCGACCGGTAACGCAACTGTTTCCATCAACTTTCCGTCTATATAGCATTCTACCATAGCCACATAGTTGTTTTTATCAGCGCTGTTTCTGAAATAGTAGGCGGCAACAAATCCCAATCCGTCGAACGAATATTCACCAAAGTTTTTCAATGAACGGTTCATCCCGTCGCGTGCAATGGGAAAGATCCCTTCAAACGATTGCTCCAAACGCACTGGCGCCGGTTTTTGCACTTTGATTTTTATCCTGTCGCCATCGATCGAGCCTCCACCGCGTTCAATCATCTGCAATGCTTGTTTAAATCCCATTTGGTACGTTTTGTTCAACGAGATGTTGGTATGGGCGAAATTCATATCTTCCACCTCATACAAATTTTTCTTCCAATATTCGGGGATGTTGCTGTAGCCGATTATGGCGCCTAAAATACCCCCAGCCGAAGCGGGATTGCAATCGGAGTCTTGTCCGCAACGGGTCGCAATATCAATCGTTTTAGAAAAATCGCCGCCGCCATATAACAAGCCTACGAGGATATAGGCCGAGTTGACGGTAGCATCTATATTAAATGCTTTGAACACGCCCTCGGGGCATCCCACATCCTCTGCCCATTTCGATTTTTGAATTTCGAACCAAGTATTCCGCCAATCGTTGGGGTATTTTTTGTGCCATCTTATTACGTCCGACATCGCTTTGTAGTATTTGCTCTCTTTCGGTATTACCTTCAACGCTTCTTCAACAATAAACTCAATATCGTCGCTCACAAAGGCCAACGAATACATCGCAGCCACATACAAACCGCCATACCAGCCGTCGCCATAGTTCATAATATGTCCGATTTTATCCGAAACTGCGGCGGCGCTGTTGATCATACCCGGCGACATAAGTCCGGCAAAGTCGGCTTCAATCTGGAAATCGAGGTCGTCGGCGTGCGGATTGTTGAGCCAATTCCCTGATGCCGGCGGCATAATGCCGTTGAGAATGTTGTATCGTCCCGACTGGTTGGCATGCCAAAGCATATACGAGGCGTGTGCATAAGCCATTGCAAACGAATCAACGGGGGCATCAAGGCCAAGACGGTCGAATACATCGACAAAGGTCAAATCCATATACACATCATCATACAGGCCGGGAACATTTTCGTACCACCATTTAATAACGCCGTCTTTCCAAGTGATGGGAACATACTCCTGTATCATCGTTCCGTTGTACTGAAACTCAGTAGGGCCTCCAAAGGTGCAGCCGATGGTTTGACCTGCCCAGCCGCCTTTGATTTTATCTAACAGTTTTCCTTTTGTTAACTCTGCACTTTCGGGCAAAGATTTCGAACTGCCATCCGACGGGGTGTAGGAAGCGAACAGCGCCATAACAGCCAATCCGCAGATAGATAAAGATAAATTTCTCATCATTTTATTTGATTTCATATATACGTGATTTTTATATCCTATTCAAAAATTTTTAATAATAATTGGGCAAATTTAAGTTATTATTTTGACTTAAACAAGTATTTTACTTTCTTGCTCTTTTCTTTTTCAACCAACATTGTTTGTAAGCTATTTTTTATTGAAAGATTGAAGGAACCCTACTGTAAATCAGATAAAAAATAATAAAATATTTCTGTGAAACAAATAAATTTGTTTACCTTTGCTCCGATTGATTAAAATCCAAAAAATGAATTTCCAATTAACAATAGTAAAAGTAGGCGGACAAGTTATCGAGGAACCGGATGCGTTAAAATCTTTTTTAACGGATTTTTCAAAAATAGCCGGTTATAAAATGTTGATACACGGGGGTGGACGGACAGCTACCGAATTGGCAAAGAAATTAGGCGTCGAAAGTAAAATGGTAAACGGACGAAGAATTACGGACGAAGAAACATTGAAAATTGTAACCATGGTATATGCCGGCTTGGTGAACAAACAAGTGGTTGCACAATTACAGTCCCTGTCGGTAGATGCCGTTGGTTTAACCGGCGCGGATATGAACCTCATCCTTTCCCGGAAAAGACCGGTTACTGATATCGATTATGGTTTTGCGGGAGATGTTAAAGAAGTAAATGCCCGGGCTATATCCGACTTGCTCAATCAGGGTTATACGCCGGTTTTAGCGCCATTGACCCACGACGGCGAGGGTAATTTATTGAATACCAATGCCGATACGATTGCTGCCGAGACAGCCAAAGCGCTCACTTACGATTTCAATGTGCGCCTGATTTATTGTTTTGAAAAGAAAGGCGTATTATCGGATGAAAATGACGAAAACAGCGTAATTCCGGTACTTGACCGTGAAGTCTATCAACAGTACAAAGAAGAAGGGATCATCAAAGACGGAATGATTCCGAAGTTGGACAATGCTTTCCGCGCACTTGCATCCGGCGTAAAAGAAATAATCATCACTTCGGCTGCCCAAATTAAAACCGGAAAAGGAACGTATATCCAATGAGACAATCATTTGAAATGGCAGCGAAGACCTTGTACGGTCTTGAAGAAATCTTAGCGGAGGAATTAATCGGTCTGGGCGCCAACGAAGTGCAGATTGGACGGAGAGTGGTCACTTTCGAAGGAGACAAAGCGTTGATGTATAAGGCCAATTTCTGTTGCCGCACCGCGCTCAAAATTCTGAAGCCATTTGCCCGTTTTCGAGCAAACAATCCGGATGAAGTTTACGAACATATCAAACGGTTGGATTGGTTGCAATACCTGCCTGCGGGAAAAACTCTCGCCATTGATTCCGTCGTTTATTCGGAAACGTTTACTCATTCAAAATTTGTGGCTTATCGCGTCAAAGATGCCATTGTCGATTATTTTACCGAAAAAAATCTTCAACGTCCTTCCATCCGTATAAATAATCCTGATATACAGTTACATCTGCATATTTCTCACAATGAATGTACGCTTGCTTTCGACAGTTCGGGAGAATCCCTTCACAAACGAGGTTACCGTATCGAAGAAGTCGAAGCGCCCTTGAATAAAGTACTTGCAGCGGGAATGATACTGAAAACCGGTTGGAGAGGCGATAGTCATTTTGTCGATCCGATGTGCGGTTCGGGTACTTTGTTGATTGAAGCTGCTTTAATCGCAATGAATATTGCTCCGGGCGTTTTCCGGGATAAATATGCTTTTGAAAAATGGGATGACTTTGATGCCGAGTTATTTGAAAGAATCAGTACAGACGATAGCCACGAAAGAGAATTTTCTTATAAATGCTTTGGTTCGGACATTTCCCGGAAAGCCATAGCGGCAGCGGCGAAAAACGTGAAGAATGCAGGCTTATCCAAATACATAGAACTGAAAGTTTTACCTTTTCAGGAAATGAAAGAAAATCCGGGGAAAGGTATATTGATTACCAATCCTCCGTATGGAGAACGACTCCGTTCGGACGATTTGATGAATCTTTATTCTATGATTGGCGAACGGTTGAAACATGTTTTTCCCGGTTATGAAGCGTGGATTATTTCCTCTAATCCGGAAGGTTTTGATAACATCGGACTGAAACCTGCTTCCAAAATGAAGTTAATCAATGGCGCTTTGGATTGTGAATACAGGCAATATATTTTGTTTTCCGGGAAACGGAAAGAGAGAACAAATCAAAAAGAGGTAAAGAGTAAAGGGTAAAAAGGGCTGTCTCAAAAGTGACTTTTGCACGTCATTGCGACTTTCGAGACAGCCTCTTGTACTTGATTTAGCTTTTCTTTCCAAAGAGATTTTCCAAATTCCCCAAGGCTGAAGTAATATCGTTCATATCCAATTTACCGTCGCCATTTCCGAGTCCTTTATCTATCATACCCATAATATCCATTCCTTCGGTTTTACCTCCGGTCAATGAACTTAAAATGCTTGAAGGATCAAAACTCGTATTGTTCTTATCGGCGGAATTTTTGGAAAGAGCGCCTAAAATAGAGGGAACAATAGAAGCGGCAATACCGCTTGCGGCTGCTTTTCCCAATCCTAACTTGCCAATGAGCGAATCAACCACAGAACCTTGAACATTTTGAGTCGTAGTGTCGTCCACCTGCCCGCTGTTGGTAAGCATGCCAATGATACTACCCAATCCTCCTCCTGCAGCATGTTGCTTCAATCCACCTAAGATTCCATCCGTTATCGAACTGATGGCCGATTCATTTTTTTCATTGGGTACAGCCGGATTGTTTATTACAGCATCTCCTGCAAATTGTTTTACTAAGTCACCTAACAAATTGTCAAACATAATTCAAATTTTTTTTAAGATTAATAATTATTTTCAATTACAGATTACGTATTACAAATAACATTTTCTCACAATTGTTAATTTATAATTCCTAATTCCTAATTCCTAATTCCTAATTAAGCGTTAGCGGCAGCTAAAGCCTTTTGGTAATCCGGTTCATTCGTAATTTCACCAACCAATTCTGTGTAAACTACTTTCCCTTTTGGATTGATTACAACTACCGAACGAGCCAACAATCCTTTCAAGGGACCATCAATCATCAAAACTCCATAGTTTTTTGCAAATTCCGGATTCCTGAATACAGAGCCGGTATGCACTTTGTCAATTCCTTCGACGGTGCAAAAACGTCCTGCAGCGAAAGGCAAATCGGCTGATATGCCTAAAATAACGACATTGCTTAGCGCCGCAGCTTCTTGATTGAAACGGCGTACCGACATCGCGCAAACGCTCGTATCCAAACTCGGAAAGATATTCAGAATAACCGTTTTACCGGCTAAATCCTGAAGCGATACTTCCGACAAATCATTTTTCACCACTGTGAAAGCAGGCGCCTCGCTGCCTACTGCCGGTAAGTTTCCGGCCACATCTACTTTTCCTCCTTTAAATGTTACTGTTGCCATAATGCGCACTTTTGTATGTTATAAAAATATGGGCGTAAAGATACGAATATTTTTATTATAAATCCGAACAAATTTTGTAAATTAAAGTATTTTCCTTATTTTTGTCTCTGCAAATTAAAGTTGTATGATGACACACAAATTCAATGTTTTATTGCTTGCTGCAATCTGTATTTCTATCGGGCTTAAAGCCCAAGTAAAACCCGGTATCGAAGTACTCCGTGAAGACAGATTTAAGATATTGGAAGGGAAACGGGTCGGCCTGATTACAAATCCCACCGGAGTGGACAGCCGGTTGAAGTCCTCTATTGATATTCTCTTTGAAGCGCCTAACGTAAAATTGGTAGCGTTGTACAGTCCCGAACACGGTATCCGTGGCGATGCTACGGCCGGAGAAACGGTCGGTAACTCGACGGATGCCCGCACAGGTTTACCTGTATATAGTTTGTATGGAAAGAATAAAAAACCGCAACCGGAAATATTGCAGGGAATAGATGTTTTGGTCTATGACATGCAAGACATCGGTTGCCGGTCTTATACCTACATCAGCACGATGGGCTTGGCAATGGAAGCGGCCGCCGAAAATAATATTGCATTTGTAGTGCTTGACCGGCCAAATCCGTTGGGAGGCAACCGGTTTGAAGGCCAACCAAATGTAGAACCTCAGTTGGTATCTTTGGTCAGTCAGTTTCCAATCACTTATGTACACGGATTTACGGTCGGCGAATTAGCCAAATTCCTGAACGGGGAAGGCTTGTTGAAAGACAAAATAAAATGTAATTTGACCGTTGTCAAAATGAAAAGATGGAAACGGAAAATGGATTATGAAGCAACCGGCCTGCCTTGGGTAATTTCTTCCCCGCACGTGCCTCATGCCCGGACGGCGTATTATTACGCTATGTCAGGTATTCTGGGAGAGTTGTATTCGTTTAACATCGGGGTTGGCTATACTTTGCCGTTTGAACTTTTTGCCACCGAGTGGATTGATGCTGAAAAGTTGGCTGCAAACCTTAACGATTTAAAAATACCCGGAGCGCTTTTTCGTCCCATTCATTATAAGCCTTATTACGGAGCGCAGAAAGATGTATATTTGCATGGCGTTCAAGCCTATATCACAGACGCAAAAAAAATTCCTTTAACCCTAATCCAGTTTTATGTATTGCAGGAATGTCATAAACTGTATCCGGACAAAAATGTATTCGAACTGTGCGATTCTTCCCGCTTAAATATGTTCGATAAAGTATGCGGTACCGCTCAGGTGCGGGAAACTTTTTCCAAAGAATTTACGGTTAAATCCATTCAAGACATTTGGAATAAGGATGTGGATAATTTTAAGAAAAAAGCGAAACAATACTTTTTATACAAATAATATGAAACATTTAGCATTCATCAGTCTTTGCATCGTCTTGTTAGCCGGTTGCGGCAGCAAGAAAACAGCAACTTATCCCGTATCCCTGACTTGGAAAATGGGCGCCAACGGCATCAAGCCGGGTTATTATGAAAACACTTTCTATGTAGTGAATACCGGAAAAACAACTTTAGAAAGTAATTGGGTAATTTATTACAATCAACTGTCGGGAAACCCCGTCAATGAAGAGGGAGCTCCACTAAAAGCCGAACGCATTATGGCCACTTATTTTAAGGTTTATCCTTCGGAACAATATAAACCTGTTGCTTCAGGAGATACACTGAAATTTACGTTTTTGTGCCGCGGCAGTTTAACCCAAGAATCACAGGGTCCCTCGGGTGCATACATTGTCTTTATTGACAAAAACGGCAATGAAAATAATATTCAAAATATTCCGGTCGAAGTCGTTCCATTTACATCTGCCGCTCAGTGGAATCGCCCCGGTGTGAAAGAATTGCCTTACCCCGACGGCAATTACGTATATGAGCAAAATGCTTTTTTCAGCGATTCCGTCAAATTGGATGAATTTGCTATTTTCCCTTCATTGAAAAAAGTGGAGAAAACAGGAGGTACATCGACTATTTCTAAAAATATCCAATTAAAAGCTGCCTCCGGTTTTGAAAATGAAGCAGCTTTATTGAAAGAGAAATTAGAATCATTGTTTGGTTGCGTCGTTTCGGATACAGGGAAAACGATTATCAAATTAATATTAGTTCCGGATAAAAATAATGTGAACGATGAAAGTTATAAATTGGGAATCGAGGACGGACAGATTATCATTGTTAGTGAATATGCTCACGGTATTTTTAACGGGTGTCAAACCTTGTTGAGTATTTTGGGAAATGCAGGCAAACTTCCTGCAACCCTTTCCAATGTACATATTACGGATTATCCGGACACTCATCATCGCGGCGTTATGCTGGATGTGGCACGCAATTTCACTACAAAGGAAAATGTATTGAAATTAATTGATCTTTTGTCGATGTATAAAATGAATGTTCTGCATTGGCATCTGACGGATGATGAAGCTTGGCGCCTCGAAATTCCAGGGTTGGAAGAACTGACAACAGTCGCATCCCGCCGCGGGCATACGCACGACGACTTGACTTGTTTGATGCCCGCTTTTGCCTGGGGTTGGAATGCTTCAGACTCGACTACTTTGGCCAACGGCTATTATTCGCGGAACGATTTTATCGAAGTTTTGAAATATGCAAACCAACGGCATATTCAAGTGATTCCCGAAATAGAAATGCCGGGACATGCACGGGCGGCCGTTAAAGCAATGAATGCACGCTACAAAAAATACATCAATACCGATAAGCTGAAAGCGGAAGAATTTCTTTTGACCGATTTTGCCGACACTTCCAAATATAATTCCGCCCAGAATTTTACGGACAATGTTATTAATGTCGCTATGCCTTCGGCTTATCATTTTGTGGACAAGGTGATTGATGAGATTGATAAGATGTATGCCGATGCCGGATTGAAATTAACGGTTTTACATATCGGAGGCGACGAAGTGCCGAACGGCGCCTGGGTAGGTTCCGCTATTTGCAGCGACTTTATGAAAACTCATAATATGAAAGAAATCAGGGATTTGAAAGATTATTTCTTGGTACAGGTTCTGCAAATGTTATCCAAGCGGGATATTCAACCGGCCGGTTGGCAAGAAGTAGCTTCTCATGAGGGAGTGCCCAATCCCAAATTCACTAATAGCAATATCCTCAGTTATTGTTGGACTAATCTGCCTGATGAATTGCCTTATAAATTGGCAAATGCCGGCTATCCTATTATCCTTGGTAATGTAACCAATCTCTACTTGGACATGGCTTACAACCGGTATCAGAGCGAACCGGGCTTGTATTGGGGCGGTTTTGTGAACGAATTCAATTCTTTTGATGTGTTACCTTACGATATTTATAAATCAATACGCAATGATTTAAGCGGTCAGCCGATAGACCTTAGTATTGTTTCCAAGGGAAAATTATCTTTAAATAAAGGAGCGGAAAAACATATCAAAGGTTTGCAAGGTCAATTGTGGGGGGAAACAATTCGCAGTTTTGAACAAGTGGAATATTGTTATTTTCCGAAAATGTTCGGTTTAATCGAACGCGCATGGAACATTCAACCGGATTGGTCTAATCCTTATAATCAAGAGAAATACGAATCCGCTAAACGGGAATACAATGCGAAAATTGCACATTACGAATTGCCGCGCTTAGCCAAAGCCGGTTCCAATTTCCGTGTGGCGCAACCAGGTATTATCGTAAAAGACAATCTGCTGTACGCTAATTCAACCATTCCGGGCGTTGTTATCCGTTATACGGTTGATGGCAGCGAACCGACGGAAACTTCCACCGTTTGGACAAAACCGGTTGCTTGCGATGCCAAACAGGTTAAGGCTAAAGCGTTTTATCTCGGTAAAAAGAGTGTGACGACACTATTGAATAATTGAATGATATATTATTAAGAAAACTCAAAGAAGATGCATCGTCATTGCGAGACGGAACAGCGAAGCAATGACGGCATAAACAATAAATAATTCTATAATGAAGAAAACGGTATTTCTGTTGATTGTCTTTCTCGGCTCCTTTACAATACTGTTCGGACAAAAGGACAATACCTTTCATTTTGCACTTTTAACCGATTTGCACATAACGAAAGGCGGAAATGCAGCAGAAGATTTGCAACGAGCCGTCGATCAAATCAACGCAAGCAATGATATTGAATTTGTCTTGATTACCGGCGATGTAACGGAAGAAGGCGACCGGGAATCTCTGCAAAAAGCGAAAGGCATTCTCGACCAACTGAAAGTAAAATATTATGCCATTCCGGGTAATCACGAAACAACGTGGAGCGAATCGGGCGTTACGGATTTTGGAAAAATTTTCGGCAGCGAACGTTTTCGATTGAAATACAAAGGCTTTTTGTTTCTTGGTTTTAATACCGGCCCGCTGATGAAGATGGCGGATGGGCATGTCGCTCCGCAAGATATTACTTGGTTGAAAGAAGAACTGAAAAAAGCAGGCAAAATCCAACCTGTCATTATAGTAACGCACTATCCTTTGCTACCGGGCGATGTGGACAATTGGTACGACTTGACCGATGCCGTGCGTCCTTACAACATACGTGCATTTCTGGGCGGACATTATCATTCCAATCGTCTCTTATCATACGATGGTATTCCGGGCGTTTTGAGCCGTTCAACCTTGCGTGATAAAAATCCGGCAGGCGGTTATTCGGTTTTTGAGATTACTCCTGATTCGATTATCGTTTACGAACAAAACATCGGAGAACCACGAAGGGAATGGGCTGCTTTATCTCTGAAAACCAAATATTATGACGAATTAGGCGCATCGGACAAATATCCTGATTTTTCGGTTAATAATGAGTATTCTTCAGTAAAAGAAATTTGGATCGTTCGCACAGGTGTAGGCATATACAGTTCTCCGGTTGTTTATGACAGGAAAGTGTATGCCGGCGATGACGGCGGAGCGCTCACCTGTTATACTTTGTCCGATGGAAAAAAGAAATGGATTTTCCAATCCGGTAAACGGATTGTAGGAACGCCGGCTGCTGCGGATGGGGTAGTGGTTTTCGGTTCTGCAGATAAAAATATTTACGGTTTGGATGCCCGCACAGGTCGCCGCCTTTGGATGGTAAAAGCATCAGAACCCGTATTGGGAGCTGTTACGATTGAAAAAGGCATAGCGTATATCGGCGCCAGTGATCATCAATTTCGGGCGATTGATATTCAAACCGGCAAGTTGCGTTGGGCCTATACGGACGTAAAAGGTTATGTAGTAACCCGTCCGTTGATTGAAGGAAATAAAGTTATTTTCGGAGCCTGGGACAATACCTTGTATGCTTTGGATAAAGACGCAGGAAAGGATATCTGGAAATGGACTGGCGGTTTGACAGGGATGCATTTTTCGCCTGCGGCTGTATGGCCGGTAGCCGCTAATGGCAAAGTTTTTATTACCGATCCGAAACGAGCAATGACTGCCATCGACCTTGAAACCGGTGAAACCGTTTGGCGGACTCTTCAATCGACAGTTCGCGAAACCATTGGCCTGTCTGAAGATAAAGAGCGGATTTACAGTAAAACCATGAATGACTCGGTTGTCTGTTATGCTACGAAAGGCAATCAACCGGTGGAAATCTGGGCTTCCAATGTAGGTTTTGGCTACGAACACGCTCCGTCCATGCCGGTGGAAAAAGAGGGAGTCGTCTTCGGAAGCGCTAAAAACGGATTGATTTTTGCTTTGGATTCATTAACCGGAAAAGTATTGTGGAAACATAAAATCGGAAATTCTCTCATCAACACGGTCGTGCCTTTGAACAAAACAAGCGTGCTGTTTACCGCTACCGGTGGGGAAGTAGGATTGTTAAAAAACGAAAATGATGATTAAAGAAGAAGTTAAACAACTTTTTGAAGAACAACTGAACAGTTGGGAGTTGGCAAGAAATAATTATAAAGCCTTAAAGCAGGTGAAAGTAAAAACGCTGGATGTAAACGGACACTTGTATAAAGTACAATTCAATCCGGCGCGTATCACTTCTTCTGCCGCAAAAGTCGATCCTAAATCAATCAGTGAACGCAAATGTTTCCTTTGCAGCGAGAATCGTCCGCCGGAACAAAAAGGCATTCCTTTCCAAGGAAAATATACGATATTAATCAATCCTTATCCGATTTTTCCGCGCCATCTGACCATTCCGGCATTGGAACACACCCCTCAGCTCATCGCATCCCGTTTTGGCGATATGCTCGATTTGACGCAGCAGTTAGACGATTATACCGTGTTTTACAACGGACAAAAATCCGGCGCTTCCGCTCCCGACCATTTTCATTTTCAAGCGGGCAACAAAGGTTTTCTTCCTATTGAAAACGACAGAAATCGCGAGAATGCCATCCGCATAGAATCAGAAAACAAACAGGAAATACTCGACCGTTTTCAACAGGCATACAACAGTTTGCCTCTACAACCGGACGATAATGAGCCGATGCTAAATATCTTGACTTGGTACGAAAACGGGAAGTGGACTACATTTCTTTTTCCCCGGAAAAAGCACCGGCCTGCCTGTTATTTTGCCGAAGGGGATGCTAATATATTAATCAGTCCGGCTGCAGTCGATATGGGCGGCGTGTTTATTATGCCTTTGGAAAAAGATTTTGAAAAGATTACGGCGGCGGATATAGCTAATATATTAGATGAAGTTTGCTGAACGTCATTACAAGGACGCATCCCGAAGCTTAATTAAATATTCATCATCATGTAAAAAATTATTTTTACATTCATTTTTTTTTGTTTGCCTCACACACGTATCGGCACACCTTGAAATTAATTCTTCAGGTATCTTTTTCAAGGTAAACGGCGTTTTATCTCAGCGCCAAAAACGAGGTGCGAAACATTAGTTAATTTCATTATCTCATTTCTCTATTTGAATTGCATTACCTTTTCTGTAATAAATCAACTTCCCATCACCGCTCACTCCTTCTATCACAACAGTATATTCGGAGCGTATATCCGCAGTATAAAACTCAACGGAAGCATTGCCGTTTTCGTCGAAAATACCCTGGGGATTCCAGTATATAACTGTCCGTAAATCCGGAGTTGCATCATTACTCAATTCCGGATTTTCATATTTTGGAGAATAAAATGCAACCGGTTTCTGATAGCCCAAAGGAAGAAGTGTCTTTTTGTTTTGCAGTTGGAGCTTCTTCGAGGTCGCTCCCGGAGGATAGGTAGTTATCGCAATAAACGGACCTTGCCCGGCCACCTTGCCCATCTCTGAATACACATCCACTTGAGCTACTTCCGATATTTGTATCCTGCCGGATAATTCTCTTATGCTGTACGTTTCCGGAATTCCATTCAGCTTGAAAAGCGCCGGTGTTCCTTTAACGAGCGCATTGTCTCCATCAACACGTACTCCCGGAACCCATAGAAACAAATCCTCAAACGTTGACGGGTTCAATTCTTCTTTCCTGTCAACTGATAGCCTATTATCCGGCTCTATGCCAATATAATTTTCATACCGTCTCTCCTTTTTGTGCGAAACATTTGCTTTCACTGTCACCTCAGGCAGGTTTATTATTCGCTGTCCATTTTCATACCTGTATTGTTGGTCGGCTTTGGCGATATAGTTCACAAAATCCGGTTCTTTGAGCTTTAGCGCTGTCATTTCCCCGTCGTCGAAGGTAAGTGTCACCGGTGGATAAAGAATGGTATCGGGATGAATCACAATGTCTTCCGTTTTCTCATTTGTATAGGAAAGAAACATATAAGCGGTACTGTCGGGTAACTCGAAGCCGTCGAAACGATAACGCCCCTGCTCGTCCGACATTACTACATCCGAATATTCATATTCCTCCGAAAGCGCATCCATCTTGATTTTTGCGTTTTTATACACCCTGCCGTTCGGTTTTTTCAACACACCGGTAAAGGACTGGGATACTTCGGGTTTAATTTTCGGCTTTTGCAGTTTGTGCTGCAAGGCATCCTCAACGTGATATTGCCTCCAGCCATGCGTCAGCATCAGTAAATCGGCTGCTCGGTTCACCTGTTCGTTTCCTGTTTGCAGATACCATGCGGGATGATTAATCCGTCCTTCCAATTCCGAAACCAACAAGATTTCTGCCACGATATTGGTTGTGGTATCCGGTTGTATATCCCTGTTATCTAATACAGAAACGGCAAAAGACGAGGGAATTGTGTCGTTAGCCGGTTCCGGCAGACGAATGTCTAATTCTACCCGTTCCCGCGTGTGATAAGCCGCTTTATCTGTCTGCACATCCAACTTTGTTTCATCCTGATTAACAAATACCAATCGTTCGCTAATGGGTTGAAAAGCAGAGGTTAACAGCATCAAATGAGAAACGCCCGACTTAAATTTATTCTTTTGCAACACGAGTTTTTCTCTGTTGTTCCACTGTTCCAAATAGGTCGGCACTCCCCCGCAGACAATCAGCAGGTACAATTTTTCATCGGGCATTCCTGCCGGTTTCGTGATACGAATTGAAAGACTGTCATTTTCCCAACTCGCCTGCAGGGAACAGGTATTATTGTTCGCCGGAGGCAAATCCGATTTAAAAGATTGTCCTTGAAAAGTATAGCGTGCATAATATTTTTTTCCGGCTTCGGGTTGCAGGGTAAAACTGCCCATTCCTTCATGAACGGTAGAAAAATCTGTCAATTTTTCATTGTTTGAATTATACAACGAGCCTTCTATTTCAGCCGCCCGTCCGTTGGGAAGAAGCGCTTTGAAAGCAATCCGGTTGGGTTGTCCGGCAATCAGGTTTCCTCCTTCCGGATAAAAATTCACTTCCGGCGATTGTTGGGAAGAAGGCGGATTATTTTTTTGCGTATTGAGGGATTTAGTATCCGTTCCAATTTCTGTTTTAATTGCTGAGGGGTCGGCAATAAAAACGGGGCGTGTGTAAAATGATTTTTCTCCCATGTTTTCCATGTAGCGTGTATAAGCTCTGATCTGGTAGTTTCCCTGAGCCATTGTTTCCGGAAGACTTAAAGCCCCGTAAAACATATAGTTATCGTCTATACGAATTTGTTGACGGAGTACAATTTCCCGTTTTGAATTAATCAGTTCTACATAAACATAACGGCTGATTTCGGACGGACGATTCGTAGAGGCATTCAACAGAAAAGCGCGAAAGAAAATTCTGTCGCCCATTACGTAATAAGGGCGATCGGTTTGCAAATAAATTTTTTCCTGTGGAAAAACAAGTATTTGCGCATACAAATCCACGATGGCTTTCCGGATGGAATCGGTTTGATTCTGTGTCTGTCCAGTTGTTATCAGGCCAATAGACATCAATACAAATATGAAAAATCTCTTCATGATATTCTTTTTTCTTTTAATTTTATATGCAAAACTACTTTTTTTATCTGAATTTTGCAAACTCAGAAATTATTCCGTCTTTTTTGTTTACTTTGCATTCAATTCATAATCCAACGGAAGCATACTGCCAATCCGTAATGCGCCCATTTGTCCCCATATGAAAACATTGTGCTTTCTTACGTCTATATTGCCATAAGGATCAACTGCAAATTCTTCGGTAAGAAAATAGATAGCTGAACGATGACCTGCGGAATCAACAACGATAATGATTCCCGACACCGGGTATGGAAAATAGTTACTGACGCTTTCGCCGGCGTCTTTGTTTATATCCGTATCAGGTTTTATTCGGATGATTTTCTGTACTCCTCCGTCTATTATATCAAAATATAGATATGGATCTGCCGGATATGGATTTCCGATATAAATTCTGTATTTTGACGACTGGAACGTTTTGGTAGCCAAACTTTTGAAAAAATATCTTACCGATTCCTTATAGATATCATCTCTTCGTTTTTTTATGACGCGACTGTTGGGCGTCAAGTCTGTAAAAAATATATTACATAGCAACGCAACAGTCTCTATACTTTTTGCGTTTAGCGATAGTTCCCGATAGCGCACGCTAAAATCAATCAATGAACAACGCACCAGATAACCTAAATATTTGTTTTCAACAATGACAGGCTGTTCGCTCGTTGCATGAAGCGTGTTATCGTCTTCGTCGTAATACAATTCTATATCCTTTTTATTCAGTATTTTGCATGATTTGCCGGCTGCATTGTCGCCCAAAAACTGTTGTTCAAAAGCCTTCCATAGTTCTTTGTATGAAAAAAAACTGGGTTTTATGACCACTTCATTCAACTCATAGTTTTTCCCAATCAAGTATATTTCTCTTGATTCTTTTTCAAATGGGTTATCTATTACAACAGTTTTATACGCCACATGACTGATAATTAACTGTGTGTTAATTATTTGCGGAAATTTTAGATAAAACGCTCCTGAATCGTTTGTTGTTGTAGAATAAGAAGTTCCGTTCAAATAAACATTCACATTAGCTATGGGAGCTCCCGTTGCGTTGTCGTAAACCTTTCCGGTAATAATCTGGGAATGGACATCAATACAGAAAAGCAAGAACAGTAGGATTAATCCAACTTGCCGTCTATGCATACGCTTAACGGTTAGTTTCATCATCTCATTTCTTTATTTGAATTGCCTTAGCTTTTCTGTAATAAATCAACTTCCCATCACCGCTCACTCCTTCTATCACAACAGAGTATTCGGAAAGTATATCCGCAGTATAAAACTCAACGGAAGCATTGCCGTTTTCGTCGAAAATACCTTGGGGATTCCAATATATAACTGTCCGTAAATCCGGAGTTGCATCATTACTCAATTCAGGATTTTCATATTTCGGAGAATAAAAAGCAACCGGTTTCTGATAGCCCAAAGGAAGAAGTGTCTTTTTGTTTGCAGTGGGAACTTTCTCTTTTGCTCCCGGAGGATAGGTGGTTAACGCAATTGTCTCCATATTCGGGATCGCATACACATCTATTTGTGCTGTTTCCCATGGAAATATTCTGAGGGATAACCCTTCAATACTACTCCCAGCAGGCATTCCATTTACCACAAATCTTGCCACTTTTCCTCTAACGATCGCATAGTCTCCCTCAACATTTACTCCCCTAACCCAACGAAACAATTCATCGAACGTGAACATGTTCAATTCTTTTATCCGGTCGGCCGACATCCAATAATCCGGCTCTCCGGGAAGAAATTCGTTGTCATAACGCCGCTTGTTTTTGTACAAAACATTTGCTTTCACTGTTACCACAGGCAGGTCTATCATTCGTTGGCCATTTTCATACCTGTATTGTTGGTCGGCTTTGGCGACATAATTTACAAAATCCGGTTCTTTGAGTTTTAGCGCTGTCACTTCCCCGTCTTCAAAGGTAAGCATAACCGGCGGATAAAGGATTGTATCAGGGTGAATCTCAATGTCTTCCGTTTTCTCATTCGTATAAGTGAGAAACATATAAGCGGTACTGTCGGGTAACTCGAAGCCGTCGAAACGATAACGCCCCTGCTCGTCCGACATTACTACATCCGAATATTCATATTCATCCGAAAGCGCATCCATCTTGATTTTTGCGTTTTTATACACCCTGCCGTTCGGTTTTTTCAACACACCGGTAAAGGACTGGGATACTTCGGGTTTAATTTTCGGCTTTTGCAGTTTGTGCTGCAAGGCATCCTCAACGTGATATTGCCTCCAGCCATGCGTCAGCATCAGTAAATCGGCTGCTCGGTTCACCTGTTCGTTTCCTGTTTGCAGATACCATGCGGGATGATTAATCCGTCCTTCCAATTCCGAAACCAACAAGATTTCTGCCACGATATTGGTTGTGGTATCCGGTTGTATATCCCTGTTATCTAATACAGAAACGGCAAAAGACGAGGGAATTGTGTCGTTAGCCGGTTCCGGCAGACGAATGTCTAATTCTACCCGTTCCCGCGTGTGATAAGCCGCTTTATCTGTCTGCACATCCAACTTTGTTTCATCCTGATTAACAAATACCAATCGTTCGCTAATGGGTTGAAAAGCAGAGGTTAACAGCATCAAATGAGAAACGCCCGACTTAAATTTATTCTTTTGCAACACGAGTTTTTCTCTGTTGTTCCACTGTTCCAAATAGGTCGGCACTCCCCCGCAGACAATCAGCAGGTACAATTTTTCATCGGGCATTCCTGCCGGTTTCGTGATACGAATTGAAAGACTGTCATTTTCCCAACTCGCCTGCAGGGAACAGGTATTATTGTTCGCCGGAGGCAAATCCGATTTAAAAGATTGTCCTTGAAAAGTATAGCGTGCATAATATTTTTTTCCGGCTTCGGGTTGCAGGGTAAAACTGCCCATTCCTTCATGAACGGTAGAAAAATCTGTCAATTTTTCATTGTTTGAATTATACAACGAGCCTTCTATTTCAGCCGCCCGTCCGTTGGGAAGAAGCGCTTTGAAAGCAATCCGGTTGGGTTGTCCGGCAATCAGGTTTCCTCCTTCCGGATAAAAATTCACTTCCGGCGATTGTTGGGAAGAAGGCGGATTATTTTTTTGCGTATTGAGGGATTTAGTATCCGTTCCAATTTCTGTTTTAATTGCTGAGGGGTCGGCAATAAAAACGGGGCGTGTGTAAAATGATTTTTCTCCCATGTTTTCCATGTAGCGTGTATAAGCTCTGATCTGGTAGTTTCCCTGAGCCATTGTTTCCGGAAGACTTAAAGCCCCGTAAAACATATAGTTATCGTCTATACGAATTTGTTGACGGAGTACAATTTCCCGTTTTGAATTAATCAGTTCTACATAAACATAACGGCTGATTTCGGACGGACGATTCGTAGAGGCATTCAACAGAAAAGCGCGAAAGAAAATTCTGTCGCCCATTACGTAATAAGGGCGATCGGTTTGCAAATAAATTTTTTCCTGCGGAAAAACAAGTATTTGCGCATACAAATCCAAGACGGCATTCCGAACGAAATCGGTTGGATTCTGCGTCCATCCGGTTGTTATCAAACCAACAGACATCAATAGAAATATGAAAAATCGCTTCATACGGAAATATTGCCGCTTGGGTAAACTCCTACTCACATCTGACGTTGTTTTAAGCTATCTATAAAACCAGCCCAAAGTTCGTCGACCGTCATGCCGGTATATTCCCTGAACAGGTCGTTGGAATATTTTCCGTTTCGACATGCGGCATTCAGTCTCTTGATGAATCCGGCATCTTTGGTACGGACAATCCAATCAAAAAAGGCTCCGGTTGTCCGGTAACTATCGGTGTATTTCGCTTTTTCAGGATTGACGCGGCAAGTTCGTTCACCATTTCTCTCGTAGAAAAAGAAACGCAGATAATCCGCAATGCCTTCGGTTACCCAGCCCGGAACGTGATGCCGGTATGCCTGAAGAATATGGATCAGTTCATGAACCACCATCCCCACATCATCGGGATGCTTGGTAATCCATTCGGCTGAAATAACGATCCGCCCGTTTGAGGCGTATGCAATTTCTTCCATGTGTTTGAAAACCATCGTCATCGAATCGGAAGGCTGGTAGCCTTCCTCGTCGAGCGCTGCAATAAGAAAGGGGTACTGTTGCTTGGCGACAAGGGCTGCGTTTTCAGCCCATTCCTGCGTTTCGGGAGCTTCAGAACAATCAATGTTGACCGTCAGCGGAGGCAACGCTTGCGCGACGAGATACGTAATGGAAAAGAAAAATAGAATAAAGATAAAGGCAATATGTTTCATATTGTTAAAGAATTTTTTCGCGGGTAAAGGTAGTAAAGATTTAGACATAAACCAAACATTAGGCGAACTTTTTTCATGGAGCAGGGGGTTACTGCGCCACAACCGGCGTCCCGTTTTTTGTAATTCCTTCTGCGCTGATATTTATTTTTCGACAATAACTGTTGTTGTAAAACCGGATGCTTGCTTTGCCTTGCGCATCGGTTTCTATGTCCGGGTTCCAATAAAG
>Ga0209629_10000708_pt1 | contig 19097 bp, 18 predicted proteins | sample TergutCu122P5_FD_187286 | JGI IMG/M metagenome (GOLD analysis project Ga0209629, IMG submission 187286) | Cubitermes ugandensis P5 segment gut microbial communities from Kakamega Forest, Kenya - Cu122 P5 (SPAdes) (version 2) | ecosystem: Host-associated > Arthropoda: Insects > Digestive system...
GCCTATGCCGTCCGGCGCTTCGGCGTCGGATCGGACGACGAGGCCGACGAGTGGGTGCGCATCGCCGAGGGCATGTGCGTGCCGTTCGACGAGCAGCGCGGCGTCCATCCCCAGGACGCCCACTTCCTGGAGCGCCAGCCGTGGGACCTGGCCTCGATTCCGCGCGAGAACTTTCCGCTGCTGCTGCACTACCACCCCCTCACGATCTACCGGCATCGCGTGCTCAAACAGGCCGACGTCGTGCTCGCCCAGGTGCTGTGCCCGGCGGACTTCACGGACGACCAGAAGCGGGCCAACTTCGACTTCTACGACCCGCTGACGACGGGCGACTCGACGCTGTCGGCCGTGCCGCAGGCGATTGCGGCGGCCGAGGTGGGCCATCTCGACCTGGCGCTCGACTACCTGAACCGGGCCTGCTTCATCGACCTGGCCGACAGCCATGGCAACACCGACGCGGGCGTGCACGTGGCCGTCTGCGCCGGCGTCTGGAGCGCGCTCGTCATGGGGTTCGGCGGCCTGCGCGACGCCGGGGGCCTGAGCCTGGCGCCGCGCCTTCCCAAGGGCTGGACCTGGTTGAAGTTCCACCTGTTGTGGCGCGGCACCCGCCTGGACGTCTCCGTGACGCCCAAGACCGTGACGCTGACCGCCACCGGAGGCGGGCCCGTCGACCTCACCGTGTGGGAACGACCGGTGACGGCCCGGGCCGGGAAGCCCGTCGTCGTTCACGCGCGTTAGGACGCGGCCGTTGGGAAGTGCCGGGCCGCTGCGTCGGCAGGCTGAGGCGGCGGGGCGCGCGACGGCGGGGCGCCCACAATCTCGCGGCGTACAGTGTTCGTCGTCAAAGGGAGGAACCCATGAACCCAGGCCAGCAGAAGTTCAATGATTTCGTGATGTCGCTGGTGGTGCCCGGCAACGAGGGGGCGGCGCAGGACGTCCTGGCCAACAGCTTCGGCCGGCAGGACCACGGGTCGTTGTCGCCCGACCAGATCGATGCGGCCGTCGCGCGGCTGACGCCGCTGCTCAAGCCGGAGGCGGTGGGCGATCTGCGGCAGGCGGCCGGTCGCCTGAAGGAGCTCGGCGAGCAGCAGCGGATGGATGAGCGCTATGAGCACGAGCACGCGGACCACCACCACGGGGAGCGTCCCTGGGACGGATCGGACGAGGGCTGGACGCTCGACCCCCCGGCGGGTGGCCTCGTCGCATGACCCGGTCGGGCGAGCAGCCACCGCTTTGCCAAAGCTGCGCGATGCCCCTGGACGAGGGACACACCGAGCTGATCGCCAAGAACCCGGATGGATCGGACGCCGAGTACTGCACCTATTGCTGGGCCGACGGGCACTTCATCGATCCGGGGCTGACGATCGATCAGGTGATTGAGATCGGAGTCCCCCACGTCATGTCGTTCACGGGCAGCGAGCCCGCCGCCCGTCAGTACCTGCGCCAGCTCGTGCCCCGGCTGAAGCGCTGGGCGTGAGCGCTTTCGTCTAGAATTGGCAGTCGTCAAAAGGAGCCATCATGGCGATGAGCGAAGACCAATACAAGGCATCCCACCCGGGCGAGCTGGGCCCGGACGGTGAGGGCAAGCAGCCGTGGTTCACCAAGAACGGCGCCGGTGTCGGCTATCACCCGTCGAGCTGGCAGGGTGTGCTGGTCCTCGCGCTGGCGGTAGCCGTGCTCGTGTGCATCGTCCTGCTGGCCAAGGGCGTCATCTAGACGGTCGTGGTGGCGCGCCGGGCGGGACCGCTCAGGCCGTCACGGCAGGATGCCGACGACCACGTTTATCACGTTGGCCAGCACCAGCGTCGTGAACATGTACGACAGCAGGGTGTGGCGCAGGACGGTGACGCGGATCGCGGGCTCGGACACGGTCGTGTCCGACACCTGGAACGTCATGCCCAGGTTGAACGAGAAGTAGGCGAAGTCCTTGTACGTCGGCTTGTAGCCGTCGCGGTTGAAGTCGATGCCGCCGCCCAGACTGTGGTAGAGGTGCGCGTAGCGCAGCGCGAACAGCGTCTGGGCCAGCGCCCAGGTCAGGACGACGGACGTCAGCCCCAGCAGGGCGATCCACCGGTTCTCGGCGCTGGTCCCGCGGCTGGCCCACAGCACGACGACCAGGTCGATCTCGACGCTGATCGCGCACAGCAGCAGGACAGCGTCGACGACTCGGCGTCCAGGATCCTCGCGCACGGCGTGACTGGCCGTCCGGCGGCTGTCCATGGGCCAGATCGTCGCCCACACCCAGATCAGGTAGACCAGGCATCCCACCGCCCAGCCGCACAGGGGCGCGTACAGGGGGCTCCAGGCCAGCCCAACCACGACGCCGACGGCCACCGCCCCGATCAGCATGACGAGCAGACGCTCGCGGCTGTGGCCGCGCCGGTGCGGATGCTTGGACGGGCCGGATCGCGGCGCGGTGCCTGGCGCGTCGATGCTCACGTGTCAAGGCTAGACCGCCGGGCCGGCCGGATGCCGCAGCCGGCGCGATCACGGCCCGGCGATCATCGTCAACAGGGGCGGAGTCAGGAAGATCAGGGCGAAGATCAGGACGGGGAGCACCATCCACACCGTCATGGCCTCCGCCTGTTGCTGAGCCGTCATCCGAGACGCCGCCAGGTGGGCCTTGCGCAGCTCGCGGACGCGGGCGCGCAGGGCGTCCACGAGGGCGGCGCCCTGTTCGTCCAGGGCCATGATGTCGGCCAGATCGGCGATGTCGTCCAGGGCCAACGTCTCGGCCAGACGGCGCAGCTCGGCCCACGGCGGCCGTTGCTGCAGCCGCGCGCGGGCCAGGGCGTCCCTGATCTGGACGAAGACCGGCGCGTCGACCAGGGCGGCGGCATCGGTCAGGGCCTGGACGGCCGAGGCGTTGCCCAGCCGGATCAACGTGACGAGATCGAAGTAAACGCTGATGGCGTCGGAGCTCTGCTGCGTCAACCTGGCGGCATCCCGGCGCAGCATCAGGTCGGGCAACAGATAGCCGGCCACAGCCCCGACCAGGCCGAAGCCCATCGGCAGCGGCGTGTGCACGACGCCGAGCAGCCACAACAGCCCGGCCGTCAGGACCGGCGCGACCAGGCCGGCGGTCGCCAGCACGAGCTTGCCCGCCACGAAATCGCCGATCGAGCGATTTTGCCGCGCCAGGCCGCGCCGGGCCGCCGCGCTGAGGGGCAGCCGCCAGTGCTGGAACGCCCGGACCCCCAGTCGCTCAAGCCGGGAGGCGTCGTCGCTTGTCAGCAGCACGTCGTCGACCGTCCGGGCCGGGGACGTCCAGCCCAGGTCTTCGTCGAGCCGGGCCAGGGCGTCCTTCAGACGAAGCGGCCTGGGCACCACACCGAGGACGGCCAGGACCAGACCGGCGGTGGCCAGACCGCCGGCCGCCACGGCCAGGCCCGTGGGTGCGACCAGCATGGCGATGAGCCCGCTCATGGTGGACCTCCCGGCGGGACGATGCGCAGGCGGGATCGGGCCGGCGGCCGGCCGGCCGAGCGCAGGCGGAGCAGGGTGGCGACGTAGGCGGTCACAAGTGCCACCGCCAGCAAGGGCCCCAAGCCATGCCGATATGGCTCGAAGTAGGCCGGACTGGTCAACAACGACAGACCGAGCACCACTCCGACGATCGCCGTGATCTGCCGCACCGCGATGCGGGGCTTGGCGCGCTCGTTCTCGATGTCGCGGGCCGCCGCCAACCTGTCTTGCAGAGCGTCGGCCAGGGCATCGAGCGTCGCGGCCGCGCCGGTGCCGCGCTGCCCGGCCACGATCAGGGCGGCTGCCACCGCGTCGGCCTCGCCGTGGTCGACGTCGTCGGAAAAGGCGGCCAGCGCGTCCGGCAGCGGCCACCGCTCGTCCAGGCGCGCTGCCGTCAACGCGACGGCCTGCGCCAGGATTTCCGGAGCGTGGCGGCGGGTGGACCGGATCGCGTCCGGCACCGAGCGTCCCGTCAACAGTGAGGCGGTCAGCGAGCGCACCCAGCGGTCCAGCGCCTCGAGCACAGCAATGTCGCGGTTGCCCGGGTCGGCCAGCAGGCCGGGCAGGACACCCACGAGCAGCGGTGCGATCACAAGCGCCGGCACCCAACGCGTGATGGCCGTGACGACGACGCCGGCCACGAGGCCGGCCGCCAGCCAACGGCGACGGACGGGGTCGAGGCCCCGCCAACGGCGACGCCAGGCGTCCGGGACCATCGGCGGGCTCCGGCCGGCTCGCCATCCACTGTGGCGCGACTCACCGATGGTCGAGGCGGCTCCGGCGTCGTCGCCGGATGAGCCGCGCCCGGGGCCGTCCGGTGGGGCTTTGCCTCGTGCCAACAGGCCGACGAGCACGGCGCCCACGCCGGCGATCAGCAGCGCGGCGCCCAATCCGGCGAGCGTCGCTATCACGGTGGACCCCCGCCCGGCGACGGCTGGCGCGAGAACGGCCGCAGCCTGGCGACCAGGTCGGCGTCCGGCGCGAATGACGGCGCCGCCCCGCCGTCCCACTGAAAGACGCGGCTGATGACGGGCCGGCCGTTCTCGATGCCTCCGGTGATGTGCAGGATCTCATCGATGAACCGGCGGCGCGAACCGCCACGCCAGGCATCGTCGACCAACCGGACATGGATCACCAGCCCGACGTTGTAGGCGATCTGGCGGTAGGCCTCGTCGGTGGTCAGCACGCCGCCTTGCGCCACGCGCGAGGCCAGCCGGTCGATGGTGGACGCGGCGGAGTGCGCGTGCGTGGTGCTCATCGTGCCCGCACCGGCCTGCATGGCCTCGAACATGGCGGCGGCCTCGGGGCCGCGCACCTCGCCCACGATCAGGCGGGTCAGATTCTGTCGCAGGGCCTCGGGCATCAGGTCGGCCACCGAGTACTCGCCGACGCGGTGTCCGTCGACGCGTTCGCCCATGCCGCTTCTGGCCTGCAGCGCGACGACGTGGCGTCCCGGTTTGAGGTGGGCCAGCAGCTCGTAGTCCGTCTCCAGAGTGCCGAAGCGCTCGGCGTCCGGGATCGCCGCTATCAGCGCGCGCAGCAGGGTGGTCTTGCCGGCGCCTTGGTCGCCGCTGATGACGATCGACAGCCTTGACTGCACCGCCGACGTCAGAAACTCGGCAAGTTGCCTTGTCATCATGCCTTTGTCGGCCAGGTCGGCGAGCGAGACGTCGGTCAGCAGGTGTTGACGGATCGTGATGGACGGCTTGTCCGCCAAGCCGAACCCGATGGCATGAAGCCGGAAGCGGTCGCCGAGCGCCAGCGTCATCATGGGGTGGGCGTCGTCGAAGGGGCGCGGCGGGCTGGCCGTCTGGCCAAGGAAGCGGATGGCCTCGACCAATTCCTCGTCGCTGTCGGCAACCGGGGGGTGGGGCCGGCGCCGGCCGTCGGCGTCCTGGATGAAGACGTCGGCGAAGCCGTTGATCTCGATGTTCTCGGCGGTCGGCTGTTCGAATAGCGGCTGGAGACGGCCGTAGCCGAAGATGGCGTCCTCGACGGCGTGGGCGTACGCGTGCTCCTGGTCGAGTGACCACAGCGCCTGCCCGCTGCCGTGCAGTTGCTGCACCCGGTCGCGGACGCAGGCGCGGATCAGCGAGCGGCCCATCAGCCGGCGGTCGAGTTCCGGCATCGGGGTGGCGTGCTCGCGGGACCACTCCGCCGCCCGGCCGGCGATCAAGTCGGCGGCCTGGCGTCGCAGCGTGACCACCGTGGCCCAATCGATGTTGGGGGTCTCGGACGGGTTGGACGACGAGCTGCCTGACCCTGGTGTTCGCGCGTCCGGTGATGTCGGCGAGATGGGAGCGGCACCCGGATGGGGAACCCTGGGCGGGATCGGTGGCGCCGCCCGCGGACCGACGGCGGTGCCCGGCCCGGCGCCGGGTGGTCGCAAGACGTCAGTCGGGCGGCTGGTGCCCGGCGGGAGCATGGGGGCAGGGGGGCGGAACGCCTGGGGCGGTGTCGCGCCCGAAGGTGTCTCGCCTGGGCCGTGCATCCGGGAAGATGCCTCGCTTGGGCCGTGCATCCGGGAAGATGTCTGAAAGAGCATGTGTCATCGCCTCATCGCAGGAATGCTTCGTCGATATCGTCGGCTGTCATGGCGTAGGCAGCATTGCGGTGCAACACTTGGGCGTCCCAGCGGTCGCCGATGTCTCGCAGCCGGTTTGCCAGGACGGTGTAGGAGCGCTGCAGAGGCCGGACGTGGGCCTTCCTCCGGGCCCTGGCCCCGTCGCTCAGCACGGCGGCGTCCCGTTGCTGCCAGGGGATCTCGCCCAGCACCGGCCAGCCGAACTGGACGGCGATCTCGGCGGCGCCGTACGGCCAACCGGTGCCCACGACGACAAGGCCGAACTCCAACTGCGGGGCGGCGGCGGTGGTCGCCGAGACGTCCGGAGCGTACAGACGCAGGGCGGCCAGGGATCGCAGGGTGCTCCGGGTCACCAACCCCAGCCACCGGGCGTGCTGAATGATGCCGGCCGGCGGCCCGTGGGCGCCCCACCGGCCGCAATCCATGACGACGTCCACGCCCTGCTGGTCGAGGTCTGCCAGGGCGGCGGCGACTTCTGGCCAGATGGGATCGAACAGTTCGGACGACCCGGGCCGGGCGAACCCGGGCAGGAACCAGCGCTGTGGGCCGGGGACGTCATCGTCCGCTGCCCGACCATCGGACCTGGACGGTGGCCCGTCGGCTGGCGGCCCCAGGATCGGGACCAGGTGGCTGGGCAGGTCGGCCCGGATGACGATGCCGTCCCGATACGACTGCGTCAGCGACGTCAGGCCACGTCCACCGGTTGGCAGGACCGCCAGATAGCCGGTGAGCAAGGCCTGGGACGCGCAGCGATCGGCGTCGACGAGGACAACGTCGCGAGGCCAGGCCAGCGCCAGCCCGAGCGCCGTCGTCGTGACGCCGGGAGCCCCGGTGACGCTGGCCAGAGCGAAGATGGCCACGATTCTCCTTCCCGTCGGTGATTGGCAGCCGACTCTACGGAGACGGTGTGACGTCTCCGTCCCCGAAAGTGACGTTTGTGGATAACTCGTCCGAAAACCTCTGATCCCGCCCAAGCCTGTGGATAACCCGAAAACTGTGGGGACCGATTCGCCACACTGTTGTCATCCGGCCCGCGAGCCGGCAATGACAGGAGGTCCATCGTGGCGTTCGTGATGATGTGGTTGGCGCGAGCAGCCGCGCTTGCCAGCGGCCGGCCGGCGGCGCCGGATGATCGCGGGCTCTCGCAGTCCACCGAGAACGCGATCCTGTTGGCCGGCGCGGTCACCATCGCCGGCATCGTCATCGCCGTGATCACGGCATACGTCCAGGCGCACCTGCCGAGCTGATGCCATGACGCGCGTCGCAGCCGGCCAGCGTGGCCTGTCCGAGTCGGTCCAATGGGCCGCGCTCGGTGCCGCCCTGTTGGCGGCGTTGCTGGCGCTGATCGAGTCGGGTCTCGTGCTGAACGCCCGTACGGTGGCGGCGCGGGCCGCGCTGACTGCTGCCCAAGCGCAGGCCGTCTGGCGGGCCCCTCCCGACGTGGGACGGCGAGCGGCGGCCGACACGGCGGCCCGTGGCGGTCTGGCCGACGTGGACGTCGCGGTGACGGTCAACGGCGGATTCGTCACAGTGCGCGTGCGCGCGGCCGCGCCGACGTTGGTCGGGTGGGTTGAGCCGCGGGTCCAGGCCGAAGCCACCTATCCGCTGGAGGTGCCATGAGGAAGGCGATGAACGAACCTGGCTGTGACGTCGCCAGGGCGTGCCGGGGCGAGGCTACGGGTCGGGCGCGAGATGCGGGCAGCGTTGGAGCCGCGAGGTTGTGTCGACGCAAGGTCACTGGCCGGGTGCGGGGCACGATCAGCGATGGGACTGCGTGCTCTTGCCTGGGCGAGTCCACGGGTCGGGCGCGTGATTCGGGCTGCGCTGTGGCTGCGTGTTCGTGCCGGGGCGAGGTCGCGGGTCGGGTGCGTGGCACGGTCAGCGTCGAAGCGGCGCTGCTGGTGCCCGTCTTCCTGCTGATCGTGTCGATCGCGGCGGCCGGCTGGCGCATCTGGTGGGGCCGGACGCAGGTGCAGGCGGCAGCCGAGGCCGCCGCGCGGGCGGCGTCGTTGCAAACCGATGCCATGCAGGCCCACCAGGTGGCTGTGGTCATCGCGACAGCGAACACGACGGTTCCGTGCGCCGATCTGACTATCGATGCGGATGTGGGCGCCGTCGCCCTGCCCGCCGGCGCTGCCGGCCTTGTCAGAGTCCAGGTGACGTGCACCGTCAGGCTCGGCGACCTGTTGGTGCGCGGCCTGCCCGGATCGGTCGTCGTGTCGGGTGAGGCCAGGGAACCGATCGACATCTTCCACGGGAGGGGTCCATGATCAAGGTGATGCGCCGCCTGATGTCCGGGATCGCCCTGGCGGCCATCGTCATCGGTGGTCCGGCCGCCCTGCTGAGTTGGGGACGGCTGGACGGGTTCGCCGGCGTCCGCTGGCGCGACCTGTGGTTGGTGCCGGACGACGGCGGTCTGCTGCTCGGACTGCTGACGGTGGCGGGCTGGGTGGCCTGGGCTTGGGTGACCGGCGCCATCGTGTGCGAGGTGGTGGGCGCGGCCAGTGGCGGGCACTGGCGCCCGCGTCTGCCGGGCAGCGGCTGGATCCGTCCCGCCTTGGCGGTCCTTGTCATGACCGCGTTCGGCGTCGTGTCGACCGCCGGCGGCAGCCTCGCCCGGGCGGTGACGGTGCCGGTTCCGCTCGACCGGCTCGGGGCGTCGGCCGGCGACGCGATGGTTGCGTCGCGCGACCTGGCGGCCGCCCCACCGGCGACGGCCGCGTCGGTTGAAGCTGCCCGGTCGGGGCGCCCGGCCGTGCGCCCCTATGTCGTGCGGCCCGGCGACGACCTGTGGAGCCTGGCGGATCGTTTCGCGGGGGCCGGAGACCGGTGGCGGCTCTTGGCCGACATCAACGACACCGTGCTGATCGATCCTCGCAGCGAGCTGGTGGTCGGCTCTTTGTTGATGGTTCCGGCCGATTCCGGTGCCGGCCCGTCTGACGCGACGACGCCGGACGGCCCGTCGGACGCCACGACGCCGGACGGGCCGTCGGACGCCACGACCCCGGACGATCCGTCGCACGCGACGACCCCGGAGGAGCCGTCGGACGCCACGACCCCGGAGGAGCCGTCGGACGCCACGACCCCGGTCGAGCCGGCCAACACGGTGACTGTGCGCTCCGGCGACACGTTGTGGGCACTGGCGCGCAGCCACCTGGGCGACTCGCTGCGGTGGCCGCAGCTGTATCGGGCGAACGAAGAAGTGATCCAGAACCCGGACCTGATCTTCCCCGGTCAGGTGTTGACCTTGCCAGGGGTCGCCCTGCCCGGCCCCTCGGCAGGCCCGGACGGTGACAACGGCGCGCCCCCGGGCGCAGAGCAGGCAGAGCCGGACGCGCCGGGTCAGGATGAGACGGGTCCGGACGCGACGCCCCCGCCCGTCGATCTGCCGCAGGTGGCCGGCACGCTCTACGAGACCTGGCGGCCGGCCGAGGCGGCGGCACCACCCGGCGGGTCGGACACCGGATCACCGTCCAGCCCCGACGACCGGACCGGAAACGACCAGACCGGAAACGCGCAGACCGGAAGCGGGCAGACCGGAAGCGGGCAGACCGGAAGCGGGCAGAGCAGTGATGGGGCCGGCGATGGGGGGACGATCGCCGACGGGGCCGCGGACGAGCGTCCGGAATCGATGGTCGCGGCGCTGCTCGGCTCGCTCGGCGCCGGGCTCGCTGCGGCGTTCCTGGCCGGATTGGCCGGCTACCGGCTGGTCGAGTTGCGAGGCCGTCCGCTCGGACGGGCCTTGCCGCGAATCTCCGAGTCGGCCCAGCGGTTCGAGACGGCCCTCGACCGGCGGGCGGCCGAGTTGCTCGGTCGCGGCGTCGCCGGGGACGAGGGCGACGACGCAGTCGGCCCGGCGGCGGAAGACGGACCCGACCCGGGAATCGGCGGCGAGCTCGACAGCGGCCTGGATCTCGCCGGCGATGCCGGCGACGATCTCGCGCTCGATGACGATGGGCCGGCGTTGACGCCGGACGACGGGGCGCTGGCGTCCGTCGCCAGAGGGGTGGTCGTGCTGGGCCTGGACGACGATCAGCAAGAAGTGACTGTCGATCTCGTCGGCGCCGGATCGGTGGTCATACTGGGGCCACCCGATCAGGCCATCGGCTTGCTCGCCGCCATGGCGGGCCAGTTGCTGACGGCCGACGCGGCCGGCCGTCCGGATGTCGTGCTGGCCGTCCCCTCGCTCGACTGGCTGGCGACGTTGGCCGACTGCCCGCTGACCCCGCCCCAACAGGCCCGCGGCCTGCTGCGGCGCCGGCAGTTGCGCAGGGTCGACGCCCCTGCCGAGCCTTTGGTGGTCTTCGGTGACGAAACGTTGCTGCCGGACGCCGAGACTGCCGTCCCACCGCCGGGCGTCACGCTCGTCACGTTGGGGACGCCGCTGGACGCGGCGGTCGTCATCGAGGTCGATGAGGACAAGGCCACCCTGCGACCGCCGGGGCTCACGTTCGATGCCCAGCTTGTGTTCCCGCCCGCCAGGCGCGCCCTGGCCGAGTTGGTCGACGCGGTGACCGGAGCCGACTACCCGCCGGCGTGCTGGTGGTCGGTCCCGGACGGGCAGGGCGTCCCCATGAGCGGCGATACCCGGAATGACGCACCCGGGGACGATCGCGCCACCAGCAACCATGAAACGCCCGCCGCGGCGGACGAAATCGAAGAGATCGGACAGGTCATGATCGGCATGGGTCCATCGCCACAGCGACAGCCACATCCTCAACTGAACCTGATCGGCCCCGTCGAGTTGGCCGGCGCCACCGGTGTGGCCCCCAGCCGGGCGGCCAAGCAATGCCTGGAATACTGCGCGTGGCTGCTCCGATACCCGGGCCAGACGTCACTGACCATGGTGCGGTCTCTGATGGTGGCCGAGGGCACGCGCCGTTCGAACATGTCCCGGCTGCGGCTTTGGCTGGGGTGTGACGACGCGGGCGAGCCGTACCTGCCTGAGGCGTACTCCGGCCGCATCAGGCTGCACCCGGGCGTCACATCGGATTGGGAGCAGCTGCAACTCCTGATCGCGGGTGGCGTCGACCGCGCCTCGGATCAGGGTCTCATCGACGCGCTGTCGCTGGTGCGCGGGGCGCCGCTGGCGGACGCCGCTCCCGGCCAGTGGCACTGGGCCGAGGAGTGGCGCTGTGACATGGCGTCGGTCATCAGAGACATCGGTGTCGTGATCTGCGACCGGGCGCTGCTGCGCCACGACGTCGACCTGGCGCGCTGGGCCGCCTGTCGTGCGCTGGTGGCGGCGCCCGAAGACGATCTGCTGATGGCTGCCCGCATCCGCACCGAGCATATGGCGGGCAACAGCGCCGAGGTCGAGCGTCTGGCGATGCACGTCACGCGCGAGGCGCGGTCGATGCGCTTCGACCTGCCGGACGACATGGTGACGCTGCTGCAAGAGGTCATCGAGGGGCAACCCCGTCTGAGGATGGCGGCATGAACGCGATCCGGGTGGGACGGCAACACCATGGGGCAGCACCGCCATACCGCCGATCGATAAGCTTCGTGGTTTTTCGTCGAGTATGCCGCAAAACGACGAAGCTTGTGGCGGGCGGACCGATCACGGGAATCCGCCGGGCCGGCGGACGCGGTCGCTCACGGATTGGTCGCTCACGGATTGGTCGCTCACGGACTGGTCGGCGCGGGACGGCCGGCCAGGAGGCGGTCGACCAAGCTGGGCGGCGCCTGGTCGGCGGTCATGACGAATGCGTCGTGATCGCGCCACGCGCCGCTGATGTGCAGCAGCGACCGGCGGGAGCCGTCCGGCGAAAAGCCCAGCTTGGCCGCCACGCGGTGGCTGGGCGCGTTCTCGGGCAGGATGTCGATCTCCAGGCGGTGCAACCGCACCGTCCGGAAGCAGAAGTCGGCGGCCAGGGCGACGCCCAACGGCGTTAGGCCGTGACCCGCCCATCGTTGGTCGATCCAGTACCCGATGAAAGCGGATCGCGCGGACCCCCAAGTGATGCCGCTCACCGTCACCTGGCCGATCAATCTGGGGTGGCGAGCCGGTCGCGCGGGGAAGCCGTCGTCCCAGGCCAACACCCAGGGCAACGACCGGGCGTCCCTGGCCATCCTGGTCTGGCTGCGCACCATGTCGGCGAACGTGTGGATGCGCTGCTCGGCCTCGGGCGGCGATGTGGCGTCCCAGGGGGACAGCCATGCCTGGTTTCGCCCACGGACCTCGTCCCAGTCGGCCGCGTCGCGTCGTTCCAATGGACGCAGCACGAGAGCGCCACAACGCAACGTGACGGGCCAGCTCGCCGGTGCCGGCCATGCCGTCATTCGGTGTCGATTCGCAGGTCGTCCAGCAACCAGCCGGCCAAGGGCTCGTCGGCATAGAAGCGCTGCTTCTCGCCGGGCAGCACGACGAGCGCGTCGGCTGCGACCAGGGTCGACAGCATCGTGTGGCGCCGGGCCGTGATCTCACTGGCCAGGTAGCGGTTGCCCTCTTGACTCAGGCGCACCGGCACCAGCTGGGTGACGCCCAGCTCGGCCTCGAAGGCGCGCTCGGCGAAGCACAGCATCGGCTCGTGATCGTACGGCTGCGCACCCATGAGCTTGCGCAGCGCCGGGCGGGCGAAAGCGTGGTAGGCGATCAGTAGGGCGGCCGGGTCGGCCGGCAGCATCACGACGGGTGTGCGCTCGTCGCCGATCAGCCCGCAACCGTGGCGTCCGCCGGGCCGCAGGGCCACCTTGGCGACGTCCACATCGCCCATGGAGGCGAGCAGGCCGACCAAGCGGGGATCTGCCCGTTCTTCACTGAGCCCGCCGATCGTCAGCACGAGGTCGGCCCGGATCAATTCGTCGTTCAACCGCTCGCGGGCGATGGGCAGGTTGTCGAGATCGGCGTCGACCCGCCAGACGGTCGCCCCGTCGGTCTTCGCCGCGGCCGTGACCATCTGAACCCCGACCCCGGCCGCCCCGCCGGCGACGGGGCCGTCCGATGCCACCACCTGCACAAGGGCGATCCGCGTGCGGGGCCGCGCCAGCACGCGGTCGAAACCGGCCGCCGCCAGCAGCGCCGACCGGCGGTCGTTCAATGGAGTGCCGGCGGCCATCAGCAGTTCGCCGTCGGCCGCGTCCGCCGCGATCGGCCGCACCCAGTCGCCCTCGGCCACCTTGGTCATCAACGCGATCGTGCCATCGGTCTTGCCGCGGGCGGTTTCCCAGGTCGCGGCGACGGTGTCAGCCCCGGCCGGCAGCGGCTGTCCCGCCGTCACCGCGATAGCCTCGGCCTCGTGTCCGGCGACGTCGTGGAGCGCTGCGGTGGCAGGCAGGCGCCGGGTCAGGTCGTCATCGGCCTCTTGGACGGACCAGTCGTCGACCACCTTCAGCGTCGGGCGCGTGCCCGGAGCGGCCGCGGCCACGTCCGCGAAACGAAACGCGTACCCATCGGCCTCCGCGATGGGGACCGGCGGCACGTCGCCGTCGCCCTTGATGTCCTCGCACAGCGACAGCCCCCAGGCGTCGATCAAGCTCATGCCGAACGGCGTCAGCGGCTCGATCAGGCCGAGCACGTAGTCGCGGTGGTCCTTCAGTGAGCGACGCCCCTGATCGTCCACGGCCGGCACGGGCGGCAGGTTGGGTTCGTCCTCGGTCGGCTCTTCGACGGTGGCTTTGGCGGCGCGATTGAACAGGCCCATGCATCTACGATAGGCAGATGAGCAACCAATCCGGGCCGGGACGTGCCGAACATGTGCCAGCCAGCCGGCCGGACGACGTCCCCGAACCCGGCGTCGCACTGGCTAAGCGGGTGCTGCGCCGCCGGTGCCTCGACGCCCGGGCGGCGCAGACCGGCGCGGTCCGGCGCGGTTTCGACAAGGCCCGCTCGGCCCGCGTGTGGCAGTTGCTGGACGAGCTGGCGGCCATGGGGCCCGGTCCGTCGGCGGGCGCAGCCGCCGCCAGGCAAGCGTCGCGCCGCGACGCCGTGACCGACGTCCCCAACCGAGTGGCGACGCGGCCGACGGTGGCCATCTACCTGTCGATCCCGCCCGAGCCCGGCACGCTCGACCTGGCGTCCGAACTGCATCGCCGAGGCTGGCCGGTGATCGTGCCGTCGCCCGGTGACGGGGAACGCCCGTGGGCCGAGCCGGCCTGGGTGTCGTACGAGGAGCCCCTGCAACCAGGCCCGCGCGCCATGGTTTCACGTGGAACATTGGCCGATCTGGGTGCGGCGGACGTCATCATCATGCCCGGGTTGGCCGGTTCGCCGGACGGTGGACGCCTCGGCTACGGCGGCGCCTGGTACGACCGGGCGCTGCGGGCGGCGCGATCCGGGGCGCCCCGCTGGCTGTTGCTCAATGACGACGAAGTCGTCGACGTCGTGCCCCGCGAGCCGCACGACCAGTTGGTGGACGTCATCGTCACGCCGGGGCGCGTCCTGCGATGCGGCGGCCGGTTGGGCGCCTAGGGCGGCCGAATTGCCCCCGGTCCGGGGGCGGGGGTGCCCGACGCCCTCCGGCCGGGGCGCGCCAGACGCTGGTCCCGGCGACGCTCCCGGCCCGATCCACCGGCTGGGCCGCTGGCATCCGATGGTCCCAAGACGCGAGAATGGACCCATGGAACTGCGCCACCGGGTGCGATCGGTCGCCAACTGGGTGACACTGAGCACGCCATTGGGCCTAATCATCGCGGGATTGGGCGGGGCGAAGGTGCATCGTGTGCGCGACGGCCTGTTCATCGCGGAGCACTGTCGGCTCATGCTGCCGGACGCCGGCGCGTTCACTGTGGGCAATGTCATTGTCACTGGACGAACATGGGCCGAATTGCGGTCCGCCCTCCCCCAGGTTCTCGACCACGAGGCCGCGCACGCGTCGCAGTGGGCGCTGCTCGGGCCCGCGTTCCTGCCCATCTACCTGGCCATGACGGCCTGGAGCATGATGCGCACGGGCGACCGGGCGTCCCGCAACTACCTGGAGCGCTGGGCGGGACTGGCCCGCGGCGGCTACCGGGACGCGTCGTCTGACCGGACGTCCGCCTAGCCCGTCAGCGCGTCCTTCAGGACGCTGAGCGGCAATGCCCCTAGGTTCAGAGCCTTGGCGTGGAAGTCCTTCAACGAGAAGGCGGCCGCGTCACGGGCCTTCAGCTCGTCACGGATCTCCTGCCAGACGCGCTGGCCGATCTTGTAGCTCGGCGCCTGGCCGGGCCAGCCGAAGTAGCGCAGCACCTCGAAGCGCGCCTGGCCCTCTTCGTATTGCACGTGGTTGTTGAAGTACGTCCAGGCCTTGTCGAACGTCCATTCGCCGCCACCCACCTCGGCCGGCGCGGCGAAGCCGCAGTGCAGGCCCATGTCGATGACGACCCGCACCGCGCGCATCGCCTGGCCGTCCAGCATGCCGAGCATCGTGGCCGGGTCGTCGTGGTAACCCAGGTCGGCCATCAACTGCTCGGCGTACAGCGCCCAGCCCTCGCCGTGGCCCGACACCCAGACGCCGTTCCGGCGCCACGAGTTGAGGCTGTCCTTGCGATAGACGGCCTGAGAGATCTGCAGGTGATGTCCTGGTACCCCCTCGTGGTAGGCGGTGGTCAGCTCGCGCCACGTCGAGAACGTCGTCTGGCTCTCGGGCACCGACCACCACATGCGACCCGGACGGCTGAAATCGTCCGACGGGCTCGTGTACCAGACGCCGCCGTCGTGCGTGCCCGCTATCATGCATTCGATGCGCCGGGCCGGCTCCGGGATGTCGAACTGCCTGCCGTCCAGGCCGGCGATCGCCGCCTCGGCCTTGGATTGCAGCCAGGCGCGCATGGCTTCCGGACTGTCGAGCCGGTAGGTGGGGTCGGCGTCCAGGGCCTTCTTGGTCTGCGCCACCGTCAGGCCGGGACGGAGCTTGGCCGCGATCTCGGCGGCCGACGCCTCGATGCGCGCCAGTTCGTCCTGGCCCCATTGGTAGTACTCGGCGAAATCGACCGCCATGCCGAGGAACGCCCGGCTCTGCAGCTCGTAGCGTTCGGCCCCGATCCCGTCCGTGATCACCGCCAGCGGCCGGATCTGTGACGCCAGCCGGTCGGCCGCCGCGTCGTACGCCCGCCGGGCCGTCGCGACGCCATCGAGCAGGGCGTCCCGCGTGGCGGCGTCCAGGTCGGGGACGGACTTGGCCGCCTCGTCGGCCAGGGAGCTGAAGAAGCCGCCGGACGCCGTCCAACCCCGGCACTGTTCCGCCAGGAGGTCGACCTGGCGCCGGGCGGGCCGGACGCCCGCCTCGATGCCGGCCTCCTGCGACTCGAACCACTGGTCGATGGCATGGGGGACGGACTTCAGGCGCCGCGCGATCGTGGCCCATTGCGCCGGGGTGTCGGTGGGCATCAGGTCGTACACCTCGCGGATGCCGTGCAGCCCCGAGGCGATGCCGGCGACGTCCATGAGGTCGGCCTGCGCGGCGTGGGATTCGACCTCCAGCCCGAGGCGCTCGCGCATCGCGGCCGCCGTGACGGCATCCGGGCCGTCGGCCGGTTGCAGGCCATCCAGGGCGGCGAGCGTGGAGCGGGCCAGCGCGTCCGTGGCCGCGCGTCCGTCCGGCGACAGGTCGTCGTAGTCGTCCTGCCTGTCGGGCAGGCCCAGCTCGGTCATCCACATCGGGCTGAGGGCGACCGCGGCCGCGAAGTGCTTCTCGGCCACAGAATCGATGGGGGTCGTTGCGCGCGTTTCCATGCGACAACAGTAGACGGAGTGGCAAGGGCAGACGTGGTGGGGCGGGGCGCTGGTCGACGGCCTGGCTCTGGGCGACCGTGACCCTGGGCTCAGGTGGCGTCTTTTCCACTACACTGACCCCTGACGACGGGAGATGTCATGGTCGATCTCACAGATGCCGCATTGCCGCTGCGCCGGGTGGCGATCTTTTCGTCCGGCGTCGGCCACTTCGAGCACCGCGGCGAGGTCACCGAGCCGGCACGGGTGTCGCTGCCGTTCGCGGCCCGGGAGGTCAGCGACGTGCTGAAGTCGCTGACGATCGACGATCCGTCCGGTGACCAGGTGGCCGTCGCGTACGCCACCGAGGACGCCCTGTGGGCGACGCTGCAAGGGCTGCGGCCGGACGTCAGCGGGAACCCCGGATTGGCCGATCTGTTGAACTCCGTGCGCGGGGCGACGCTCGAGGTGGACGTCCCGTCGGGTCGGCGAACGGGCCGCATCCTGGGAGTCGAGGTGCGTCCCGGCAGCGGCGACACCCCGCCGGAGCCATGCCTATCGCTGTACGCCGACGGCGCGGTGTCGCTGGTGCCGGCCTCGCAGATCCGGGCATATCGCCTTGTCGATGCCCAGATGGCGGCCGACGTCAAGCGGGCCCTCGACCACCTGCTGGAGTCCAATCGGCCGTCTCGCCGGCTGGAGGTGCGGCTGTCGTCCGACCAGGCCCGGACGGTGGGCCTCGGCTACGTGACGCCCACACCCGTCTGGAAGGCGACGTACCGATTGGATGTGACGGCCGGGCCGCCGCTGCTGCAGGGCTGGGCGATCGTCGACAACGCGTCCGACGTCGATTGGGACGACATCGAACTGTCGCTGTTCGTCGGCCGCCCCGCTTCGTTCACGCAGCCGCTGTACGAGGCCCAATACGTGCAGCGCGAGGTCGTGCCGCTGGAGATCGCGGGATCGGCGGACGTCCACCGGTACGATGCCGCCGCGGCCGGTGGCATGGCGGATGTCAGCGAACCGGCGATGCTCACGGCCAGCCGCCGAGAGATGCGGGGTGCCCTGCCTCCCATGGCGCTGGCGGCGCCGGCGCCCGTGCCGGTGCAGGCGGCCGGACGTCCGGCCGGCGAGCAGTTCAGCTTCACGTTCCCCGGCCAGGTCACGATCGGAGGCCACGAGTCTGCGATGCTGCCGTTCGTCCAGGGCGGGATCGACGGTGAAAAGGTGTCGATCCTGGTCGGCGACGAGATGGCCGACGGCGCGGCCACGAACCCGGCGCTGGGGTTGCGGGTGACGAACAATCTGGGAGTGGCCTTGCCGCCCGGGCCCATTACAGTCTTCGACGACGGTCTGTACGCCGGCGACGCGCTGATCGGGTTCCTGCCGACCGGCGCCCAGCGGCTGATCTCGTACGGGGACGACCTCGGCGTGCAGGCGTCACGCGACACGGCCTCGAGCCAGCGCGTGGCGTCCGTCCGTCTGGCCAACGGATTGCTTGAGCTGACGTGGGCGACTCTCGTGACGGCGAAGTATCGCCTTGTCAACGAGGCGGCGAAGGATCGTCGCGTCTGGGTGCAGCACCCGCGCTGGGGCGACGCCCAACTCGTCAAGCCGAAGGAGCCGGCGGAACTGACGGCCGGGGCCTACCGCTTCGACGTGGACCTCGCGGCGCAGTCTTCGCTCGTCTTCGAGGTCGTGACAAGGCAGTCTGTCGTTTCGTCAGTCAGCTTGACGGACGATCCCGACGCCGTGCTGCGGTTCGCCACGGACGGCGAGTTGCCACCTCGGACGGCGCAACTGATGCGGGACGCCGCGGCCATCCGCCAACGCCAACTGCGGGCCGAAGCGGACTTGGCGTCGGTCAATGCCCGGTCCGCCGCCCTGGCCGCCGATCAGGCGCGCGTGCGCGAAACGCTGGCGGTCGTCGGAATCGGCACGCGGTCGGGCGCCACCTACCAGAAGCGCTTGGACGAACTGGAGGACCGCCTCGTCGCGCTCAGCCAGCAGCAGGACGACCTGCAGAAACAGGCGGACGAAGCGGCCGCCGAACTGGCCCGGTTCCTCGCCTCCCAGGACTTCGGCGAGGACGCCTAGGACCTGTTGATCAAGTCATGCACCGGCTGCGGCGCACCCTGGCTGACGATCTGCGTCGCCCACATCTTGGGGCAGAGCAGCCTAGCCGGCGCTCAGGGCGGCCACGGCGCGCGCCCGGATCTCACCTTCGACGCCCGACTTCTTGGGCGAGAAGACGCGCACCGAGAAGACCATCTGTTGGGTGTCGAAGGACGTCAGGCCGAGCACCTGGGGCGGCCGCAGCATGCGATCGTGCCAGACCGGGTCGGCCTCCAGGTCGTCCACCACGCCTTGGAGGACCGAGATGACGTGATCGGGGTCACTGCCGGCCGGCACCGTTATCTCGAC